>OHGS01000021.1_pt1 | contig 86380 bp, 63 predicted proteins | sample 1567831 | NCBI WGS metagenome assembly OHGS01 (sample SAMEA3879596, study PRJEB24766) | human gut metagenome | biome: human-associated habitat; feature: feces | place: USA | collected 1985/1987
ATATTGTATCTTTGTCATCGTATGAGTGATATTTGTTTTTTGTTTTTTGCACTTCAAATATACAAAATATTTCATACAAAAACAATAGCTATTCTTTTGATTATCAAAGGAATAGCTATATTTTGACGTGACTATAGCGGGAGGATGATAGGGATTGAGGATGCGTATCTACCAGCTGATACGGGTATCGGGAGGGCGTCCGACAGCGACAAGTGGTCATCGAACAGCACACAGGAAACGTTGGGATGATCTGGAACGAATAATGCGAATGATGTCCTCTGCAATACCTATCATCACATTCAGATACTATCCTTATAAACAAAGAAGCTGACCTTTTGGGTCAGCCTCTAATATATAATCGAGTTTAAATTACTTCTTCTCGAAGAATTCCTTCTCTTTGCCAGCATCTACGAACTGCTCTACAAAGACGTAAGCACCGGTCTTTGGAGATTTGTCCATACGGATACATTTAACAATGCTTCTTGCGCCTGCTTTAGCGGCGAAGGTTGCGACTGCTTTCTTTGCCATAAACCGTTCTCCTTATTATTTAATCTCACGATGAAGAGTCACCTTGTGGAGGTATGGGTTATATTTCATACGCTCAAGACGCTCTGTTGTATTCTTCTTGTTCTTTGTGGTAATGTATCTTGACATTCCCGGTACACCGCTCTCTTTCTGCTCTGTGCACTCCAGGATGACCTGCACCCTGTTTCCTTTAGCTTTCTTTGCCATAATCCTACGAATTAAACAAGGTTAATATATCCTTTCTTCTGAGCATCTCTGAGAACGCTTTCGATACCGTTCTTCTCGATATGCCTGATACCTTTGCAGGTCACTTTAAGGGTGACGAACCTCTGCTCTGACTCAAGCCAGAACTTCTTGTTCTTGAGGTTCAAAGAGAATGTTCTCTTGGTGCGAAGTTTAGAGTGAGCGACATTGTTGCCGATCATTCTCTTTCTTCCTGTTACTTGACAAACCTTTGCCATATTATTTTACTTTTTTAATTTTCTGTGATAAATAGTCTATGCGGGGCTGCAAATATCGCGTTAAATTTTCTGAAATCCAAAAAAACTACACAAATTTGAGGAAGCGCTTCCACCTTACATTTGAAGGGAAAGATTTTGCGCTGTCCGTTGAAAGCCAAATCAATGCGGGCCTTCCGACTATGTGGTCCTCAGGGACAAATCCCCAATATCTTGAATCCAGAGAATTGTGGCGGTTATCGCCCATCATAAAGTAATAATCCTGCTTGAAAGTGTATTCGTCTGTCTCCTTTCCGTTGATGATGAAATGACCGTCAGAAGTAATCTTCAGTTCATTCTTCTCATACACTCTGATGATTCGTTCATACAAGGCGATGTTGTGAGAATCAAGTCTCACTGTCGCACCTGCCTCAGGAATCCAGAGAGGTCCGTAATTATCTCTCGTCCATCTGAAATCTTCCTTAAATGGGAAAAGCATCAGATAAGAGTCAGGATAATCAGGAGGATAAACATCCACCTGCTCTTCGACGCTGCGGACATTGGCACAAGCCTTTATCTGCTCCAGCATTGCTGCCGTGAGAGGCATCTGGGGATATCCCGGAAGCGACTCGTCGAAAGAGAGTTCGGAAAGATTCAGTCCGAGTTTTTCAAGAGTTTTCAAATTAATCCTGGAGCCGTCCGTCACGACATTGTAAGTCGTCTGGACACCCGGCCAAACTTCCTGAGCCTGTGAATTGACATATACCCGACCGTTCACCACTGAAAGTGTATCACCATGAATTGCGACACATCTTTTCACATAATGGTCTTTTTTGTCGGCCGGACGTACAATCAGAGGTCCGTAAGACTTTACCGCATATTCTTTTCCGTAGAATCTGCAGACAGCGTAATAGTCGTCTGCCGGAGCCTTTGTCAATACCGTATCTCCGTCAGGAAATCCGAATACGACATAATCGCCTCTCTCTACATTTCTGAATCCCTTCAAACGTCTATATTCATTCTGGATGAGAGTCGAATATGACTCCTTTCCGAAAATCACATTGTGAGTGAATGGGATGGTAAGCGGTGTCTGTGGAATTCTCGGGCCGAAAGTCAGTTTGCTTACAAAGAGGTGATCTCCCGTGAGCAGAGAGCTTTCCATCGAAGATGAAGGAATCTTGAACGCCTGGAAAAAGAAAATATTGATGAATGTTACGAAAACAACCGCAAAGATGATGGCATCAAGCCAGTCCAACAGAGTGTTCCTCGGTTCTCCTTCATTGTACTCCTTCTTCCAGAACAACCATTTCACCTTACGGGTGATATGATGGTCGAAAATAGGGACAAGTCCGAATAGCCACCAATAATTTCCGAGCCAGATTACCCACAACAAATAGAGGACAGACCAGAAGGCCAGCCGAACCCACTTGTTATAGTATAACTCCTTCAAGTTCATCAGATAACTATTTTACCTGATTAACTATAGCTTCGAAAGCCTTAGGATTATTCATAGCAAGGTCTGCAAGGACTTTACGGTTCAGACCGACGTTCTGCTTGGCGAGTTTACCCATGAACTGTGAATAAGAGATACCATACTGACGGGCAGCTGCGTTGATTCTCTGGATCCAAAGAGCACGGAACTCACGTTTCTTAGCTTTACGGTCACGGTAAGCATAGGTAAGACCCTTCTCGTAGGTGTTCTTTGCTACCGTCCAAACATTCTTCCTTGAGAGGAAATAGCCGCGGGTTTTCTTAAGAAGCTTCTTGCGGCGAGCCCTTGAGGCTACTGAATTTACTGATCTTGGCATAAATTTTTACTTTTTTGGATACAGTGACCGGACTCTCCGGTTCTTTATGACTGCATTCCAAGTTCAACAACTTTAAATGATAATTACATTACCAGAAGCTCTTTAACTCTCTTCACATCGTCACGGTGAACGAGTGCGAAGTGGTCAAGATTTCTTTTCTGCTTCTTGGTCTTCTTGGTGAGAATGTGGCTGTGATAAGCGTGTTTTCTCTTGATTTTTCCCGTTCCGGTAAGCGCGAAACGCTTTTTGGCACCGGAGTTGGTTTTAAGCTTTGCCATTTTACAAAAAATTTTAATTGTTATAACAGCCATTCCGAAGTTCACACTTCGGAGTGGCCAATAATTATTTCTTCTTAGCTGGAGCGATCATCATGATCATCCTTTTGCCTTCAAGCTGAGGCATGTGCTCTGCGCGTCCGTACTCTTCGAGTTCCACAGCAAACCTTAGAAGGAGTTTCTCTCCCTGGTCGGCGAACTGGATGGAACGTCCCCTGAAGAATACTGAGGCTTTCACCTTCGAACCCTCTGAGAGGAATTCCTGCGCATGCTTGAGCTTGAACTGGAAATCATGCTCATCTGTATTAGGCCCGAAACGAATCTCCTTGATAACTATCTTCGTGGAGTTCTGTTTCATCTCCTTAGCCTTCTTCTTCTGCTGATACAGATATTTCTGATAGTCCAGAATCTTGCATACCGGAGGGTCAGCTTTACCGCTGATTTCCACAAGATCCAGTTCCATTTCATCAGCCATCTTCATGGCCTGTGCGATAGGATATACTCCCGGTTCAGGAATATTGTCTCCTACAAGACGAACCTGAGTTGCTCTGATCTCATCATTGATGTTCAGCTCATTTTCATCTTTATGTCTTGGTGGAGCCATTCTTGCTCCTGCTGGTCTTGGACCTGCCGGTCTAGGTGCTCCTGCCGGCCTGCTGCCTGATGGCTTGGCGCCACCGAAGTGCGGTTTAAAAGGCGTTGCGATAAAATAATCCTCCTAATAGTTAATTTATTAATAATAAGTCTAAAGGGACTCTGCTCCGTATCCTGCCGCTGCATTGAACTTGGCAACGAACTCTTCGACACTCATAGACCCCTTGTCGACTCCCTCATGACGAACTGATACGGTATTCTCGGCCATCTCTTTCTCACCGACAATCACCAGAACAGGAACCCTGAGAAGTGATATCTCACGGATTCTCTTTCCTAATGTCTCGTTTCGGTCGTCAATTGAAGCGCGAATATCGGATTTTTTCATCAAATCACAAACTTTTTTTGCATAATCAGCGTATTTTTCGCTGACTGGCAATATTTTGACCTGATCAGGAGCGAGCCACAAAGGAAGGTGTCCGGCGGTATGTTCGAGAAGCACTGCGGTAAATCTTTCGATAGATCCGAACGGTGCCCTGTGAATCATGACAGGACGTTTCTTCGAGCCGTCTTTGTCGGTATATTCAAGCTGGAATCTTTCAGGAAGGTTGTAATCGACCTGAACAGTACCGAGCTGCCATTTCCTTCCAAGCGCATCCTTGACCATGAAGTCAAGCTTAGGGCCATAGAATGCAGCCTCACCATATTCGACAACAGTCTTGAGGCCCTTCTCTGCAGCGGCTTCGATGATACCCTGCTCTGCCCTGTCCCAATTCTCGTCTGTTCCGATGTACTTCTCCTTGTGATTAGGGTCGCGGAGGGAAACCTGTGCAGTGAAGTTCTGGAATTTGAAAGTACCGAACACATAAAGGATAAGGTCAATGACTTTCTCGAATTCCTCCTTGAGCTGGTCAGGACGGACAAACAGATGCGCATCATCCTGGGTGAAGCATCTCACACGGGTAAGTCCGTGAAGCTCACCGCTCTGCTCATAACGATATACGGTACCGAACTCAGCGAACCTCAAAGGAAGATCCTTGTAAGATCTCGGCTCTGAACGGTAAATCTCGCAGTGATGAGGGCAGTTCATCGGTTTGAGCATGTATTCCTCACCCTCCTGCGGAGTATGGATAGGCTGGAATGAATCCTTGCCGTATTTTGCATAGTGGCCGGATGTCACATACAGCTGCTTGCTTCCGATATGAGGAGTAACGACAGGGAGATATCCGAAATCATCAAGTTTCTTGCGGAGGAAGTTCTCCAGCTGAAGTCTCATGACAGCACCTCTAGGCAACCACAAAGGAAGACCGAGACCTACACGTGAAGAGAATGTAAAAAGCTCCATCTCTTTTCCGAGTTTCCTGTGGTCTCTCTTCTTGGCCTCTTCCAGAAGTACGAGATACTCGTCGAGAAGAGACTTCTTAGGGAATGTAATACCATAGACACGGGTAAGCTGATGACGATTCTCGTCACCTCTCCAGTATGCACCGGCAATGGAAGTGAGTTTCACAGCCTTGATGACCTCGGCATTTCTGAGGTGCGGTCCGCGGCAGAGGTCGGTAAAGTTACCGTTCTCATAGAAAGTAATCTTGCCGTCCTCGAGTTCATTGATAAGCTCGACCTTATACTCGTCACCCTTCTCTTCGAAATATTTCAAAGCATCAGCCTTGGACACATGAGAGCATTTGAAAGCCTCCTTGCTGCGCGCAAGTTCCATCATCTTCTTCTCAATAGCAGGGAAATCAGCATCTGTAAGCTGCCTGTCACCAAGGTCAATGTCATAGTAGAATCCATTCTCGATAGCCGGGCCGATACCGAATTTGACTCCCGGATACAATGCTTCGAGGGCCTGCGCCATAAGGTGTGCAGAAGAATGCCAGAAGACACGCTTGCCTTCCTCGTCATCCCACTTGAGAAGTCTCACTGAACTGTTCTCCTCGATAGGGGTATCCAGTCCGATGACTGTTCCCTTGCCTACCGTAGTATCGCCTTCAGCTTTCACTGAAACAGCCAGAACCTCGGCTGCCAGCCTCGGGCTGATACTTTCTGCAATCTGATAACCTGTTACTCCTTTTTCAAAGGCTTTGACGCTGCCGTCAGGAAATGTAATGTTAATCATAACTTAACTTAAAAACTGTAATAATTAAATTGGACTAACCAGTATTTACAAACCAAGTACTTGAACTTGATTAGCCATATTATTAGTCAAGAGCGCAAAGATAGCAATTATTCCTCAGATTATGAAGTTTTCAAGCCACATCTCCACAATATTCGTGACCCCGACAGACGAAGCCGGCACCACAAAGGTTCAGAAACAGAAAAAATATGTATCTTTGTGATGTTCAATGTCAGAAAACCGTCATTTAGAAAAGAGCCGCCCGAACACCGACCGGGTTCCCTCCGGCAAATGCTGCAGGGACGGAACGACAAAACAGAACATGAAATGCACATTACATGAAACCAAGCATTGACAAACAAAAAATATGGAATGAGGCCGCGAAATCGGGATTGATTTTGGGGCTTTATACGAGCGCATTCACACTCATATCATCATTGACAGCAAGACTCGCTCTTTCAGGAATCGGAGGAATCATCCTCATCCAGGCACTGAATGCGATTCTCTGGATGGCCAAGTTCGGAGGATGTCTCTGGCTGATGAGATATTTCATGCGCAAACTCGTGGAGAATTATGATGGAGTCACCCGAAGATCGACATTCAGACTCGGCGTGCAGACCGCCCTATTCTCTGCCATCATCGTAGCAGGAGTCGGACTTCTGAATTTCACATTGATTTCACCAGATGTAATGAAAGAAGCAATAGATGCAGCCATGCAGAGTTTCTCCGCCGTCAATCCTCTTGGAGACAGCGAAAGAGTCAGTATTGAACGAATGATAGGCAAACTCCCTACAATTTCATTTTTCGTAACGTTCACATATTGCTTCCTGTATGGAACGATAGTTTCCAAAATCTTCGCTTCCGGAATACCACCTGAAGACATTTTCAGCGACACTGCAGAATAATTGAACAATTCTCTACTATGGAATATCCTTTAGACCTGACAATCATCGTTCCTCTGTTCAACGAAGAGGAGTCGCTTCCCGAGCTGACGGCATGGATTCACCGTGTCATTGACCCGAAAGGCTGGAAATTTGAAATCATAATGATCGACGATGGAAGTCGAGACGGTTCATGGGATACCGTCACGCGTCTCGCATCCTCCGACGACACGATACACGGCATCCGGTTCAGAAGAAATTACGGCAAGTCCGCCGCACTTTATCACGGATTCAAGGCTGCCAGGGGACGGGTGGTAGTGACAATGGACGCAGACCTCCAGGACTCGCCGGAAGAAATACCCGAGATGTTCAGGATGGTGACAGAAGACGGATGGGATGTCGTTTCTGGCTGGAAACAGCACAGGCAGGACAACAAACTGACCAAGAATCTCCCGTCCAAGCTTTACAATGCCACAGCACGCTGGATTACCGGAATCCGTCTTCATGACATGAACTGCGGACTGAAAGCCTATAAGAACGAGGTTATCAAGGATATTGAAGTCTATGGCGAGATGCACAGGTACATCCCGTATCTGGCGAAAAATGCCGGATACGAGAGAATCACCGAAAAGCCGGTGCACCACCAGAAAAGGAAATACGGCAAGAGCAAATTCGGAATGGAGCGTTTTGTCAATGGCTTCCTGGATCTCCTGTCACTCTGGTTCCTGAGCACCTTCGGAAAGAAGCCGATGCACTTCTTCGGATTCACCGGAATCCTGATGTTCATTGCCGGCTTCATCCTCACCATTATTCTGATTTCCGCCAAACTGATTCATCAGGCAGGCGGCATGCATTTCAGACCGGTGACCGACCAGCCTCTCTTCTATCTGGCACTCCTTTCCGTCATTCTGGGAGTGATGCTGTTCCTTGCAGGATTCATCTGCGAGATGGTATCACGAAATTCGACGGAACGTAACAAGTACAATATAAAAGAAGAATTCTAGGACATCCGGCTGTATTTTTGTCTTACTTCATTTACGTGGTGCAGGTCACCGGCAGGGGAATTCGAAGCAGTACGCCACGTTGGGGCTGCCAGGAGTGTCGGTGGATTGCGGATTTTGGAGACATTGACCATCAATGAGTTATATCAATGTCATCCGCCGAGCCCGGCAACACGGAACCGCTGGACACAAACAAGTCCCAGAAACCGCAGCAATTACGATTCCGAGGCCTTGAAAAGGTTGCTTTTTCGGGCAATAAGGCAAGTACCTGTTCTCTGTATTTTTATTATCTTCGCCTTCAGGCATAGACATAATATATTAGACATGAACGGAGGAGATTATAAGATTCCTATTGGGATACAGACATTCGAAGAAATTATATCTGGAGGTTACAAGTATGTAGATAAAACAGGTTTTGTCTACATACTAGCAACTGTCTATAATTATGTATTCCTGAGCCGCCCACGCCGCTTTGGGAAATCACTGCTTTCCTCAACTTTCCAGGCATATTTTTCAGGAAGAAAAGACCTGTTCAATAATCTGAAAGCCGGGAAACTGGAAAAAGAATGGAAACAGCATCCCGTGTTTTATTTCGACATGTCCACAGCAAAGCACATGACGAAAACTCATCTGCTTGAAGAGTTGGACAAGAAGTTGTATGAATATGAGCAGACATATGGAAGAGGAGTGAAAGATGTAAACATAAACCAGCGTCTGGAGGGTCTTGTGCACAGAGCCACAGAACAGACCGGTGAAAAAGCTGTTATCATAATTGACGAATATGACGCTCCGCTTCTAGATGACATAAATGACAGAGAGCAGATTCAGCCTATGCGCCAGATTATGCGCAATTTCTACAGCCCGATAAAGAGCCTCGATCCATATCTGCGCTTTGTATTCATCACCGGCATTAATAAATTTGCGCAGTTGAGCATATTCAGCGAGCTCAATAACCTCAAGAATATCTCGATGCTTCCTGAATATTCTGCAATCTGCGGAATTTCCCAATCAGAGCTTGAGAACAACTTTGATTTCCAAATAAAATCTCTTTCAGAAGCTGAAGGTATCAGCATATCAAAGACTTTAGATTTACTCAAGGAGAACTATGACGGATATCATTTCTGCGAAGGGTCTGAGGACATCTACAATCCGTTCAGTCTTCTTAATGCATTTGCGGACAAGCAGTTCAAGAGCTATTGGTTCGAGACGGCAACGCCGACCTATCTGCTGGACAGGCTGGATAGGAAGCCTATGGATGAGCGTAAATTCGACAAGATGGAGTACATCTCAGCCAACGAATTCAATGTGTCTCCGGAAGTTACCGACAACCCCATTCCTCTGCTTTACCAGACCGGATATCTTACAATAAAGTCCTACGACAAAGAGACGGACTCATACACACTCGGATACCCTAATAAAGAGGTTCGCAACGGTTTTCTGAACTCACTGCTTGCCAGATACAACAATCAAGATCCGGCAAGTGCGTCTTTTGTCATCAGGTTCAATGCCGCATTAAGAAAAGGCAATGTGGAAGAAGCCCTGTCCCGCATGCAGTCATTTCTTGCAGCAATGCCGAATGATCTGGAGAACAAGACAGAAAAACATTATCAGACAATCATCTACCTGATTTTCTCTCTCCTCGGGTATTACATAAGGACAGAGGAAAAATCCGCCATAGGACGCGCCGATGCCGTCTGTTGGACTGACAATTCAATATATGTGTTCGAATTCAAAGTCGACAGTTCCGCCGAAACGGCATTGAAACAGATTGATGACAAGGGATATATGATACCTTTCCGGTTCGAGGACGGCAAGCGGCTTGTCAAGGTCGGCGTGAACATATCAACTGCATCACGGACATTGGAGGAGTGGATAATCGACGTGGCGAATGTCTGACATCATTTGTTTCTGAATCAACTTATTCCTGCTTCTTTTCAGAAACAATCCTTCCTGCTATCCGGGAAGCCACCGCTGCAACACCGCCGAGGGCTTCAGCCGGGACATTCCGCTCTCCGAACATGGCACAGACGCATCTGCGTGGCCATGTCGCGTGGCCATCCACAGAATTTTACTATCATCCTGCCTGGGCCAATTCAGCAGGCGGGACGACGCCACGGCCCCCTCTGTAACACATTGATAATCAGGTATTGTTTATTTTAAGCGTGGATTTCCGAAGATTTTTTGGCCACTAATCCACATCTAATTTCATAACTCACTATAAATCAAACTATTGCAAAAATTAATGTGGCACCGTCTCGACAACAGAGGTACGGAACTCCGGAGACGCTTACTACGGAACCGCGGGACACGCAAAAAAGGGCCGACCAAATCGGTCAGCCCAAATTATTTGTGAAGAACTTGTTTCTAGTAACGTGAAAAAATAACCTAGTATCTGTTCAGAGGTCTTCCGCTGGTCATCATGTGAACCTTGCGTCTTACATCCTCGAGAACTGCCTGATGCTCAGCAAGAGATGCTTTCTGCTCCTCTGTACGCTCGCCCTTAGCGGTAATCGCATCGAGATGCTCGGAAGCTGAAGTAAGAACCGCATCGATCAATTCCACGATGTCAGCCATATCCTTCTCTACGAAACCTCTGGATGTAACGGCAGGAGTACCGATTCTGACACCTGAAGTCTGGAATGCTGAACGAGAATCGAACGGAACCATGTTCTTGTTCACAGTGATATCAGCCTTTACAAGCTCTGTCTCTGCGACACGGCCGTTAACCTCAGGGAATCTTGTACGGAGGTCGATCAACATGAGGTGATTGTCCGTACCGCCTGATACGACCTTGTATCCCTTAGAGACAAACTTGCTGCACATAGCCTGCGCATTTGCAACAACCTGCTTCTGATACTCGATATACTCCGGCTGCATAGCCTCATAGAAAGCCACCGCCTTAGCTGCGATGACATGCTCGAGAGGTCCGCCCTGAATACCAGGGAAAACACTGGAGTTAAGAATCTGAGACATCTTCTTAATCTCACCCTTAGGAGTCTTGCGGCCCTGAGGATCATCGAAATCCTTACCCATCAAGATAATACCGCCGCGAGGACCGCGAAGAGTCTTGTGGGTAGTAGATGTTACGATATGAGCATATTTGACAGGATTCTTCAGAAGACCGGCAGCAATAAGTCCTGCGGTATGAGCCATATCGATCCAGAGAATTGCTCCGACTTCGTCAGCAATCTTTCTCATTCTCTCATAATCCCACTCTCTAGAGTAAGCCGATGCTCCTCCGATAATGAGTTTCGGATGACATTCCTTAGCTGTCTCCTCCATCTTATCATAGTCAACGCATCCAGTCTCAGGATTCAAGCCGTAAGCAACAGCATGATACAAAATTCCCGAAGCATTTACTGGCGAACCATGTGTAAGGTGTCCACCCTGTGAGAGGTCGAGGCCCATGAATGTATCTCCAGGGTTAAGCAAAGCCAACTCAACAGCGAGGTTAGCCTGCGCACCGGAATGAGGCTGGACATTTGCATATTCAGCATCGTAAATCTGGCAAAGTCTGTCAATTGCAAGCTGCTCGATCTGATCGACAACCTCGCAACCGCCATAATAACGCTTTCCCGGATAGCCCTCAGCATACTTGTTCGTGCAGATGGAGCCCATCGCTTCCATCACCTGCTCGCTAACATAGTTCTCTGAGGCGATAAGTTCAAGTCCCTGGGACTGTCTTTCTTTCTCCTTTTTGATTAAGTCAAAAATCTGTAAATCCTGTTTCATATAATCAAGTATTTAGCCGAGTAATCGGTCATATTGTTACAAATATAGTATTTTTGATTTAAATTTGTACCATATCTGAAAGATTTAATTAAAAAGATTTAATATCCGATGAAAGACAGAAAATTACTTAACATAGAACTCGGTCGGGTTACGGCAGAAGAATACAGAAAACTCCCCGATTCGGGCATAGAAATCATATTGGACAACATCAGAAGCGCACACAATGTCGGCTCGGTTTTCAGAAGCGCCGACTCGTTCAAAGCCGACAAGGTATGGCTCTGCGGCATCTGTGCGACACCTCCATCCGCCGAGATCCACAAATCCGCCCTCGGAGCGGAGTTCAGCGTGGAATGGGGATATGAAAAAGATACCCTCTCCCTTGTCAAAAGACTCAAGGAAGAGGGATATACTGTTCTGAGTGTAGAGCAGACTGTCAATTCAGTCATGCTGGACAAGTTCAAGCCCGAAACCGGCCGGAAATACGCATTGGTCTTCGGCAATGAAGTGGATGGAGTTCAGCAGGAAGTCGTGGATGCCTCGGACGGCGTACTTGAAATCCCGCAGTACGGAACCAAACATTCACTGAACATTTCCGTAAGCGCCGGTATCGTGCTCTGGCACATTGCTAGCGCCCTCCATTCAGAGGCCTGAGCGTAACAACGAACTCATACTCATCCGGATGGACCCTATACTCCTCCAACGGCCACTGACCCCATGAGTCAATACCGCCGACACCCATTTCCTTAAGGTCGAAATTCACGTAAGTCGTTCCGAGAGAACGGGCATCGTTATGGGCGAGTTTCAGCAATTCAAGTGAATGTGTGGCAGTACCATGCTGTCCGTTGGTCGGATTAGGACGCGGCCGAGGATCTTCCAGAGCCGAATCCATATCGCGCTGGCTGAACGGAAGGGCAGAACCGCTGAAGAGGACGTCTGAAGAAATCTCAATACCTGTTCCGGCATTGTCAATGACTCTCATCCATCTCAAATCAGACTTGGTACCGGACTCCTGAGTCCTGACGTATCCGTACCAATACTGGTCCTGAACTCTCTGCACATAACGTCCGACACGGGCTGCAGACTTCCTGTCACAATAGTTATCCCAAGGTCCGCGTCCATAGAAATCCAAAGTCAAGAACTCGCCAGGCATAGCCAGCTTCATTCCGAAGCGGAACATATCAGGAGCCTTCTTCAGCTCACCTGCATCATGCATCTTCTCCACAACCTTGACAGCTCCGTCGGCATAGATATAGTATGTCATTGTCACTGAATAGATTTTGCCGCAAGGCTCATACTCGACAACAACTTTGTGGCAACCATCAGCAGCCTCAACCTTCACAGAAGCCAACTTGAAATCAGGATATCTCCACATTCCGAACTTCTGGTACAGACCGGCTCCGAGGTCATTCTCTACCGGAGCACGACCGAATGAAGGCATGAGAGGTTCCTTGAGAATCTGCTTTCTATCAATGCTATAGTGCGTCAGCGCACCTGTCTGCTTGTCAATTTCAGCCGTCCAGGCCGCAAGTCTTCCGCCAGGAATGTCACCATCGCAGACGAAACTGCCGGAGAAGACATATGAACCGGAATTTTCAATGAAAGAAGGCATGCTGCTGTCAGAAACCGCACATGAACCGGCAACAAAGGCAGCGGCCGGAGCCTCATAAATCGGAATCTGGTCATAAGCGACCTCGTAGCCTGCAGGAAGAAGACCATCCTGACGTTTGAGTACCCAGCTGACATTCAGATAGATATCCATATCAGAACCCTCACCGGCATTGACCTTTACACAAGATGGATCTGAAGAAATGGTCTTTGCGGCAGCAGAAAGGATATCACGTCTGGTAGCGCCGATACCCACAGAAACAGTTTCACCAGAAGCGACATTGACATTCTCCACGACGCCGGTAAGAGCAGCCACGCCGCCTGCCTCGACAGTCCAGACCATTCTGTATCTTGAAAGGTCAATGAAGAAGTTCTCGTTATAGACGAGCACTCTGTACTCGCTGGAGTCGTCGGCCAATTTATCCTTGAGGACAGCGTCAGGGTCAGCGGATGTCAGAATAGAACGGTGCTGGTAGCGGATTTCATAAGCCTGCGGATGCGGAGACCTGTCGGCAGCCACAAATCCGTTGCAGTTGAACGAACCGTCTGAAGCGTCATAGTCATTGGCATCTCCACCATATATATAAATATGGTCAGTTCCGTATTTCTCCGGATCTACTGATTTGCAGACAGCCTGGTCCACGAAATCCCAGATAAAGCCTCCCTGATACTGAGGATATTTGCGGATGAGGTCCCAATACTCCTTGAAGTTACCGTTCGAGTTGCCCATCGCATGTGAATACTCGCACTGGATGAGAGGCTTGGACGGATTGGACTTCAGATATTTCTCACAATCGGCAGGTCTCATATACATCGGACAAAAGATGTCAGTATGGTCAGCATGGACAGCTCTCTCATACTGGACAGGACGTGTTGAGTCATAAGACTTTATCCAATCGTAAACCTTCTCGAAATTCTTGCCGTCTCCGGCCTCGTTTCCCATACTCCAGATGATGACTGAAGGATGGTTGAAATCACGGTGTACCATGCGACGGTTCCTGGCAAGATGTGCTGCGAAGTAATCATCCCTATGGGCCAATGATTCTTTGCCATAGCCCATTCCGTGAGATTCGATATTCGCCTCATCCACGACATAGATTCCATATTCGTCGCACAGAGAATACCAACGCGGGTCATTCGGATAATGGGATGTTCTCACGGCATTGACATTCAGTTCTTTCATTATGCGGATGTCACGTATCATCTCCTCCTCGGTGACGATATAGCCTCCATGAGCGGTCATCTCGTGTCTGTCAGTACCCTTGATGAGAATCGGCTTGCCATTGACAAGAAGCTGACCTCCGCGCATCTCGACAGTCCTGAATCCGAAACAGACCGATGTGCTCTCGACCACGCCCTTCTTGTCCATCGCATTGACTTTCAATGTATAGAGAGTCGGAGTCTCGGCAGACCAGAGGGCAGGAGACGAAACCGACATCTTGCTTTCATTGAGAAGATTGCCGTCAGCGTCTTTTGCAGCGCCGGAAGCCACAGGTGCTGACATCTCTGCCACCTTGTTGCCCGTCTGGTCAAGGACCTCATAACGGAGTTCTGTAATTCCCTTGGTGACAGTTGTTTTCACACTCATCTGACCCTCGGCGGAAGCAATGACATTGACATCCTCAATGCGCTTTTTCTCTCTGGTATAGACATAGATATCACGTGCAATACCAGAAAATCTCCAGAAATCCTGGTCCTCAAGATAGGTTCCGTCGCACCAGCGGAAAATCTCGAGCGCAATGCTGTTCTTTCCTGTGCGGACGTAAGGGGTAAGGTCGAAACGTGCCTCCAGTTTGCTGTCCTCGCTGTATCCGACTTCCTTTCCGTTTACCCAGACATGGACATTGGAAGTAGCCGAACCGATGCAGAGACAGATCTGCTTTCCGTTCCATGATGCCGGAATCTCGAAATCACGACGGTACTGGCCCACATAATTCTTGTCCTCAGGGACATAAGGAGGATTGTTCTCGAAATGACCTCTCCAGGCATAACCCACATTGACATAAAGCGGATCGCCATATCCGTTAAGTTCCCAGAGGCCAGGAACAGGCATCTCGCCCCACGCGGAGTCGTCATATCCTACAGCCTCGAATCCGATGGCACGGGCAGAAGGGTTCTCACAGAAATTAAACTTCCAGACACCCTCCAGTGACATTGACTTCTGCTGGTCTGTCACGAATGTTGCTCGCATCGGCATCCTGCCGACCTCAAAAATGCCGGGGTCCTGCCACAACGCCTTGTCAGAGACAGAACCTCCGAAAACTGCGGAAGCAGACATGAGGATGCCTACAGATACAGTTGAAAATCTAAATAAGTGCATAGTTATTTGTTGGTTTGTTGTTAATTTTCCAGTGTCAATAACTCCACGGTCCCGTCCATTGTCGAGGCGAGGATGCTTATGCGGCCACGTTTCTCAATGATTTTCAAAGGATTGACCAATGCCAATGAAACTTTGTGCGCCCATTTGAACGAGCCGTCGGCCGCGTCCAGCGCGACAATGTTTCCCTTGTCGGAAGGAATGAGAAGAAGCCCGCCGGCCACTGTCAATGCCGATGTTCCGATATCATATCCGAGGCTGTCCCTGACTGTCCAGATCTTTTCAGAAGAGTCAAGTTCCTTTCCCGGGGCCGGAGCCGGCACATCGGAAGCAAACGCATAGGCGCTTCCGAACATGACCTTGGAATAAACTGTCTTTCCGTCGGGACTGATACCGATGGCATCACGTCCACCATCCACACGGAACAGTTCATTTCCTGTCCTTGCATCTATGGCATAGACCTTTCTGTCCGGTACTGCCACGAATATTCTGCCTGAACCATATACAGGGACACAATGTGCGGGGGAATACATCCTCGAACTCTTCTTTACAGTCCACACCCACTGTTCCCTGCCGGTCTTCGGATCAAGCGAATAGAGTTTGCGGCCCCATGTCCCGAACACTACCCTGTCCTTGTCACCATAAGGCGTAGATATCGCATGTCCTTCGACTCCGTCATAAGTCCAGATGGCACGTCCGTCTTTCAGGTCCAATGCACGGAATGCATTGTCAGAACCTCCGATATAGACAACTCCGTCCATGACAAGGGGTGAAGCCAATACTGACTTGGCCGTCTTATACTGCCACTTGACATCACCGCTGGAAGTCTTTACGGCATATACATTTCCGTCCGTACATCCGAAAACAAGAGTATTGCCGGACACGGCAGGAGTAGAATATATCTTTCCTCCGAACTTCTTGGACCACAGCTCTTTACCGTCTTTCAGGGAGATACATTTCATCTCGCCTGAGGCCAGAGGGAAATATGCCTTGCCGCCACTTACGGCAAAACCTGCCGCGATGTTGGCCTCAAACGTCTTTTTCCACTCCTCCTTCACCTGAGGATAACGGCTGTTGACATCGTATCGCATCCACGGATAGTCGTCAGGAAGTCCGTCCGCATCATAGTGGACAGTGTCAGCCGGTGCAGACAAAGGGAATTCATATACATACCACGGGGCAAACTCCACCGCAGTATCTCCATAAATCCTTCTTTCAGAGAATGTTATACGCGTCGGAGTAATTCTCACGATATTATATCCGGGACGCTTGCCCGCCGAAAGCGTAGAACGGCAGAGAACCGCAGGAATACCCTGATAATTCTTGTCAATGTTCTGATGCCAGTGTCCTCCTATCTGAAATCTGACACCGACCTTCTTCAGTTGTCTCGTGACATCAAAGTAATTCAGCACCGAGGAGTCCATCGGATAGTGGTTTATAAAAATGGCCTTCCCGTCATTATCCAGCGACTTGAGCCACTCCATCGTCTCACGGGGAACGAGTCCCGGCGCCATCCTCATGTCCGGGCCGCTGTTGCAGCCAAGAAAACGCCACCCCTTCACCTTAAAATCAAAATGCTCATATCCGAAGACTTTCAGGAAGGTATTGCACCCGCTCTCGGACCAGTTCGCATCATGATTGCCCTGAACCACATAATATGGGAATTTCAAGGTATCCATCATGCTCTTGGCCAGTGCGATTTCCTTGTCGGTTCCGAAATCGGTAATGTCACCTCCGAAAAGGACGAAATCAAGGGAGTCATTCCTGTTCACATCCTTCAGACAGGCTGCCAGGTCTTCTATCGCACCGGTATTCTCAGCGAGATGAGTATCCGTCAAAAAAGCGAACCTCAACGTACTGTCAGCAGGTTCACCCGCATACGCAAATGCCCGCGTCATGCACAAAAGCATAACAGCGGACACTGTAAGGAGTAGGTTTTTCTTCATCATATCATTTGAATGTCGTTATCTTTTATCCATCCCTGACGCCCATCAGAGAGGGAAATGTTCTTCCACTGCCCTACCGAGTCAAGTACCTGAACCTTAGTTCCTTCATGGAGAATGAACAAATCCTTCGAGGACTCCGAAGAAGGTGAACTCTTCACTGAAGAAACCGGAATCATGACCACGGCATAATCGGCCTTAAGACAGGAATTCCGCTGCCACAATGCCAAACTGTAGGTGCCGAGGCTCAGCAGCAGCGCCACAATCGCCCCATAAAATCCGCACCTGCGGAAAGCCGTCGTCCCGCCCAAAAGGAACAGAAGCACCAGGGTCAATGTCAATGCAAGCAATGCAATCGACAGCCATGCCCAGGAATCAGGACTCATCAGGTAACTGAGTTTTCTGGCCCAGCTTTTCAATACGAATTCCGGGACCGCGTCGATTTTGTCCTGAATCATACTGTTTGTAAACTCAAGGTTATACCGCGCATCTGAATTTGAAGGATTAATCTTGAGAGTTCTCTCGAAATAAAGGATGGCATGGGCATAATCGCCTGACTTGTAATATGCATTTCCTAAATTATAGTACAGCTCAGAAGATACAACTCCTACACTTTCAAGTTCATTCCACAACTCCACGCTTTCGTTCCAATTGCCTGAAGTATACGCCTCTACTCCCTTGGTCCACAAAGAATCAAGAGAAGAAGTATCAGCAGCTTCCGAAACGGAAGGAATCGCAAGGAGCACCGCTATCACAAGAGCGGCAGTCGCTGATGAAGCGCCCTTTTTGCTGTTTTTCATAATGGAATCAATGGATGATATCACTTTTACAGCTTCATTATAATGAGTATTCATGGCCTCATTTCCTCCATCCGGAGAATACCTGGCGAACTCACACGAATCGAGAAGAGACGCAAACTCATCTGCAAGTTCCTGAGGCACATTACTTTCCAGAAGTCTGACCACGATGTTTTCCTTATTCAGATTCTCGGCACCGATATTGAGTTTGTCAGAGATGAAACCGAGAAGTGCCTTATGAAGTTCCTCGTAGAATGCAGAATACAGATTCTTCTTCAGGAAATCACCGGCTATCTTAAGACGGGCCAATGCCATCTTCGTAGCCTTCCTGTTTCTGGTTCCGACAACATCAGCCTTCCTGGCTTCCATTCCACGCATCACAACCCAGACAACAACTGCTGCGGCAATCAGAAGTATAACACAAATCCAATATCCGAGAGACTGGACGAAGAAATGAGTCTTGAATTCGTAAGAAGGTACCCTTGTCCTTATGAAACGTATGTCCTCTCCCAGATTCCTGACACCTTTCCTGTCCGGCATGACAACTCCGGAAGAAACGGTCTGACTTGCAGCAGAGCCCTTCTCCACATTGAAAGTAATAGGTTCAGTGCTGACAGTCACATACTTGCCGGCATTGACATCATAATATGAATAGTGTACCGGTCCTATCGTGAACTCACCATGACTTCTCGGAATGAACGGATATTCGAAAGTCTTGCTTCCTGATGTTCCGCCGCTGCTCTTGTCGGTATTTTCCGAAATCTTGGTGTCATAGACTTCCATATCTGCCGGAAAATCAATCTTCGGTGCCTCCAAAAGCGATACATTGCCACGTCCTGAAACAGTCACGATAAGAGATGTCGCCTCATGGGTCTTGAGTCCGTCCTTGCTCAGACGCGCTGAAATTCGGAAATTGCCTACGCCGCCTCCGAAATCAGCAGGCGCTCCGGCAGGCAATGACTTGACATGGACATGGACCGCCGGCGTGGTAATTCTCTTACGCACAGTAGCATAGTCATTGTCGAAGAAGCTGTCGAAAATACTTCCGGTAGAACGGGGCGCCGTCCTGACATTGACAAGACAGACAAGCTCCGCAGGATCTATGGTCAATGTTCCTGCCTGCTGCGGTATGAGGACATAGCGACGAATCAGAGCCGCATTGTAAATATGACCGCCCACATCTTCACGATGAAATTCAATGTTATTCGGCGATGCAGTCTCCTGACTCCAGAAGCCGTTGAAAGTCGGGAACTTTGCTCCTTCAAAACCGGCTATATCCACACTCTGGTAGAGTTTCAGTTCCGCAGTTATCGGCTCTCCGACCACAGCAGAGGTCTTGCTGAGGGTAAACTTAAGGAAAAGGTCACCGGACGAGACTGACGTTTTGGAGCCTGCCGAACCGGTGGACGCACCTCCGGACTGCTGCGAAGAGGACGATGACGAGCCGTTGGCAAGAACCTCGATAGCCACAGGGGAAGATGTAACGACATTTCCACGAATCTTGGCTGTTGCTGCAGGAAGCTCGAACTTTCCGGTCTTCTTAGGCGTAATGATGTAAGTATAAGTATATTGCGAAGTCTTGGACCTCTTTCCGTTCACTATACTTATGCTCGTAGAAGAACCTGTCTGCGGCCCCCACACAAGATTGAAATCATCACCTGGAGCCCAGTTGAAGCCGCTGGGTTTGTCTTCCCCGTCAATGATAAAAGTGACATTGAACTGTTCGTCCGCGCCCACAATGCCAGGTGCATCCACCTTGATGTGGCTCTGTGCAATCGCAGATATGCAGGCCAATGCCAGCACACATACCAAAACTGCTTTTCTAATCAATGCTCTCATAATCCTACCAGTTCTTTTCTTTCTGTCTTGACTTCAATGCGTCAGCCTTTTCTTTATTGACTTTATCCTGAGTTTCTTTCTCTTTGGCTTGGATAGCCCTCAACATCTGCTGGGCCTGCTGAGGAGAAATCTTCCCTTCCTGGCCCTGCGGAGGCTGCTGGTTTCCATTCCCCTGACCGTTATTCTGATTCTGGTTCTGGTTCTGGTTCTGGTTCTGATCCTTGTTCTGACCATCATTATTCTGGTCATTATTCTGATCTTTGTTCTGATCCTGACCATTCTTGTTCTGGTCCTGATTCTGATTATTCTGATCCTGGTTGTCCTGACCATCCCCGTTGCCGCCACCATTCTTCTGCTGGTTTTCCAGCATCTTCTTCGCATAGATGTAGTTCTCTTTCGCATCCATATCGGAAGGATTCTTCAGGAGAGCCTCCTTGAAAGCATTGACAGCCCCCTGCCAGTCTTTCTTGGCGATCGCGATATCTCCGGTATTGTACCAGTAATCAGCAGCATTGGCACTTGCAGAAGCATTGTCCCCGATCTTCTTCATCAGTTTCTCCGCTTCCTCATAATTTTCCTGACGGTACAAGGTGTTGGCCAGATTATAATTGGCCGCCACGGATGTAGAATCCTTTACAAGAGCCTTCCTGTAGGAAATGTCAGCTTCCTTCCAGTTGTCCTTCCTGAATTTGCGGTTTCCTGCACGCACGTCGTGTCTATCGACTTGTGCAGACGCGGTCAATGCCACTGAAAGCAGCATTGACACAACCAGTATATATCTGAAACTCTTCATCTTACCTATCTTTTATCAAAGAGATGACGCAGCACTTTGCGCTCTCCTATCAGCATCTGTATCACAAGCAGGCCCAATGCTATCGCGAAGAAATACATGAACTGCTCATCATATTCTTCGAAAACAATGGACTTGAACTCTTCCTCATCCAACTTCCTTATGTCATTGATGACGGGATTCAGTCCGAATTCGTCGTTGCCGGCATGGACATAGGCCCCATTTCCGGCCTTCGCAACTTCCTCCAGCGTATTTTCATCCAGTTTGGTAACGACAATATTGCCTTCGGAGTCTTTCAGAAGCCCGTTTTTCATCGGAATCGGATGTCCCTGCTGAGAGCCTACACCTATCGTATAGACCATAATTCCCATGTCGGCAGCCTGTTTTGCAGCAGCCACAGGGTCATCTTCATGGTTTTCTCCGTCGGTAATCACGATTATCGCACGACTCTTCTCGCTCTGCGCACTGAAACTTCTGATGCAAGTATTTATCGCATCGCCGATTGCAGTACCCTGGACAGGTATCGACTCCGTGGAAATGTTCCCGAGAAACATCTTGGCAGAGACATAGTCAGTGGTAATCGGGAGTTGCACAAAAGATGTTCCGGCAAAGAGCACCAAGCCCACTCTGTCACCGTCGAGCTTATCCACAAGTCTGGAAATGGCCAGTTTAGCACGCTCAAGACGGTTCGGTGAATAATCCCTCGCCAACATCGAGTTGGAAACGTCCAAAGCGATCATGACCTCGGCACCCTTGCTCTGATGTTCCTTCAGCTTTGCACCCATCTGCGGACGGGAAAGACCGATTACGAAGAACATGAAGGCCAATGAAAAGAGGATGTTACGCACCCATCCTTTGGTACGTGAACGGGACGGCATAAGTTCATTGACAAGTTTCTCGTCGCCGAACTTGCGGATCCTCCGCGTGCGCCTGTACTGCATCAGCCCGTAAAGTACCGGAAAAACCGGAACGAGCAGCAGGAGAAAAAGATATTGTGCTTGTGCAAAATAAATCATAACGCTTCGTTTTTACGGCAACCTCTTCAATATAAACGCATTGAACACCACTTCAAGAAGGAGACAGATCAATGCCACAAGGGCGAAGTCCATGAAAAGTTCCTTATATACAGGGAAACTGTCAATGGTAGTGCGCGCCTTTTCCATCTTGTTGATTTCAGAATAAATCTCCGAAAGCTTGGTATTGTCGGTAGCGCGGAAATAACGTCCTCCGGTAGTCTCCGCAATGCCCTTGAGGAGGTCCTCGTCGATTTCTACTTCCACATCCTGCATCTGTACGCCCCACGGAGTAATCACAGGATAAGGTGCAGTGCCGTTTGCGCCCACACCAATCGTATAAACCCTTATGCCATAAGTCTTTGCGATATCAGCAGCAGTCTGCGGAGTAATCTCTCCCCTGTTGTTCACACCATCAGTAAGAAGAATGACAACGCGGCTCTTCGCATCCGACCCCTGCATCCTGGCCACGGCCGTAGCAAGTCCGTTTCCTATCGCCGTTCCATCCTCGATAAGTCCGGTCTGAATCTCCTTCATGAGGTTTATCAATGTCGCACGGTCAGTCGTCAACGGGCACTGAGTATAACTCTCACCTGCAAATACAACGATACCTATGCGGTCTGAAGGACGCTGCGAAATGAACTCGATAGCGATATCTTTGGCCGCGCTGATCCTGTCCGGAGTGAAGTCCCTTGCGAGCATACTGGTGGAAACGTCCATCGCAAGAACTATATCAATGCCTTCCGTGTCGATTTTGTCCATCTTGCTGGACGAACGCGGTCTGGCGATTGCGATGATTATCATCGACAATGCGACTGTCCGCAGCAGCATCGGAGCATGTCTCAGGTATGACAGCACTGACTTGCCGCCGGCTTTCCAATATCTTATGTCAGACACTCTGAGGTGAGGTCGCCTTCCGCAAAGCTCCAGATAAATGTAATGAACAATGAGCAATGCAGGAATGACCAGCAGCCACAGCAGATGCGGATATTCGAAAAACATACTATTTCTCCTCCTCTTCTTCTGATTTCCAAGTAGTTGTCACGAACCTTACGGCAGACGGGACAGCTTTCACATTTTCATCGTCGGAAACCGTCATCTTGGCAAACTTCACAAGGTCGGACGTGACGAAAAGATTTCTAGTCTCTTCCATTATCTCCTGAGGTATCTCCTTGTCTTTCAGGCCTTCGAATATCTCAGCAGTAGTCATTTCCATGGCTCCGACACCGAATCGCGCCGCGATATATTCGCGGAGGACATCTGTCACACCGCTATAGAACTGCTTCTGCTTTTCAGGTTCCCAAAGTTTGTTTCCGCGGAACTTGTCGAGTTTCTTGAGAGCCACTATATAAGCTGGCTCTTTTATGCCGCCTTCTCCGGATTCATTCTTTTTGCGCATCTTAAGCAGAGAAACGACAAGGATTATAATCATAGCAAGAAGCTGTATGCCAATGATATATGGAAGGATTTCCTTGAATGTCAGAGGGTAACGTATCTGGCCCTTGATGTCGTGAGGCTTGAAAGTGGTCGTATCTACCGGCATTGACAAAACCTCAAGATCCTTTCCTGCGAAAAGCAGGGTGTCGGTTTTTCCGTCAGGCGTCGTCCTCTGGACGGCGATGTCCGGAAGTTCGTATTTTCCTTCATCGAATGAGGTTATGACGAAACTGCCCTCGAGGTTCATCTCCTGAGTCTTTCTCCTGATTTTCAGGGTATCAATCTTCCAGTCACTGACAAGTTCGATGCTGTCCATGACACCTTTCGAGAGGTCAGGAAGGCCCAATACGGTACCTGCCTTGACATTGTCAAGACGGAAACCATATCGGAGCTGGTCAGCTATCAGGACAGAATCCCTTTTCTGCAACTGTTCCAGAAAGGCTTCTCCTGAAGGGACGATACCCGGATGAACAGCCGGATCATATTCTCTTTCTCGAGCAAATATCGCCATCGCCACAATGCACGATGCGAACAATGCCATCATTATCCTCTTCATAACTATCTATTGTCAAAAAAGGCCATAAGACTCTTGACGTAATCACTTCCGGTCGAAATCGCTACATTGTCGATCTGATACCTGCGGAAAAGTTTCACGGCATTGACCTCAGACCTCTCTGCGGCAGCCGCATATTCCCGGCGGACTTTCGCACTTGCGGTATTGATCCAGGCGGTCTGTCCTGTCTCAGAGTCTTTAACATTGACAAGACCGATGTCGGGAATCGTCCTTTCGCGCGGGTCGAAAACCCTTATGACCGACAGGTCATGCCTGTTCACAGCCACTTTTATCGCGTCTTCGTATCGTGGACTGCCATCTTCGTCCGTGTCCATCATGTCGGACAGGAGGAAGGCCGTACATTTCTGCTTTATGGCATTGGTAAGGAACCTGAGCGCCTCGCTTATGTTTGTTCCGGATGATTCCGGTTTCAGTTCGATGATTTCGCGGATGATGCGGAGCAGATGGCTGCGGCCCTTGCGTGGAGGGATGAACTTTTCCACACGGTCACTGAAAAACAGGGCTCCGACTTTGTCGTTGTTTATAATCGCCGAAAATGAAAGCACGGCGGCTATCTCGGCCAGCATATCACGCTTGGTCCCTCCTACAGTGCCGAAGAATCCCGAGCGGCTGATATCAATGAGAAGCATGACCGTCATTTCACGCTCTTCCTCGAACACTTTTACGTAAGGTGCTCTCAGCCTGGCGGTTACATTCCAGTCCATGTTCCTCACGTCGTCACCGTACTGGTATTCGCGGACCTCGCTGAAAGCCATACCACGTCCCTTGAAAGCAGAATGGTACTCTCCCGCAAATAACTGATGCGAGAGAGCCCTTGTCTTGATTTCAATTTTCCTGACTTTTTTCAGCAGGTCACTTGCATTCTGGTCCATATTATTAGATTTTCACCAGTTTTCGGGGACTGCGCATTAAGGGACAATCACCGCGTTGAGTACCTGAGAAATAATGTTCTCCGTGGTAATATTCTCAGCCTCAGCCTCATAAGTAAGTCCGATACGATGGCGGAGGACCTCATTGCATACTGCACGCACATCCTCAGGGATTACATATCCTCTTCTCTTTATGAAAGCATAAGCCTTCGCTGCCATGGCCAATGAAATGCTGGCACGAGGCGAGGCGCCGTAGGAAATCAGGCCTGAAAGTTCCTTGAGGTTGTAATCAGCAGGAGTTCTTGTGGCATATACGATATCCACGATATATTTCTCGATTTTCTCATCCATATAGACATCACGGACGACCTGACGTGCGCGAACGATATCTTCAGGCGACACAACCGGCTGCGCCTTAGGGAATTCTCCCGTATTGTTCATGCGGATAATCTGACGTTCCTCTTCCTTTTTAGGATATGAGACCACAACTTTCAGCATGAAACGATCGACCTGTGCTTCAGGAAGCGGATATGTTCCCTCCTGCTCGATTGGATTCTGCGTCGCCATCACAAGGAAAGGCTCCGGCAGTTTGAAAGTTTCCTCGCCGATGGTTACCTGACGCTCCTGCATAGCCTCGAGAAGGGCAGACTGAACCTTGGCCGGAGAACGGTTAATCTCATCCGCAAGCACGAAGTTCGCGAAGATAGGGCCTTTATGAACCTCGAACTGCTCGTTCTTCTGAGAATAGATCAATGTTCCCAGAACGTCGGCAGGAAGCAAATCCGGAGTAAACTGAATTCGGCTGAATTTAGCGCTCACGGCCTGAGCAAGAGTATTGATTGCCAATGTTTTAGCAAGTCCAGGGACACCTTCGAGGAGAATATGTCCGTTTGCGAGAAGGCCTATGAGCAGATTCTCGATAAGCTGTTTCTGTCCCACAATGACCTTGCCCATTTCCATCGAAAGAAGGTCAACGAAAGAGCTCTCACGCTGGATGCGATCATTGAGTTCTTTGATATTAACACTTTCCATTATTGTATAATTTTAAATTTCATTACACATCTGGCAGCGGCAGATTTATTATCTTTGTGCCTGCAGACCATTTTTCCGGTCTCAGTACAGATTAAAACAGCAACTTCATGAGATACTGCATACTTTTGTCTTACAACGGCTCTGCCTTTTCGGGCTGGCAGATTCAGTCAAACGCCCCTTCAGTTCAGGATAGCCTGCAGAAAGTTCTTTCAACTCTCCTGAACGAAGAAATAATGGTTACCGGTGCTGGGCGTACCGACACAAAAGTGAACGCAATAAACTATGTAGCGCACTTCGAAACTGAGTCTGCACGCGTTTCTGAGACCGGCTGGCTATGCTACAAATTAAATGCCATGTTACCGGCAGGAATAGCAGTACACAAGGTATTCAAGGTCAATGATGATTTTCATGCGAGATTCGACGCCTCCAGCAGGGCCTATAAATATTTCATACACAGAAAAAAAGACCCTTTCATAACGTCAAGGTCACATTTCTGCCCATACGATTTGGATTTGGAGGCCATGAACAAAGCCTGCGGATTCCTGTTCGGAGAACATGATTTCAGGTGCTTCGAGAAAGTGGGCGGAAACAACAAAACCTCCATCTGCACAGTAACCGAAGCGCGATGGGAATACTGGAGACCTGACCACGTGACGATGATGGGCTATCCATACTCTGACGGAGACTATCTCGTGTTCACAATACGGGCCGACAGATTCCTCAGAAACATGGTAAGAGCCGTAGTCGGGTCAATGCTGGAGGTCGGCCGCGGCCGGAAGCCTGCCGGATGGATTCAGGAACTTGTCAATGCTGGTACACGCTCCGATGCGGGCCAGTCCGTTCCAGGACATGCGCTGTTCCTTACCGAAGTGAAGTACCCGAACATATAACCAATCGAGACTGACCGGATTTCAGAGTCCAGCCAGTCTCAATCATTTTTCATAATCAAGTCAAGTAAGTAGTAATGTGAACGTAAAGATAAAAGTTCCCTACGAAACAATCCGGTTCAAAACTGGTTCATTTCACATAAAACTTACAGAAATTTCCGTTTTCACGTGCAAGACTTTAGGGAAACGGCATTTATGACGTAAACAATTAGGTTAGATTCAAGTACACGTAAACGGGATGCCGGCAAAATCGTCGGCATCCCGTTTGAATTATTCTGTCCGTCGGCCTGCGCCGACAAATATCTTTAGAGTTCCCAAGCCAATGCAGATGCACCGAGGATGGCGGCATCTGATTCCTTAAGCTGAGAGAAGACGATCTTCACCTTGTCACGCCACAAAGGAAGAACGTTTGCATTCATTGACCTTTCAATAGGCTCGCGGAGGAATTCCTTCGCACGTGCCAGACCACCGAAGAGGACGATAGCCTCAGGTGCGCTGAAAGCGATGAAATCGGCAAATGACTGTCCGAGGATTGTTCCTGTGTACTCGAAAATCTTGAGAGCGAGCTTGTCACCTTCCTTGGCAGCCTCGAAAACATCCTTGGATGAAATATTGTCAAGACTTCTGAGAGAAGAAGGCTCATTGCTCAAGTCGAGCCACTCGCGGGCCGTACGGGCAACACCTGTCGCAGAGGTATAGGTCTCGAGACAGCCTGTCTTTCCGCAGTTGCAGAGACGTCCGTTGTGTCTTACCGCGCATGTATGACCGAGTTCGCCGGCAAATCCGTCATGACCGTAAACGACCTCGCCATTGATAACGATACCGCTGCCGACACCTGTGCCGAGGGTAATCATGATGAAGTTCTTCATACCGCGTGCAGCTCCGTAGGTCATCTCACCCATTGCAGCAGCATTGGCATCATTTGTAAGAGCTACCGGAACACCGTTCATCTTCTCTTTCAAGAGGTTGGCAACAGGAATTTTTCCCTTGTTACCCCATTTGAGATTGACAGCATTCTCGATTTCTCCGGTATAGTAGTTTCCGTTAGGAATACCCATTCCGATACCGCGCACCTGACCGGTAACGCCTGCATCCGCAATCACTTTGTTGATAGCTTCAGCGAGTTCTTCGATATAAGGATCGACCTCGCCATAAGTGTCCGTACGGATAACTGTCTGGGCCAGAACCTGGCCGCGCATATCTACAACGCCTATCTTGGTAGTCTGTCCGCCGACATCCACACCCACTACATAAGGCATATCCATCTTATTCATAATCAATCAAATTAAATGTTATTCTACTGGAATTTCAGGATTCACATTCTTGCATCCTACAAGAGCATAATAGAGGATGTATGCAAGCATTGCAACTACAAGCCAGTAGCTTCCCATGTAACCTACGGCACTTGCGAGGAAGTCCTGGATAAGAGGCATGACGCCACCGCCGACAACCATCATCATGAAGATACCTGAAGCCTGCTCTGTGTATTTTCCGAGGCCCTCAGTACTGAGGTTGAAGATACCGCCCCACATGAGTGATGTGCAAAGACCGCAGAGCACGAAGAAGAGAGCCTTCACAGGAACTCCTGCTGCCATTGTGAAGCCGTCCTCAACACTGTATGCAGGCATTGTCATGGTAATGTCCTTCGGAAGGAAGATGGCAATGATGACGAAGATGATTGCGACTGTCGATACAACCGTGAGCTGAACCTTTGTGCTTACCTTGCCGCTGATGAATGAGCTGCAGATACGGCCTACCATCATGAGAAGCCAGTAAACTGCTGCTATGGCGCCACCGATGGCAGCTCCATTGACTGCGATACCGGCACCGGCCTCTGTAGTGTCAGAGAAGTAGAAAATCATCTGTGCAGGGATACCGACCTCAACACCGACATAGAAGAAGATTGCAATCACGCCGAGCACGAGGTGACGGAAGCTCCAAGGGCTGTGCTCGTATTTTACTGATTTTCTTTCAGCTGCAGGCTCCGGAATGTTCACTCTTGAAATGATGAGGAAGGCAACCGCAAATACACCCATCGCGATGAAGAGAAGCGGAGCAACGTCGCTCATGGCAGTCTGATCGGTAACTGTTCCGATAAGCACGCCGACGAGGAGTGGGGTCAATGTTCCTGCGAGAGAGTTCAATGAGCCTCCGATCTGGATGTACTGGTTACCCTTGTTTCCGCCACCACCGAGGATATTGAGCATAGGATTGACAACGGTATTGAGCATACATACGCAGAATCCGCAGACGAATGCGCCGAGAAGATATACGTAAATCGCAGATGCACCGAGGAATGTGCGGCTTGAAATCCACTGGATTACCATACCGATGAAACCTGTTGCAAGTGCAACGAGAGTCGTTTTCTTGTAACCATACTTGAGAAGCATCTTTCCTGCAGGGATTCCCATGAAGAGATATGCAGCAAAGTTCATCATGTTACCCATCATGCCGGCCCAGCTGTACTGGCCTTTCCAGATGTTTCCGAAAGGTGCGGCCATATTGGTCACGAATGAGATCATCGCGAAGATGAAGCACATTGTAATGATGGCCACGATGTTTGATTTTTTCTGTGTCATATAAAATGTTTTAATGTTTATTGTCAATGGGTTATGCAAAAGTCACCCTCACGTCGTTTTGCAAATAATCGCGTAAAATTACAAAAAAAACGACTCATAACCAACGGACCGGCCCGAAAAAGATATCATCTGATTTCCCTGACCATGTCTTCGAACTGGTCACGTGGTCCGCGCGACTTGTTCTTGATTTTAGCCCGGTAGTTATACACAGTGTTGGCCGAGTAGTGCAGAAGGGACGCGATTTTAGACGATTCACTTACACCGAGTTTCACCAGAGCGAAGATTCTGAGTTCTGGAGTCAGCATATCATTGTCCTTCGGCACGATGGCGGAGCCTTCCGTCAGCAAGGCATTGAACTGTTCAATGAAATCCGGATAAAGATTCAGGAAGGTCTCATCGAACATCTTGTAGAATGTCTTGATATCCTCATCTATCGGAGGAAGCATCTCGATTTCGTCAATGATATACTTTTCATTGCCACGCTTGAGATACTTGAGAATATGATTCTGATATTTACGCGTCTTGTTTATGTTATCCGATACCATGCCGAGGAACAGGGCAATATACTCCTCCTTGATTTTATCCGATTCTTTTATCCTGTTGTTCAATGACTTGAGTTCATCATTCGTTCTGGCAAGTTCCTGATGATGCCTGAAGATATGAAGAGAAAGCAAGGCCAGCAAGGCCAATAACAGACTGACAAAAACGACCGCTCCGGTCATCAGACGGCTCTGTCTTCTCTGGCGCAGTTCATATTCATGTTCGATACGCGGGAAGAACTTGGAAATCTGCCACGGACGCAGCTTTCCGTTATATGAGAGAGCGTCTTGCATGCAATGGTCCGCACAATACTTGAAGGCTCTGTCCACGTCTCCCCTACTGAAAATATTCTGAGCTATCATGTTCAACGAAGCATAATCCTTATTGGCGGCACGGATATCAGCCTGAGCCGACTTACCCAGCCAATAAAGAGCACTATCTTTCTGATTTCCAGGCACTCCCTCAGAATAATAGTAGCACGCGCTGGCATATTTCTTCAAGTCCTTGTCCTTCGACATTGACATCATCTTCTGCGCGAATTTTCTCACGGATGCAGAATCTTTGGCAGACAAGGCCGCTTCCCTGTTCAGATTATACCACTCGTAGGTTCCAGGCGTGACATACTTCATCAGAGAATCCCTCAACTTGTTTCTGTCATCAAACTGGTACTCTCCTACCGTATCGTCAGAGGCATAGTACATAAGTTCCCCGGCCAAAGTATGTCTGGTACGCAAATACTGGAGTTTCTGGCCGGCAGGTATTCCTTCTGAAATCACATGCTGCATCAGAGTATTAGCTTCAATGTGATATCCAGCCTTTGCATACACCTCCACAAGAAAAAGATTCGCAGCTGCAAGCCGCTCTTTATCATCATGTTGCGAAGCAAGCCTCTTGTTGGATGCGAGAAAGAATACCGTCGAGTCGAAATTATTCGAACGGAACTCGTTTGCCATCCTGAAATTGAACGCAATCTGATTTTCGTAACTTCTGTCAGAGCGGTAAACTTCACGGATGGATTTGATACGGGAATCGAAAGCCTTCTCATAGGTCGCCTTCATCTCCAATGTCGCATCAAGTTCGTTTATAGTCTCCCTCACTATGCCGGTTTCATGCCTGCAGGAGTACAGGCACAAGATCAGAATTATATATGCAAATTTCTTCATACGTCGATACGGAGGAATTTCCTCAAATATTCTGCGAAGATACTCAAAGCCGCGTAAAAACGAAAGGTCCGGCATCTGTTCTGGACACCGGACACTCCAATAAATAGGTTTTGTCTAGAGCTTCGTTTTCTCGAAGCAACACTGTTCAATTATTTGATTTTCTTGAAGTCAATCAATTCCACACCGTCTGTAGCAGTAGTAGAAAGGTCAATGGTAAGGACATATACTGAGCCTTTTTCCAGCTGGACACCTTCCTTAAGGCCGATGTTGTCGTTCAATCCGACTGTAGTATCGAAGAATTCAGCTGCGCTGTCCGTGTATTTCACACTTCCTGCATCACCGAGAATCTTTCCTTTCTCTGAACCCCAGCCGTCCTGACCGAAGTACTTGGCTGAAATATAGTCATACCTGAATCTTCCGCCGAGTGTAGTGCCATCTTTTTCATCCACAGCAGTTCCCGTAAGCTGGAATACCATAGGACGAACCTGTGCCATACAGAACGCAGAACCAGGATTGAAAGCGAACTGATTGGTCATCACAGGATTGGCAAGACCCCATGCCATCACCCAGAGGGCACCGTCCTTGATTGTAGCCTCAGAACCGTCAGCGGCAAGTCTGCGGAGGGTCGCATAACCATAGTCAAGGTACAGATCCACTGCGAATGTACCGCTTACGACATTTAGTTTGATGGTCGCACCGTCGAGGTAGAACAAATCAGGGTCAAGATACCAGTTCGCAAGGTCTGCAACACCTGAAATAGCAATAACCTCATCCTTGTTCAATGCTATAGAAGCAATCTGATAGTGAGTTGCAGACAGGCGGCTTGCCTGAATGCCGTTCACCTTGATATCCAATGAATTGACAGGTATCTCCACACTCTTGATTGTGAGTGTGGCAGCACTGTTTCCAGCATTGGCATCCACAATAAACTGGTATGATTTGCCGACTTCGAGTGAAGTTCCGTCAGTTGCCGGCTCTATATTGCCGCCGGATGTAACTTTGAACAAACCGGTCTCGTCATTGACAGAAGTGTAAGAACCGAACTCGCCGCCCCAGCCTCTCTGGCAGAAGAACTTGAATGAGAATCCGGTCTTGGAGATAGATGCTCCGGCAGTGAACGTTATGCTGTAAACGCCAGCCTCTGTCTGAGCCATGCACCAGACACCGTCGTCAGTATTCCAAGACGGGCCTACACCAGGCTTTCCGATTCCGGCGCCGATTGCCCAGATTGCACCCTTAGAATCCAATGTCGCATAATTGTCCTTATCCGCCATCGCCTCGACCTTTATAAACTTGCCACTGAAGTCAGCAGTCAATTTGTAAAGTCCGTCCACAGCCTTGAATGTCACAGTATTATCCGCATTGAGAGTAAAGAAATCATAGTCCAGATTCCACTGATCCGGTTTGTCAATGCCGGCAAACTTGATTTCCGAGCCCTGGAGAAGGTTCAGCAGTTCTACATTGGAAGACTCTGACAATGACGAAGTTATACTGCCGAATGGAGATGCAGACAAGGCCATGAGGTCAGCTGTAATCTTGTATGTGCCGCTCTTTACAGCAGTGAAAGGAATCGTGCTTGAAGATTCTGCAGGGACAGGTTTCAGCGCGGAGCCGTCCCATCCGAGCCAAATCGCAGGCTGACCGGCTGCAGGCACGCATTTGATCAATGCAGAAGCCTCTGCAGGAAAAGCGTCAGTCACCTCATAAGAGAAGTCGCCGCTCTTTGTCATGGTGTATTCCTTGCCTCCGGAGAGAAGTGTCAATGTCGAAGGGGCAGGTCTATTGACATTGACCTCAACCGTCTCTTCGGTGATTCCCAGACCGGTATTCTGCGCGGTGAAGGTGATTTCGGCGGTTCCGTCCGGAATATCTTTGAGGAGAGGAACGAAAATGGCCGCGTCATATGTTCCGTATGTCTTGGTACGGATTGTCAAATCGCTGACCGATGTGCCGTCGAAGAGGAGTTTCGCCTTCAATGTAGAAAGAGGGAACTCGTCGTTCAGCTTTATGGAGAATCTTACTGAATCGCCCATGAAAGCTTCAGTTGCACAACTTTCAATCGTCATTTCAGGACCCTTGTCCGTGAATTTGACGTCCATTCCGTCATCTTTACAGGAAACGGCAACTGTTGCCGGCACTGCAAGCAATGCCATAGTTTTCAATATCTTGTTCATTATTCTAATCTTTTAATCTTTCCATTTCAAAGAAACTATCGACTTGGCAGGAACGTCGCATTTCACAGAATGTTCTGCCGAAATGAATACAAGCTGCCTGGCATCAGAATTTTCATTGAGAATAATCACGCCGTAGGAATTGTCCGGGTTCTTGAATACGAGGTATTCCAGTCCGTCGGCGGTATAGCCTTTGGTTCCGATTCTGACCGCACCCTGTTCTATAACCTTCGAGCAATGCGCAATGTTATAGTAATGAGTGTAATAGTCAAGTGACGAATAGTCGGAAGAGGCTATGGTAACCGCACCGTAGCATGTCTTGCAGGAACCGTCGGCATCTGTATATGGCCCCTTGTTCTCGTCCAGCATGAGATTCCACAGGGTGACACCTTTTCCTCCGCGTTTGAGCAGTCCGAAGAAGATATCTCTCATGTCATTGATAAGACAAGAGCTGAAGTTGTAGTTCCAGGTCCCGATGGATGCCTCAGTGAAATACAATTCCTTGTCTGGGGCTCCGGCAACAATTTTATCCAGTTCCGATACGTTTCCGCCATAGTTGTGCCATGCAGAACCTGCGATGTAGGCGGAAGCCTGGGCATCAGCATATATCTTGAGAGGATACTGAGCCTGGTCACTCATGTTGTCATAATTGTAGTTATGGTCGAACACGAGAATCTTGGTATCCAGTCCGGCCTTCTTGAAAGCAGGTCCCAAGGCTGTCTTGATAAAGTCTCTGGCCACGTCCCAATGCATTACCATTGACATTGAATTACCCGCGTTGAGCGGTTCATTCTGCGGCGTAACGGCATAGATGTCAAGCCCTTGCGACTTCATGTACTGAATCCACTTCACGAAATACTCAGCATAGTCCTGATAGCATGAAGGCTTGAGAGTTCCGCCTGTCCAGCTATACCAGTCAACATCAGAATTGACAGCTTTCTTCATCCAGCGAGGTGCTGTCCACGGAGAGCCGATTATTCTAAGAGCAGGATTGATCTTCTTGATTTCCTTCAATACCGGAATGACATATTTCACGTCATATTCAGCAGGGGCGAAGTTCTCGATTCCCTTGGTATCGCACCATGTGAAACGCTCTATGGAGAAGTCTGAGCCGCCTATGCAAACCCTTATCAATGAGCTTCCTATACCGGTTTTCGTGTCAAACATCTGTTTCAGGAACGCCTCCCTCTTGTCCTGAGGCATTTTCAGGATGTTGTAGCAGGAGGCCACAGTCAATGCCGCACCGAAACCGTCAACGGTCTGGTAGGTATCGTCAGTGAAACGGACCGCGTAAGGTGACATTGACGCAGTCTTTCCGAAAGAGATTGTTTTCTCCGCGAAGAGGCTGGACTTATCCGCAGTTGTCGTATAAGAGTAGGCTCCTTCAACTGCAGGCTGGGGTGTCGGTGTCGGCTCCGGAGTAGGGTCCGGAGTCTGCGGCGAGTTTTTCGAATCGCAACTGCATGACATCATGAACGCCGTTGCTAAAAAAGCACAAATAGAAGAATACTTCATGTCTAATATCCAGGGTTTTGTGTCAAATTCGAATTCTTGTCAATGGCAGTCTGCGGCACCGGTAACAGAATTGTCTCATCCGTAAGCGGTGTGCGTTTCTGCCAATATGAATCATATTCCGGTGATGAAGGGTCTGACATTGAATTGTGCACATCCTTGATCATATCGTGACGGGCAAGGTCGAAGAAGCGGAAGCCTTCGAAGGCAAGCTCAAGCCTGCGCTCGTCCAGGACGGCCTTCAGCATCGACTCTTTGCTGCTCTTCACTGAAAGAGGAAGGTTCGCGAGGCCGGCTCTGTTTCTGGTCTTGTTCGTATAGATATATGCGTTGTCAAGATCGCCTGTCATCACAAGAGCTTCAGCATGAAGGAGATAGATTTCTCCGAGACGCATGAGGATCATGCTGCTGGCATTGGTAGGAACCTTATGCATGAAAGCATATTTTGCCGCAGGATAGTAGAGGCTCCAGCCGCACTCGTCGTAAACGATAGACGCATTCTTCCTTTCAGTATCACCGGCCGCATCATAAGCGGCTGCAAGACTTCTGGAAGGTGTAGTCCATTTTGCCCATGAGTAACTGTCTGAAGGGTTGTAGGCATTGCGGTGATACATCATCCATACCCAGTTTCCGGAGTTGCGTGACCAGGTGACCTCAAAGATGGATTCCTTGGTATTCCTTACGGCATCATCGTCGTTATAGCCCCAGAGGTCGCCGTAATTGTCCACGAGTGAGAAGCCCATGCCCTCGACTGCCAGACAGTCATTGATAACCTGATTCCAGTCCTGGCGCTGTTTCTCCGCATAGACTCTCGCCCTCAAACCATGCGCGAAAGCCTTGGAGAACAGATACTTGTCAGACGCATTGACATCAGGAGCATTGTCGCAGGCGTAGTTGAGATCTTCGATTACCTGTCCGTAAATCTCATCTACAGGAGTACGTTTCGGATAATAGTCCTCGTAAACGTCCTCGATGTTCTCTGATGTGATTTCAGGAGGGATGACGGTAATCATAGGAGCGTCGCCCCAGAGCTGGGCCATTCTGAAGAGGTTGAAAGCCCTCCAGCACAAAGCCTCGGATTTCCACTCGTCGTGCTCTTTCTGAGTCATCTTCACTGCGGAAGTATCTTTCTCGAAGATATTGTCAATGTTGCAGATAATGTTGTTGGCGTTGCTTATCTGCTGCAGGTACCAGTCCCAGTCGCGGGCGACATTGGAATTGGCCGGATCCTGATTGTTGGCCTCGATGGCGACAATGGCGCCGGTGGACGGGCTGCCGCAATATGCATTGTCACTTCTGGTCTCGGTGGTGATGAGCCAATCCATGTATCCTTTTTCCTGGATATCTTTTACCCAGCTGTTATACAGGGAGTTGCGAAGTCCCAACATATCTGTTCTGGTAGAATATTGGCTTTCGCTGTCGTTCTTCACATTCACGTTGTTCTCATTGTAGGATGTGTGGGGATTCAAATCCAGATCGCAAGCCTGGAATGCCACAACGACAGCCGCCGAAAGAATAAGATTTATAATTTTCATATTAATGCCTCCTTAGTCATCAGAAATCCACATTGACACCGAATGTCACAGTCTTGACGTTAGGGTATGTACCCCAGTCGATTCCCATGCTTGTAGCGCTTGAGTACTGGCTCATTTCTGGGTCATATCCGGAATATTTGGTGAATGTAAACATATTGGCAAGTGTGATATACGGCTGTATCTTGGTGAGATTCAGCTTCTTGAGGAACTTGCCAGAGAAATCGTAAGAGAGAGTGATGTTCTTGATTTTCAGATAAGAGCCGTTCTCAATCCATCTTGTGGAAGCCTTGAGGTTATCCACTTCGCCTGCCTTAGGGATGTCTGTCACCTGTCCTGGAACACGCCATCTGCGGAGCACATCGGTAATCTGGTTGGAACCATTGTACATACCTATCATCTCGATCTTTGACGCATTATAGATGTCGTTTCCGATGGAACTTGTGAGGAGAACGCTGAGGTTCAATCCCTTATAGCTGAAGGTATTTGTCATACCCCAGATGAAGTCAGGGTTTGCGTCGCCGATATAGTGACGGTCAGAAGAATTGATCTTGCCGTCTTTGTTGTAGTCCTCGTAAACAATCATACCGGTCTCAGGATCAACGCCTTTGGCTGTGAGTCCGTAGAAGCATGAAAGAGGTTTTCCTTCTGTCATCCTTACGACCTGCTCGCTGAGCGCCTCGGATGTAGATGTGTAGTTATACACTTTCTGGAGGGTGAGTTTCTCGACCTTGTTGCGGTTAAAAGAGAGGTTGAAATCGGTTGTCCACCTGAAGTCGTTCTTGTCGAAGTTAACAGATGATATCGCGAATTCCATACCCCAGTTACTCATCTCTCCGTCATTTCTGATAAGGTCAGAATATGGAGACGGCATAGGAACGGTAATCAACAGGTTCTTGGTATATCTGCGATAGACGTCGTAAGTGAATGTAAGTCTGCTGTTCAGCACTGCCAAATCCAGACCGAGGTCCCACTGTGATGTAGTCTCCCATGTGAGTTCCCTGTTACCGATGTTGGATTTTCCTCCGAGTGTAGGAACTGCGTCAGCATATTTGGAATCTGTCCAGTCATAGTAGTTGGTCGAGTACATCTGCTGCCAAGCATAGTCGCTGAGGCCTTCCTGGTTACCCTGCTGTCCCCAGCCCACACGGAGTTTGAGGTCGTTCAGCCATCTTACATCTTTCATGAAGTTTTCGCCTGAAATTCTCCATGCTGCTGACATTGACGGGAAATATCCCCATTTGTGTCCCGGCGCAAGCTTTGAGGAGCCGTCTGCTCTGAACGCTACAGTGAGGTAGTATCTGCTGTCGAAGTTGTAGGCTGCACGGGCGAGGTATGACATGATTGCCCATTCGCTCCAGCTCTGGCTCTGGCCTCTGAGGCCGCCCTTGTTACCGCCGTTCAAACCGAATATTACATTGTTATTCTCTGCTGAGAAGTAATTTCTGGAACCTGAAAGCTGCTGCCAATCTGAAGTTGTCGCTGACATACCGCCCATAAGTTCGAGGGAGTGCTTTCCGAATACATTATTGTAGTTCAATATGTTATCATAAACCATTCTCCTATCGTCGCTTCTGGAATCAGATGCCTCTCCGTGCTGTGTCCTGCCGTATGATGTATGGATAGGGTCGAGGAAAGAGTAACTGTGAACCCAACGGCGGTCCATGCTGACTGTGCTCTTGAAGTTCAAGTGCTTGGTGAAGTTGATGCGCGCGAATGCTGACATCACTGCCCTGTCGGTCTGATCGAAGTTGTTTTCTGTCCTGGCCAGGTTCTCTGAAGGAGTCGTAAGGTTAGCTCCGTAGAACTGTGTCCAGTACCAATCAGGATTTGTTTCGCTCCAAGGCTTGGCATATGTAGGGGTGTTGATTACTGAAAGCACAACACCGGCTCTGTTGGAACCTGTACCTGAGATGATGCCGTTGTTCTTGTAGTTGGAGTATGCAACGTCCATTCCGACGGTGATCCATTTGAAGAGGTCTGATTCGAGATTGACCTTGGCATTGTACCTCTTGTTATATGCGACTTTCAGTACACCCTGTTCGTTGCTGTAGCCGAGGCTCATGTAGTAGCGGGTCTTGTCGTTGGCATTCGATACTGAAACCTGGTAGTTCTGTGTAATTCCTGTGCGGTAAGTCTCGTCAAACCAGTCGGTTTCGTCCTTGAGTCCTTCAGGGACATTGGCAACGCCGATTTCCTTTTGGAGTTCGCGGTACTGATCGACATTGAGCACATCGTATGTCTTAGTCACATTTGAGAGTCCGACATATGCGCTGAAATTGATCTTAGGTCCTTTGCCCTTGCTGCCCTGCTTGGTAGTGATGAGCACGACGCCGTTGGCTGCACGTGATCCGTAAATCGCTGCTGATGAGGCGTCTTTCAGGATCTGCATCGACTCGATATCATTAGGTGAGAGGTATGAGATTGCATAGTTTCCTGTTCCGACAGGCACCCCGTCGACGACATAGAGAGGGTCATTGGTAGATGAGATGGATGATGCACCTCTGACTCTGATGACCATACCGCTTCCCGGCTGTCCGCTAGTCTGCGTCACCTGAACTCCGGAAACTTTTCCCTGAATGAATCCTGATGCGTCAGTGACCGGTCTCAATGCCATGTCTTCAGTATTGACCGTCGAAACCGCCGTGGTGAGGTCTTTCTTTCTCACCGAACCGTATCCGATCGCCACGACCGCGTCGAGGGCAATTGCGGTTTCTTTGACTTCTACGTCAATGTTAGTTCGTCCGCCGACTTTCTCGGTTACTGTAGAATAGCCCAATGCGGAAAATTCCAGAATTGATTCTGATGATGATACTCTGATGTCATAGCGGCCATCGACATTGGTGATGACACCATTCTTGGTGCCCTGTTCCAATACGGTCAGTCCTACGACGGGCTGTCCGTTCTGGTCTTTGACCGTTCCATTGACACTATGTTGCTGAGCGAAGGCTAGCACGCTAGCAAACATAAGCAATACAACTAAAAATTTACGCATAACTTTATTGGTTATAGAATAATTATGTGCGGATTGCTCCACTTTTTCATGCAAAATTACCGTCTAAGTAAAAACGTTTTGCAACGAGTGGACAAAAAGTGGACGAAATATTTGGTCACAAATCTTTATACTCGTGTTTTTCAATAAGTTAGAAAATTTGGATTTGCAGGGTAAAGTGGGATTTTCTTCTATTAAAATTTATAAAAGTGGATGCTTTGCGGGGTTTTTCCTGTCAGCGCGACCTGGCAGCGACAATAAAATCTCGAAACTTTCGTCAAAAAAATATTGCCATTAAACAAAAAATACCTATATTTGCAGTCCGTTCTTCACGAAGAGGCAACTCCAGTGATGAAACATCAGGATGGTTCGGTAGCTCAGCTGGATAGAGCAACAGCCTTCTAAGCTGTGGGTCTTGGGTTCGAATCCCAACCGAATCACTAACAAGGAGGAAGCCCGCTGTCAATAGACAGCGGGCTTTTTTGATTGACACGCCGCCGTACCGCGCCACCTAACAGACGGCATGTAGTTAACTTTGGAAAATGGTGTAAGAAAACGTCATTTTTCTCACCGTTTTCACAAATTTGAACAAACGGGGTAAAATAAGGCCGATATTTACACCGAAAAAGCCAAGCCGGCGCCAGCTTTCTCCGTCGCCACTCGTAAGATTGCCCGTGGCAGGGCAGGGATGCGCGACCACCCGGGAGCGAATCCAACCGAATCACGAAAATGCCGATTTTTTATTTCTTGTTAAACATTTGTTAAACATCGGAGCGGGAAACGGAGCGCGTGAAGCGCGAATTTACTTTCCAATATCCAGTTTTAAGGCTCCCGACACGTTCCAGATATCCTGACTTTTTTAGGAATGCAATCTCGCGTTTGATTGTACCATCTGATAATCCAGTCTTTTCGCATATCCTTTCCCTACTCAGGCTTTTGTCCTCTGCAAACATTTGCAAAATCAACTCCTGTCTTTCGGTCAATTTTATTGGGCCATTTATTGGGTCAGGTTGAACATGTAGGGTTAATTTCACTTGCATCAACTCAGGCTGTTCCTGAAGTTCTGGTTTGAGCCAATGCTTTTCATTCCAAGCATTTAAAATTGGGCCGATATTTACACCATTTATTCGTTATTCAGTTACGGAAACTCTATGTTCAGTGGTTCCGTACTTTTATTGTCGGGACGGCGCCACATCGGTTTTTGCAATAGCTTGATTCATAAGGAATTATGAAATCAGGTGTGGATTAGTTGCCAAAAAATCATTGAAAATCCACGCTTATAATAAACGGCACCTGATTATCAATGGATTACAGAGAAGGCTGTGGCGCCGTCCCGCCTGTCAGAGCATATTCTTGCAGACTCCATCACATCAACTTCTTCGAATACCTCTCCGACATACTCAACCGAATGTCAGAAATGCCGAATGGGACTCCAGTCGAGGCTTTCAGAAATCTCCTTCCGAACAAGTGGACAAAGAAAGAGCAGAGCAAATTACAATTGTCCATGAGAAAACGTTTTAGCACGGACAAGTCACTGAAAATACAACTTGTCCGGAAAACAGGGCAGTTTTCCGGACAAGTCGGGTAATAGTCGGCATTGTCAATGTTCTGACAAATATTTGGTTCCTATCTGTAGAAAGTGTACGTGATCGTGCCTCGCTGAATCGTGACATCATAGTTGCTACTGAAGTCGGTCTTGAGTGCCGCTTTCTTGCAGGCTTCGATTACCTCCTCATCTGTGATAGTAGAAGCCGAGTTCAATTTTGCTGACTTGACGTCCCCAAATTTGTCTATTGCGATGTCAAGTTTGACAATTCCTTCAGCACTTCCACGCACTTCAGGGTCTTCGACATGGGTCCTGACATATCTGTCCTCCATCCGATAAGAAGACTTCACCTGAATCCTCAACGCCTCTTTGGCATTGGCCTTCTTGCCGGCGCGGTATTCTTTGTGTGCGTCTGTGATGAGCTCATCCATAAATGCAGATATGCTTGAAGCTGCCGACAGAGGATCCGGCTCCGAATCAGGTGAAGTCATCGTCGACCCGACGAGCAGCGAATCCAGAGCCTCATGCAAAATCGCGTTTTCTTCCTTAACCTGCTGGACATCACTATAGGCCTTATATGTGAAATATCCGAAGCAAAGGCATAGCAGTAAAGTCAAGAACTGCAAGAATTTTCCGTTTCCCATGGCTGTTGTCTATTAGATTGTCAGTGAATCCTAAAGATAGACATTTCTTCTGTTTATTGCAAATCGGTTCCACAGAAGGAGCGCCTGATTCCGGAACAGGAATGAAAAGGTCATTTCAGTCAGCCCATACGTTACTCATCACAAGCGACATTATGTCAATCAGAGACAATAAGTATCGTGACACGCTGAGCTGATTTCGACGAATCCTTTCCTGTGTCGCCGAGCGGCTGGCGATATGCCCGACTGCAATCAATGCCCTTTTTGCTCAGGTGGCTGATAACGCTGTCAATGCGCAATTCACTGAGCTTCAGGTTATATCTGCTATCTCCACTCGCAGAAGCCTCTCCTGTAACAAACAACTCGTAGCCCTCCGTTGACTTTATCCTCTTTGCGAAATCATCGAGTTCTGTCTTGGCCTGCTTGCGTAACTTGCTGCTGTCGAAATCAAACATGACACAAATGTTGCCGAGGGTATCACGTGACATTTTCGGCTTCTCTTCCGCCTGCGACTTGAGCGCATCATTCTCCTTCTTGAGATCTTCCAATTCAGACTTCAACCTGGCCACTTCATTCTCGGAGTCCGCAAGGTCATCCTTCAGCGAATGCACGGAATCCTCACAATCTTCTTTAACAGCCTCATTCATATCCCTCATTGCGGCCAGAGCATTTTCGGATTCACGTAATTTGCTAGCCTTGCTCACGTATCCGGACTTTCCGCCGAGAAGATTCAGCCTCACGACCATGGACACGGTACCGATTCCTTTCGGGGCATTGTCGCACTTTAAAAGCCGCTTGTAATTGCCCTGTAATCCCAATGTCACGATAGGGCTCACGTCGAATTCCGCGGAAACCAGCATTGGAACATATCCTGTATTATAGTTGTGGCGAGTGTTCTCGGCCTTGAGCCAGATGTCGGTAGTTTCCTTGTACTTTTCTTTCCAGCGCTCATTGCCCATGGCGATGTTATAGGTATTGCCCCTGGCGAAGAGCCAGCCGAAACCCGCTCCCGCGTAGAGGTTGAAACGCTTGTCTGTCCGGTTCTTCGAGATTTCCATCACGTTGAACTCCAGCGTAAGGTCGGCGGCATGGTATTGTGTCCACATCTTCGTATAAGCGAGTCCGCCGGTTTTCTCAAGGAGAAGCCTGTCCCCTGCCGGCTTACCGTCTATGTCCGGAACAATATCTCCGGAGAGATTCCCGTCAATGTCAATGATGCCATCCCCGGCGGAATCTCCTAATGGCTGCAACTTGTCGAACCTCAATTCTCTGGCGTACTTGGAGAAATCGTAGTTCAGGCCGAGACGGATCCACGGACGTATGTTGAAGGACACGCCAGCCCCGATTTCCGGGGAGACGCTTGTCCATGGAGCTGCATTCACATTCGAAATGCCGATACCATGCGACATCGTGGCGCCGGCTTCTCCATACAAACTCCAGGTGCAAGTGCGATAAGTCCCGCTGCCGCGCTCCTGAGCCCCGATATCAATGAGGGGCACGAACAGGATCGCTGTCAATGTCAATGTTAATGATCTTTTCATAATCAAGTGTTTAGCGGTTACTCGTCTTTCACGAATATAAAGTCTACACCTTTAACTTTATCTCCGGGAAATTGGCCATTTGCCAGGCCTCTGTAGCCCCAGACTCCGGTTCTTCCTTTCTCGGCTTCGAAACGATGCTCGTATGTGATTACGTTGGAATAATCATTAAACGTGTCGCCGCTCGGTATTGATGACATCGGCTTGACTTTGATTCCGGCTGTCTTGTCTCCCTTATCTACGATGAAATAGGCATATCCGCTTTTATATACTTTTTTTATCAGGTAGCAGTTGTACTCGCCGACGGACCTGTAGTGTGGAGCGCCGCTGTTCCATTCGAGGTCAATCGCAAGGAACAAATCGCTTGCACCTCTTACGCAATTGAAAACTCCGCCTTCCGTAATAGCCGGGCCATAGAAACTCGTTGTCTCACTTCCACTAAATGGATATTTGCCTGACTCTTGCCGGTACCAGAATTTATATCGTGCAGGCAATGATATCGGTATCAAGTCCATAAGGGCCCTTACGACCTCATAATTTTCGAAATTCTTGTTCCAGAACAATGAGTGGACCAGCAGATAGTCATCGCCGACCTCCAACAGCTCGTCTTTGGTGAATTTATACGACGACAAACTGTTCAATGCTGTCAGTATAAGGTCTTGTTTGGCATTGACATCCACTATTCCTTTCGTGATTGCTTCATTGATGACGTTGAGCTTGGTTTTCATGTCCTCGTTTACTGTTTCGAGCGCCCCCTTGATGGCGTCGAGTTTTTCTTCAGTGCTTTCTTTGTTTTTTCCAAGTTGGTCAAACAGTTTGCCGAACAAATCCTCATACTTGAGGACTCCGTTTTCATAGGCTTTCTTCAGAATATCCACCTGTTGGGTAATGGTCAATGTCTGATCTTCAAGAGCATCATTGAGGATCTTCAATTTTTCGGCAATCGTCAATGTCTGGTCCTGGAGAGCCTTTATGACTTCTGAATAATCATTGGTAACGGTGGTGGTGAAATTGATGTTCGGTGCGTCATATTCGCACGAAACTGCAGATGCCAGCAAAGAACATACTGCAAGGGAAATAAAGAATCGTTTCATAATGTCAAGCTGTTTATTAGCAAGTGATTTAAACTGCATTTCACGTCAAAGCCAGTAAAATGCTCTGTACAAAGAAAGCAAAGAGGATTCATTTCTGACAGATTTCTGAAAACAAAAAGTCCTTCAATTGTCATAATCACACATCTTTGTCGTTTAGGCTATTTCAGTAGCCTTCACATTACTATGATTTTCTCCATTTGGTAGGAGTACAGCCAGTTTTTTCTTTGAACAGACGGATAAAATGACTTGGTGACAAAAAGCCGGACCTCTCAGAAATATCGGCCAGCGTCAACTTGGGATATTGTACGAGCAGGCGTTTCGCATACTCTATGCGAAACCCTGTAATCCAATCACGGAATGACACTCCGTATGTGGTATTTATGTACTCGGAGAGATAGGTACGGTTGGTATGAAGCTGTTCCGACAAGTCTTTAATGGTAAGGCCTGTCCGGACGTAGCCGTCAGCATTGATCCAACCATTTATTTTCTCAGCGATTTCGGTATGGTAGGACGGCGTTTCTTGCGTCGGTTCAGGCTCGCTGCGGTCGTCCTCTTTATAAGTTTCCATTGCACCTTCCACCTGCTCGTAAAACAGCAGATAATTAAGATAACAAAGGAAGAGATAGATGTAGAACGGGATTGACATCAGAATCCAGATATAGACATATCTGTCGGGCAGGAACGTCAGCAGTCCGCAGCCAACGCCGAATATTACAGCCCAATAAGTGACGACGGAAAGCCACTTGATATAGGCCCCTATATCGTCTGAATGAGTAGCATCGAACATGTGGATGACCATGTGATAGGTCCTGATCAATCGCCATGTCAGAAACAAGCCGTAGGCGACCAGACATACTGCCAAGGCCAATATCGCCACTGCCTGAAAATTCCCTTCCGGCAACAATTTCAGGACAATGCAGGAAATCGCGGAGTACAGCACCCACAATGACATATGTGCCAACAACCTGCGTCCGGTTATATAATTGCGGTCAAGCAATGTGGTAAAAGCTGAACTGAACAGCCAGTAGCACAGGAAATAAGTGGACAGGTTCATCAGGATTGCGGCATCAGCGTCATTGAAACGGACTTTCATAAAGAAATGCACTGAATAGTTGGCCGCAAGCAACAACATTGCCACACCCATAATGCGTCTGGAGCGCAGATAATTTTCAAAAATCGCCTTTTCCGGAGTCCTGCCAAACAAAAAATAGAAGCCGAAAAACAGCATCAACGGCAGCGCGGCACAGAGGGAATAGTTGTATATAGGGTCCATTGGGCATTCATATTTACGCCCACTAAGTTACAAAAAATCATTCTGTCCGAGAATTGAAACGACAAACTTTGCAAAAGGCCGGATGTCGCCGCTTGGCCATTTTCACATTGACCGCGGTTACACAACCGTCAGTCGCATCTGGTTGGAATTCACCACAGGAGACAAACCACTTGCATCCACCTCGACAATCTATGGGACTTTCAATATAACTTTGCGGACGAAAACATTTTCGACAGCGCCTCTTATGTCTAACTGCTTATTGGTTATAGTCAATGTTGTTTTGCCGGATTTTTTAGGTACAACAGTAAGTGTCAACTCGATAGAAGAAACATAACCGCCAATATCGACAATAGAAGGATCGTCAAGATTAAATCGCCTGTCATCATTTTTATCCCATTCGAATTGGCAAGATTTCAACAGCACATAAGGCTTTCCATATCTATCATCTTTATTCAACTTCGAGACATCAATTTCTTCTCCATCTTCAAGTCCCGGTCCAAGGTACGAATAACCAGTATAAGAAGGATAAATATTAAACCTGTGCTCGTATGCATAAATGCGATATCGTTTCACTAGTTCCATATTCCCATCTTTCGGGGTAATCTGGAACACTCCGGAACCGGCTTTCAGTGCTTTTATGTACGCCCTGTCATTAACTGACAATTCAAATTCACCATCCGGATAAAGGGTCTGGTTGGGCAAAAACTCCCAAATGAAATCATCTGCTTTTGCCGACGGAGGATCGCATGTAAACGGCAATTCTATAGGGTTTTCCGCATCACGCCAAATAGGGAAAAAATCATCAGGAATCGTATAGGAATTTATCTTCCGCGGCACACAAACCTTGCACTTCGCCACATGGCTGGCATCATTCGTCCATGCAGCTATTATAGCCCTGCCGGTGCCAATCGCTGTCACGAGACCATTCTGATCCACGGTCGCAACCTTGTCGTCGTCGCTCGCCCAGCGGATCTTCACACCAGAAGCACCATCCGGCAGATTCGTGACCTTCAGATTAAAGGTCTCCCCTATTTTCAGGTCAATGCTTTCCTGATTCAATTCCAGATCAGGACCATCAGCAGAATCCTTCTTGCATCCGGCCAATGCCAAGGTCAATGCTGCCGCCACGGCACCCATAAGAATCACCCTATAAAATGGTCTTTTCATGATTTATCAGTTTTTACAGTTTATAATCAATCCTCGAATTCTACAAAGAAAAGAAATCCCCCGCGTTATTCCTATACGTATTTTTACGTATTTTAGAGATTTACCCCTTGCCCTCACAGATTGATTTCATTGTCTTAAAACAACAAAACACCAATTTGTCTTGCTTTTGTTGTCCATAAACACTAAATTTACCGCACCTAAGTATGCGTAAAAAATAACAAAACAATATGGAAGTCTTGACAAGAAAACACTATGCCGATAAGGTTGATTCGTGGATTGGCAAAGGCAATATCATTGTCCTTGTAGGGCCGCGTCGTGTCGGTAAAAGTTATATCCTCAAGGATTTTATCCAGAGACATTCACAGGAAAAGGATATAAATGTAATCTATGTAGATAAGGAGAAGAAAGCATTCAAGAATATCAAGACCAAGGACGACCTTGACAATTATATCGAAAGCCTGTTTCATCCGGGCAAGCATAATGTCATTCTTGTTGACGAAGTTCAGCAGATTGAAGAATTCGAGAAGAGCATCTGCAGCTGGTACACCGAAGACAACACCGACGTGATCATTACCGGCAGCAATTCAAAAATGCTGTCAGGAGATCTTTCCACATTGTTGGCTGGCAGATATGTAGAAATCAGAGTCCACCCATTGTCATATCCTGAATTTCTGGAGTTCCATAACCTTCTGGACAACGATGAGTCATTGATGAAGTATCTGAATTATGGCGGTCTTCCCGGTCTCCGCAGGATAGGACTGGATAGTGACGAGCACGTGTGGTCCTATCTCTCAAGTGTATTCAACACCATAATGTTAAAGGACATTATCGAGCGTCACGACATCCGCAATGTTCCTTTTTTGAATAATCTTATTGCATTCTATGCTGACACTACGGGAAAACTGACATCGGCCAACAGTATTTCCAAGTACATGAAATCACAAGGCGAGAACGTATCAAGCAATATAGTGCTCTTATACAGGAGTTTCTATGAGGAAGCATATTTGTTGGATACAGTCTCGCGTTATGACATTCACGGAAAGAAAATTTTGGAGTCCAACGAAAAAGTCTATTGGGATGACCTGGGACTTAGAAATCTCAAGGCGGAAGGAGGAATGGATTCATATATTGAAAAGGTAATCGAGAATGCCGTATATAAACATCTGTGTTTTTTAGGATACGAGGTTCATGTAGGCATCCTCGGTGCGGGAGAAGTCGATTTTGTCTGCACCAAGCCTGGTGAGACAGCATATGTGCAAGTTACTTACCTGATGGGCGAGCAGGCCACTCGGGACAGAGAGTTCGGTCCTTTGGAAAGAATCCGTGACAATCATCCGAAATATGTAATCAGTGCTACTCCTTTTCTGACTTCAAGGGATGAGAATGGCATCAAGCATATTTCATTGAGAGAGTTTCTTGACAAAGGTCTCTGAAATGGCAGAACATCAGATTTTCATCGTTATAGTAGAGCAGTTCCGATTTTTTTCGTAGATTTGGTGATGCAAATAAAACCCCAAACAAAACGGAAAAAATACACATGAAAACCCGAAACATTCTAAGCCTATGTACGGCACTTCTCATGAGCATGCCCTGTTCTGATGCCCAATCATTTAAAGACGGGCTCAAAAACATCGGAGACAAAATCGGCAAACAAATCGTAAAAACAACCCAGGCTGCCAAAAATCAGGTAACCAACAAGACGGCCTCCCAAAAGACGGCCTCCGACAAGACTTCCGACAGGGACAAGGCACTTCAGAAACAGTACGATGCAATGATGGGAAATGTTCCTGAAATGGAGGATGAGAAACCGACCGTAAAACTGCCGGATGAGCACACGGCACTTTTTGCTCCGCTCGGATATCCCGTAGAGGCAGCATACGGAACTCTTACAGTAAAACCAAGTATGCCTCCACAGAGCGCAAACGCTCAGGTAGATTGGTCCGAGAAACAGCCGTATATCTTCAACTTGAACAATAAGAGTCTGGTGGATGAGTTCCTCCTGCTGGATGACTGCTTCAAGAACGGATATTTCAAGACTCTTACTCCGGCACATGCACGATATGAAAATGTAGAAGGCGAACTCTATGCACGTGCCAACGAGTTGAACAAACTTGTAGAATTGATGGAAGAAGCAAGAAGCGAGTACGGCAGCGAATCTCCTCAATGGGTAATAAACGGACTGCACGACAAGATCGCGTCCATTCTCGAGGGCGATAAATATAAGACTCTCATAAAGAGCTCAATATCACCATTTTTCACCGTCAAAGGACTCATCAATGACGAGACAAAGGAGTATTTCCAAAAACACGGCGGATATGAGAACGCTACCAAGGTAACTATGACCAAGTGGGATCCGAAAACTGTAAAACAAAGCATCTCCACTTCGGGATCAAGCCAGAGCGGAACCATCGTAAGCGAGAACGCTTCCGGAGCAACCGTTGACATCGGCGGCATCATCTACATAGTCCACGCAAGCAAGGGTTTTGCCTTCGCTTCCGAGGCCGTGAACACCGCTGTCGCTGGCAAGGATATCGTCATGCCGGACTATATCAATTACAAAGGCAAGAGAATCCCTGTCACGGAAATGCGCGGTGATATTTTCTGGGGAAAATCGATCAAATCCATCAAACTGCCGTCAACATTGACAGAAATATCGAACGCCGCACTCAGGGAGACCGGCATCAGCGAAATCGTGATTCCGGCATCGGTGAAAATCATTCAGGGTTCTGCATTTTATGGTTGCAAGAACCTGAAGAAAGTCGTTTTCGAGAGCGACAAGACAGATGAACTGCATGGATGTTTCCAGAACTGCACCAGCCTTCAGAGCATCAAACTTCCCCGGTATGTGGGACTTACAAGTTATGAGATGTTCAGCGGCTGTACAAATCTCACGAGCGTAACTCTGCCTGAGAATCTTACGGAAATCAAAGACGGAACATTCGAGAACTGCACCAAACTCACTACCATAAATATTCCTGCCAGTGTAACCAAAGTAGGCAGTCACGTATTTTCCGACAGCGGTGTGGTTTCCCTCGACCTTTCCCACGTTTTGGAAATCGGAGAATTCACATTCGACAATTGCAAGAGCCTCAAGAACTTGAAATTGAATTCCAAACTGAAGGATGACTTCCTTATGGAAATTTACCCGGACATGATGACCTGCCCTTACATGCAGGTCAAATGGGAGAACAACCAGTATGTATATCCTGCAGGACTTGAATTTGTAGATACCGAATAAAAACGACACCCTATGACTACGAAAGAAACAGCTAAATATGTGATTATGACAATGTTGTCAGTGGCGGCCATCTTGCTGCCACTGACGGCATCAGCCCAGGACAAACCAAAAATCAAAAGCATTGACCTTATCATTCCGGTCCCGAAACCCGGAACGGACCTTTTTGACGCGCGGGAGGTGCAGCCGACTTCGGCGACTACCGAGTATGGAGACCTTGCCCCTACCGGAGATATCCAGCTTATGGAAGCGGATTATATCGGCGATTTCGTGGAGAAAGACAGCGGCGAGATGCTGTTCAAGAGCGGATTCGAGTATAAAGCCGTATTCAAGGTGATGATAAATCCGAGCGGAAAATACCAGACAGATTATTATTTCAAGAATAATGACTATGGTATCGACGGGAGCAGAATCAAGATTACCGTAAATGGAAAAGAGGCGAAAGTGAAGCCCAGCACCCCATATTTCATAGATATAGAGACGAGGGTTTTCGTAGGAGAAAGCGGGGCCGGATCTGACAGAGAAGCCGCGCTGAACATGAAATCAGATTATGAACTGAACAAAGACTCTTACCGCAGGTCGCGCAAGGCCTACTCCATCGATGAAGCCAATGCTCTCAGCCCTGATTTCAATCCTTGGCCGCTGATTGTCATCAACGATTCGTATGCCCCGCGGTTCTATGCCAATGTTGAAGGAGAATTCAAGGGACAGAAGACCATGCGCGTGACCAGGATAATAGTAGATACTGACAACGATTTCATCCAAAGTTGCGCAGCAGGTGATGTAAACAACTTCATACAAGGAACTTACAATATCCGCGAAGTATGGCTGAGCCAGAAAGTGGACGTCCAGAAGTTCATCAGGACCATCTGTAATATCTATCAGGGTGACAGGGATTTTTCAACAAGTATCTACCATCCGTATAACAGCTACCTGTGCCAGAATAAAAGGGCAACTATATTCATTCCGGAATCAGAAGCCGACAATGTAATGAAAATGGTTACCCGAGAAACTTGGTCATACCCTATATTGTTCACGATAAAGACATATCAGGGTGACGTATTCTCTGCTCAGAAAGCCGGAGCCGATGCCGCAAAACCTTTCTGCACGCATCATGTCTTCACGGAAAAAGTAGCTTCCCCTGACAACATTTACAAGGATTATTCATGCAAGAATTTCACGTCGTACTATTATTCATGCAAATACTGCGGAAAATGCGAGCATAACCCTGCCCATACCTTCGAGATAAAATATAGCGACTTCGATTACCCGCTTCACATATTCGAACAGCCTTTGGACAATGACCAGGCATATATAGGCAAAAACTCCGCCGGACAGCACGTATGGTGGTACAGCTGCATTTGGTGCGGCATGTCAGAAGGATATGAACAGAAGCACTTTACAAAAGTTGCATGGAAAGCGACCGGAACTGAAATGAACTATGAAGACTTCAGGAAGGCCATGGCCGAACAGGCAGAAGGTTTCGAAACCGAGGCAAGACTTACCACTACAACGCAACCGGGAACGTTCATCCTTCCATACAAGTCGGACGCCAAGATGAGCACTGCTTTCCAGAGTTCGGTAAACTTCGCTTTGTGCGACGATCTTTTGGATGACGAAGTACTCGGAAAAGACTACACCGTACAGGCGACATTGCTTCAGGTAAGATCTCTAGCTGTACGTCTGGTAGAGGAACTTCTCGACCGTGAAATCAAACTCGGCAAGAAACAGTCAGGCGACAAGTTCGTGGCGAAATGCGCCGCTCTCGGAATCAACGAAATTCCTTCGGCATCAGCTTCGGACAGCGACAAGGCCACCCGTCAGGATGTGGCTGCAATCCTCTACAAGGCATTGCGTTACATCGAGGACCAAGGTGTCTATGCCTATACAGAATTCGATAATGGACTGGACAAATACATTGACAAGAAAGATATCAACCCTGCCGCAGAGGAGGCCATGAGTTTCATGGAGGCACTCGGTCTGATCAAAGGCAAGACGTCCACGACCATCTGCCCTAAGGAAATCTGCTCCATCGAACAAGCAATCGACGTGGCAGAAAAATGCACACATGCACATCAGCTCGGTTGGTATCAGGTGAGAGCATGGGGAGAAGGAGCCGGACGCGACTTTAAAGGTTGCGTTTACACAGGCCCGGCCGAAGGCTATTCGACATTCCAGACTTACGCTCCGGGGGAAAGAGTGTGGGTTACAGGTCCGCGCATCGGCGGCATGTGGGAATTCCTCCCTATCGTGGACAGATATACCGGCAAGACAGTATATGTGAAAGCCGAATGGTACACACCTGTAAGAAAACATGTGTTCACCTCGAAGAAGACCGTCAAGACAATAGAGTTCAAAGATTACTGGGACGGAACCGGCATGTGGGCCCTGTAGGTTCACCTTTCTTCGCGCCAAGGTCAATGATGCCTGCAAGTGTTCAGCTCCCTTGCAGGCTCGAAATTTGCGGCGAAAAACCTGACACAATTCCCCAACACGAGAAAACATGAAAACGACAATATGGAAAGGCGCGGCTGACAGAAGCCTCCCGACAGTTTATATCCACTCGGTAGCCGGAGACGGGCACAACGTATGGAACAGGTGCAGAGAAATGGGATGCCCCGAGTTCAACCTCGTATCCATACACGACTTCGACTTCGAAGGCGAACTGACACCGTGGCCCGCACCGGGCGTCAGAAAGGGACTGCCGATGTTCAACGGCAATGCTGAAGCACACCTCGAAAAACTTCTGGACGAGATAATGCCGGAAGTGGAGAGAAGCCTGCCACACCCGAGTTCTGTCAATGCCATTGCAGGATATTCATTGGCAGGGCTGTTCGCATTCTGGAGCCAATGGAAGACAGACGTATTCCACAGAGTCGGATGCGGGTCAGCCTCATTCTGGTATCCCGGTTTCATCGACTTCATGCAAACTCACAAGATCCTGAGAAAACCTGATTATGTATATCTTTCATTGGGCGACAACGAAAGCAACACGAAACATCCGGTTATGAGTCGCGTAGGAGACTGCACGGAGCAGGTTCTTTCATTCCTCGACAAGACCGGAATCGCGCACGACTTCGAGATAAACCCCGGAAACCACTTCTCCGACCCTGACGGAAGACTGGCAAAAGCCATCAAGGCTATTTTGAAGTAAGGAGAGGGTCAATGCCTTTGTGCCAGAACCTTGAGGTGATATCCTCCAGGACATAGCCGGAGTCACCGGAAGCAGGCAGGCCGGCAGGTTTGCGCATCACGTGATACAGGCGCTGGTTAGTGGACGGATTGTTCAAAGGTCCGCAAGAAGGGCGATAAGGCCCTACCTTGACATAGTCAAAAGCCTGAAACACCTCATCTTCGACTTTTTCCCTTCCCGAATAAATGGCCAAGGCCAGTGATGGATGCGATGATCGGATATAAGAAGCCAAAGACATAAGAGCCTGATGATCATTGCCCTCGCCGAGAAAAAGGAAACAATTCACACCGAAATTGTCTGCCAGCATTGACTCAACCCTTTCCGGCGTCAGCTCCAGTCCGATATCGGTGCGAAGAAACGGAGAATGGCAGCCTTCACACAATCCGGTACAATTCGAGATATCCACAGCCAGTGTCACCTTGTCCGGAATTTCCTCCATCACGACACTGGTCATCTCCGGCACGTACTTTATCATTGACAATCCTCAGAGTAATATCTGTGCTCGGCCTCCTCCTGACGCATCTCGCTGAAAGAAGAAATCCTCTTCAGATAGCCGATGACGCGGGTGAGGTAATCCAAATTCTTGCTTCCGCACTTAGGGCACACTGTCAATGTATCCTTGCTGATATATCCGCAGTCATTGCAGACAGTATTGCGGCAGTTGAATGTGAAATAATTCGTACCGTAATGAGCCGCGACATTGAGCAGCTGCCTGTACTGGTCCTTGCTCAGATGCTCGGCAATGTTCATGTGGAGAGCCGAGCCACCATCGAGATACTTCACATAATCCTCTCCATGGAGCTTGAACTTGTCAATCATGGAAAGTCCCTCATCCTCAGGATTATAGAAGTACGAACTGTACATATTGTGCTTTGGAGAAACGAAGAAACCGTCCTTCTTGTCCCACTTATAGTTCTTGCCTGACAGGTTCTCGCCCGGGACGAACTCAGTATTGAACATAGTCTCGCGGGTCTTGTCCTTCCTGTTGGAAATATTGATAGTCTCGAGAATGGTATTGACAAACTCACGATATCCCTCATTCGGAGAAATCTCCAGGCCGAGGAACTCGGCAGCATCTGTAAGGCCATTGACGCCGACAGTAAGATACTGCTTGCGCATGTCGATGAAACCTGCCTTATAGACATCGAGCATATCAGCCTTCAGGAAATCGAGAATGATAGCATTGAAAGCTGTCTGGTATTTGTGGACACGACCGGTCATCTCGCTGATTTCCGCGTCGATGACCTTGTACAACTCACCCCTGTCGTATTTCAAATCCGAAGGAAGCGGCTGTCCTTCAGGAATGTCAATGCCCTGAGTCTGCTTGAAGAACTTCCTTGCAGCAATCTGGATAAGCCTGTTCAGGTTTATGGTCATGACCGACTTCGAACCGGTAGCCACGGAGGCGGTTCCCATAGAATACTGATGGGTGGTATGATTGTGCTCCTCGTCTGTGATATCCAAGTCTTTCAATGAGTTACGCAGACGACAGCAGCTTGAGAGGCTGTCCGGACTGTTGGAAATGTAGCAGAAGAAACTGTGTCCCTTGGACCACATCTCGGCAGTGAAATCAGCATATTCCTTGTCCGCATAATCGTCTCCGCCGTCGGTAAGGAGAGCCATGGTCTCGACTGGGAAAGTAAGGATATAGTCATTCCTCTCCTCGTTGAACCAGTTCATGAAATGTTTCTGGAGCCAGGACAATGTCTCCCACTTCGGAGCCGTGCCGTCAGGGAAACGGAAATCTCCGAACACACCCTGGAAATACGGTTTGTCGAAATATCCTATGTTCCAGAAAACTGTCTGATATCCGCGGTTTCCGGCCGGCATGTTCATAGAGTGGACAACCTGCTGGAAATAATTGTCAATGACTTTCACGAGGGTGCGCTGCTTGACATTGTTTTCCACTACCTCGCCGAGACGCTCGAGATAATCGTCCCCGTAGTCCTTCCTGATGAAATAGTCGAAGTACATCAGGAATTCAGGAGTAGCCACGGCACCCATGAACTGGGACGAAATAGAATAGACAAGATTTATGAACTCACCGCAGAATGACTTGAGGTCGGTAGGTGCCACGGACACGCCGCCGAGTTCCTTCAGTCCGCTTTCAAGGAATGGGTACATGGTAATGGCGACGCAGTACGGATAACCCGGTGTGCCGCTCTCGTCATGCTTGTAAAGAATGTGACTTTCAAGGTCCTCGATATACTGGTCAGCCAGACGCTTGCTATACATCGCCTTGATCTTGTCCTTCATTATATAGCGGTTTTGCTTGATATTGTTCTCCTTGTAGAGTTCCTGCCCGAGGGTCACGATATTCTTACGGGTGACATTGGCATTGGCATCAAACTTAGAACCGGTCGCGGCATTCGAAGCCTTGATGTAGTCGCGGATGAAATCGCGCTTCTTGCGGAGGTCCATGCCGGCATCGAATTTTTCAATGTAAGCGACGGCGACCTTCTTGTTTATGGACATCAATGACTCCTCGACCTGTCGGCGAATTTCCTTGCTGGCAATCTTGTCATATATGTACAGATTATCGACAATTGACACCACCACAGCCTCCGGGCACACTTCACCTGCAGACTTGTAGGCCTCGTGAATACCTCTCATCAGCTTTTCCCTATCGTACTCTTCGTAGGAGCCGTTAGTCTTATAGACATCCATATTTATAAATATTAAAAATTGCAAACCACCCTCGGACTCCCGAAAATGGTTTGCAAAATTATAAAATCGTCACTCCTTATCAAAGGAATTTCTGCGGAAAAGTTATCAACAATCCGCAGAGATTTCAACAAGCGCGGCGGCAATGACTGATAATCAGCCGACTACCTGCAGGCACCCCTGAAACTCTATTTGTTCATCTTTCGGAGGAAAAGTTCGATAGTGTTCTCCATCAGGCACGTGATGGTCATCGGACCCACACCGCCAGGCACAGGAGTAATCACTGATGCCAACGGAGCGACAGCCTCGTAATCCACGTCTCCACAGAGTTTTCCCGTTTCAGGATCGCGGTTCACACCTACGTCAATGACAACAGTGCCCGGTGTAACCATGTCCTTGGTGACGAACTTGCTGCGGCCGATGGCAACGACCAGAATCTCTGCCTCACGTGTCACTGCAGGAAGGTCTGCGGTACGGCTGTGACAGATGGTGACGGTGGCATTTCTGTCGAGAAGGAGCTTGGCCACAGGAAGGCCTACAATCTGGCTTCTTCCTATTACGACAGCACGCTTGCCCTTGATTTCCACGCCTGCTTCCTCGAGCATCCTGATGATGCCCATAGGAGTACATGGTACTGTGCAAGGCTGTTTCTGCCACAATGCAGCAACATTGAGAGGATGGAAACCATCGACATCCTTATCCTTGGAAATCGACGCGATCACCTTGTCTTCATTGATATGGTCAGGCAACGGGAGCTGGACCAGAATACCGTCGACAGCATCATCAGCATTGAGTTCAGCTATCAGATCGAGCAGTTCTTTCTCAGAGATGTCAGCCGGTTTCAGAATAGTGGTATTGTGTATTCCGACCACTTCGGAGGCCTTTGCCTTGCCTTTCACGTATGACTGGCTTGCCGGATCTTCTCCTACCAGAATCACTACCAGATGAGGCACGCGGCCATATTTTTCAGGGAATGTGCTGACCTGTGCAGCCATCTCCGCTTTCAGTTTGATGGAAAGTTCCTTTCCGCTTATTACTTTAGTCATAGTATTATCTTTGTCCCCGAAAGATAAGTATTTTTTTCGAAATCCATAATGCCGGAGCATCTTGTCAGGATACTTCCCCATCGTCAGTTGACCTGCCATATAGCCGATGGCATCTGACTGGATGCCTGATTCGGGTGGGAATCGGCGCGCACTAAAAACCTTTGTAACTACCTAACTTCCAATATTCTCAAAGAACTTTTATGATTTTTTACCGGACACTAATGATTTTACATGACAAAAATTTCCTTAAGGAGAAGGCGATGCCGAAAGAACGCTGAACTTGGGCGCATTTTGTCGGATTTGGGGCGGATATGGCGATTTTTCGCATAGAAAAGCAAAAAATACGTAAAATTACGTAGATGATTTGTTTGGATTGGGGCTCTGATAATCCTACATTTGGCGGAGTTAAAAAGTAATAACCATGAAAAATAAATTTTTTGCATTATTTACAATCCTTCTGAGCATATCATTGATTACCACCTATTCCTGCAAAAAGGAAAAGGTTAAAAGCGTATCGGTGACAGAAGTCAGATTGAACAAGACATCGACCACTCTCATTGAAGGAGAGACTGAGACTCTGGTTGCTACCGTGATGCCGGAGAATGCTACGGACAAGAGTGTCGTGTGGGAAAGCGGTAATGAAAGTGCGGCTACCGTAAGTCAGGAGGGCCTCGTGACTGCTGTCGGGGAAGGAAAGGCGACGATAACCGTGAAGGCCAATGACGGCGGATTCAGTGCGTCATGCGAGGTGACTGTGAATAAGAAGGTCATCGCTGTGACGGGCGTCAAGTTGAGTGCTGAGTCTATGACACTTCGTGAAGGGGAGAAAGGAACACTTACAGCTACGGTAGAGCCTGCAAATGCGACCAATAAAAATGTGGAATGGTGGACCAGTGATCTTGATGTTGTCAGCGTGATCAGTACATCGGGCGGCAGCAATGGTTATGTGGAGGCAAGAAAGGCAGGAAAGGCCACGGTTACAGTAAAGACCGAAGACGGTGAGTTCAGCGCGTCATGTGAGATCACTGTAGAGAAAAAGGAAGTTCCGGTGACCGGAATCTCTATAGAACCGTCTTCATTGAAATTGCCTGCCGGAGATACATATTCTCTTATTCCGCATGTGCAGCCAAGTGATGCTACAAATCAGAATATAAAATGGTTAAGTACCAATGAGAGTGTCGCTACCGTGAATGCGGAAGGCAAGGTGACGGCTGTCGCAGCCGGCAGTGCCGAAATACGGGCTATGTTGGAGGGGAAATTTGCAACCTGTCCTGTCGAAGTTGATGATGTCAAGATGACGATGAAAAAAACGTCATATATGGTGATTTTGTCATTGTCCAAAAAAATCAACATCGAATCTGACATTGAGACGAATTTCACCTTGGACAAGAGCAAGATTACAGTTATTTCTGCCGATCCGCTCATCGCTACAGTCGATCAGGACCTCAATTTGGTTGCTCCCGGCAAGATAGGAAAAGCTCGCGTAACATTGAATTATAGATATGGAAATGGCCTGCTGAGTACCAGTTTTATGGTTACTGTAAAAAAGAATCTTAAAGACTAAGAAACTGTACGGCATACAAGGTTCAGGTAGAAAAGGGAAACAGGATTTTTCTTCTTATATTTATGGTTTAAAGCAAAAATAACACTGAATTATATCAAGTCTTTAATCGACAATGACATGAATTCTTTTTTATGAAAACAATTCATGTCATTGTGTGTGTAGTTCTGTGCTTTACACTAGAGCCTGTCAGAACAGAAAGCCTAGGGTAAATGTCTTGGACGACATGTCCGACTCGAATCCATATTCGGCATCGAAGGCATAACACAGGTCCACCGAAAGACGGAAGCGCCATATCGAAACGCCAAAGTGTGGTCCTACTATGCCGTAAGCATCGCTGTAGCTCGTGTTTTCCATTTTCTCGAACAATACTCCGCCACCGATTCCTGCACCGACAAACGGACGAACCAGTTTGCTTGGCAATATGACATAATCGACGCCGAGCATTCCTTCTACCTGATTACATTTGATGTCGACATATGTCGGGTTTTCGCTGTGATGTGTCCAACCCTTGACATTGCCGTTCTTGTAGGAGGCGCGGAACAGAGCATCGAAATTATCATGAAACCTATAGCCATATCCAAGATACGCTGTCGGACCTGCATTTCTGGAAGGTCCACCGACAGAACCGGTTATGCCATAAATTGAGACTCCGGCACCGACTTCAAATTCGCTGCCATGCTTCACCTGTGCCGACAGGATCACAGGAAACAATGCCATAACGGCCATCAAAAAAAGTCTTCTCATATCTGTATAGAATTATTGTATCTTATTTTTCGAAAGATAGACAAAATATCCCATTTTGAAATCTTTTATGTTTCTTTTACCCAACATTACCGATTCTTTATTGAAAAGAGAAAAGTCAATGTCAATGCAGGCAGGTATATCCGCTATGAATCTTTTTTCGTATCTTTGCAAAAAGAAACGTATGAAACACATAATACATAGCGAAACAAAAACATTAATACACAATAACTCATAAAATGAAAAAGTTTGCAATTTTTGCCGCATCAATGCTGGGATGCGCGATGATGTCTGCACAGCCGGCACCGGGAAGTTTCGAACAGACATGGACAAGAGGCCCGGAATGGCTCCGCGACGGAGTCATCTATCAGGTCTATCCGTCTTCCTACAAGGATTCTGACGGAAACGGAATCGGAGATATCCGAGGAGTCATCTCAGAACTCGACTACATTGAGAGTCTGGGAGTTAGGGCTATCTGGTTCAACCCCCTCTTCGTCTCAGGATGGATTGACGGCGGCTACGATGTCATTGACTTTTACCGCGTCGATCCGCGCTTCGGCACGAACAACGACATGGTCGAACTTATAGAAAAGGCCCATGCAAAGGGAATCAAAGTGATGCTGGATCTGGTTGCGGGCCACACTTCGGACAAGCACCCCTGGTTCATCCAGAGCTCCCAGGACACGAATCTCCAGTATTCCGACTATTATATATGGTCTGACCGCCTGCCGGATGCGAAGGCTGAGAAAGATCTGGAGACAATGCTGAAGGACCCCAACTATATGCAGAACACCATCGGCAAATGGATGAAGAGCGAGTACCCGAGGAACAAGTTCTATATGAAGAACTTCTATGCCTGCCAGCCTTCCCTCAACTATGGCTATGCGAATCCTGACCCGTCCCGTCCATGGGAGCAGGGCGTGGATGCACCGGGGCCTAAGGCAGTACGCCAGGAACTGAAGGATATCATCGCTTTCTGGTACGGAAAGGGTGTCGACGGCTTCCGCGTGGATATGGCAAACAGTCTTGTGAAGAATGACAAGGACAAGAAGGAAATCATGAACCTGTGGAGGGAAATCCGCGAATGGTCTGACAAGAATTATCCTGACCATGTACTGATGGCAGAGTGGGGCTCTCCAAAATACTGTCTGGCAGCGGGTTATAACATTGACATGGACCTCAACGGCACGAAGGCACACAACCGCCGCATGTATTTCGACAGAAAGCATCAGGCTGACGGCGGAAGCTATTTCTCCCTGAACGGCGGACAGCCTTCAGTCAAGGACCTCTATGGCAATGCATGGCCGGAGGACAAGATCGACAGCAAGACAACTGCCGCAGAGATGCTTAAAGAGTACTATGACTATTTTACAGACTGCCTGGAGAGTACCGAAACAATGGGATATTTCGCGACAATCACCGGCAACCACGACCACCTGAGAATCAACATGGGCGCGCGCAACACTCCTGACCAGCTGAAAGTCATGCTCACATGGGTATTGACAATGCCGATGCCGATTCTCTATTATGGTGATGAAATCGGTATGCGTTCTCTCGTGGACCTGCCTAATGTGGAGGGTGCAAACCATAACGGCAAGGAGCGTTCAGGTGCCAGGACTCCTATGCAATGGACTTCCGGCGAGACGGCAGGATTCAGCACATGCTCTCCTGACAAACTCTACCTCCCGGTCTGCACAGAGTGGTCACCTGCAACATCTTATCCGCAGTATCTCGACTGGAAAAAGAATTTCGAGGCAGGCAAAGTGAAGACTATCGCAAAGGGTGAAATCACAGTGGAGTCCCAGGACAAGGACCCTGAATCCATCCTAAACTGGACCCGCGAGCTCATCGCCCTAAGAAAGAGCAGCGAAGCGCTCTGGGCCGACAGCAAGTTCATTCCTGTTTTCAATGAAAGCCAGCCTTACCCTATGGTTTATCTAAGAAGCAACGGCAAGGAGACCTTCCTCATAGCTCTGAACCCGACAGGAACCCGCAAGAGCCTGACTCTCAATGACGAGATAAGTTCCTACAGGTCAATGACAGAGGGAGTGAAAGGTATCGTCAACCCTGTCGCATCCCTCGGAAAGTGCAGTTACAAACGCACCGGAAATGGCGACGTCCTGACTCTCGATGCGACATCGGGAATCATCATAAGACTATAATTCATATCAATAAGCCAACAGCCGGCAAAGTCAATGTTACATGACTTTGCCGGCTGTTGGCTTGTCGTAGTCCAGCGGCGATTATTTCCAGCCGCCTCCCAGAGACTTGTAGAGTCCGACTATCGCAAGATTCTCTCTTGTCCTGGCCTCGCTGAACTCAATCTGTGACGACAGATATTTACGCTGGGCATCCAGGACGTCGATATAATTGATGACGCCATTGATATACTGGCTGTTGGCCAGAGTGATATACTTCATCGACGACTCCTCCATTTCAGCTTTCACACGCGAATTGGCACGTGCAGACTGAAAGACGACGGTCGCATCATATACCTCCCTGAAGGCCTGGAGCACATCTTTTTCATATTGCAGCCTCGCCTGCTCGTAGGCAGAGACAGCCGCCTTCATATTGGCCCTGCGCTTTCCGAATTCAAAGATAGGTGACGCCAGAGTCGCTCCGGTAAACCAGAACGGAGACTTCAGAAAGTTCTTGAACTCATCATTTTCCAAACCCGCTCCGAGGTTTATCACGAATGACGGGAATCTTTCCGCTATGGATATTCCTACCCGCGCTTCTGCCGCTTTCAATGAATGTTCCGATTTCATAAGGTCCGGTCTGCGTTTGAGAATCTCAGAAAGGACTCCCGACGGAACATTCGTAACAGTGTAAATATCTGAGGATGAGATACTCCGTTCTATATCTTTAGGATATGAACCTGTCAGAAAACACAGTTCGCTTTCTTTCAGGGCTATCTGTTTCTGCAAATCCGGAACCATAGCCTGAGCAGAAGCCAATTCCACAAGTGCCTGCTGATAAGGTATTTCCGAAGTGAGTCCACCTTCAGCCCTGAGTTTGGCCTGCTTTACGGACTCCTGTCTGGTCTCCAGGGTATTCGACACGATTTCCAGTTTTCTGTCCAGACCGAGGAGTTCGTAATAAGCCGATGCCACACTGGCTATCAGACTCATCTTTACTGATTTCTGTGTATCCTCGGCCGCCAGGTACTGAGCCATCTTTTCCCGGCTCGCCCACTTCAGACGGCCCCAGAAATCCACCTCCCATGCAAGAGAGGCTTTGACTGCAAATTCCAGATTATCCGGATTCGCTTTGGTTCCGCCATAATTGCTGTGGTCATCCTGTCCGTAGGCCTTCGCGGAAACCGCAGGCAGCTGGGAGGACTTCTGCATTCTATACTTGTAATGCATTTCATTGAGACGCTCAGCTGCTATCAGAATATCCTTGTTATAGGTCAATGCAGTTTCTATAAGACTCTGGAGTTCAGGAGTTTGAAACACCTCTCTCCAGCCGAGGTCCGCAAAGCTGCTGTCACTGAACTCCTGCGAGAAAGACTCGGGCATCTCTCCCAGGTCCGGTTTCTGACAATACTTCGACGTACCGCAGGAGCTTAAGGTCAATGCCGATGCGGCAACGACTGCCAGCATTGACAAGAATGAACTCTTGCCTTTAAGGTCCGTCTTTATTTTCGGGCTCCATCCTGACATCATTGACCTGAATTTATAAATTACCACAAAGAAGAACGGCACGAATACGATTCCGGCTGTAATTCCGGCAATCATTCCGAAGAAGACTCCGGTTCCGATGTTCTGACGGCTCTCGGAGCCAGGTCCGGTGGCGAATACCAGCGGAAGCATACCGAGGATAAAGGCCAATGATGTCATCACGATAGGCCTGAATCTCAGTTTGGCGGCGGTCACGGCAGCATTGACAACATCCTTTCCGGCCTCGACCTCTTCTTTCGCGAACTCGACGATAAGAATCGCGTTCTTGGCCACGAGTCCGACCAGCATGACAAGTCCGATCTGGAAGTAGATATTGCTTTCCATGCCCAGGACCACGATGCCGAGATATGCGCCTGCTATCGCAATAGGCAGGGACAATATGACCGCCACAGGGACCAGCCAGCTTTCATACTGGGCCGCAAGGAAGAGGAACACGAAGAGCAGTGCCAATGCCAGGACGAGTCCTGTCTGACCGCTTTCCTTCTTTTCCTGGTAGGACATTCCGCTCCATTCCACGCCGATGTTGTCCGGCAGATGCTTGTCCGCTATTTCCTGAAGTATCGCCAGTGCGTCTCCGGAGCTGACTCCGTTCGCTGCCTCGCCTCGGATTGTGGACGAGTTGTACATGTTGAACTTCTTTATGGTGCCCGGACCTGTAGTATAGTGGGTATTGCCCAAGGCATTGACAGGAATCATGGTGCCGCCGGAACTCTTCATGAAGAAGAGGTTCAGGTTGTCAGTGTGGGCGCGGTATGGCGCATCTGCCTGGATATAAACACGATATATTCGGTTATACATATTGAAGTCATTGACATAGATCGCGCCGGTGAAGGCTTTGAGCGTAGCGAAGACGTCTGACATTGACAATCCCAGAAGCTGGATTTTGTCTCGGTCTGCGTCGAAGTACAGCTGAGGTATGTCCGCCTGCATTCCGGAGGAAAGGCCGGTAAGTTCCTTCCTCTTGGAGGCGTAGTACAACAGGGTATCCGATGCGTTCTGCAGGTCCTGATATGTCGCGTCGCCCCTGGCTTCCAACACCATGGAGAATCCTCCGGATGTTCCGAGTCCCGGAATTACCGGCGGCGTGCTGATATACACGCGGCTCTCCGGATAACGTGACAGGGAATCCCTGACCATGGCTATCGTCTTGGACATGTCGGTCACCTTGCGCTTGTTCCAAGGCTTGAGGATTACGGTCAATGTGCTGCTTGACTGGGATGTTCCCACGCGAGGGCTTGAGCCGGTGACATTGAGGACATAATCCACATCGTGCTGACGCAGCAGGAATTCCATTGCCCTGTCGGTAACGACTCTGGTGCGTTCGAGGGTGGCGCCCATAGGGAGTTCCAGTTCCACGGTGAAGTAGCCCTGGTCTTCTTTAGGGATGAAGCTCTGAGGCACGATGCGGGCCAGGACAAAGATGCCGATTATGGCCACTCCGAAGAATGCGAACATACGTCTGGAGTTGTTGACGGCGAGACGCACCATCCTCGCATAGAACGAGGTACCATTGTCCATCCACAAGTTTATCTTTCTGAATATGAAGTTCTTAGGCTTCTGTTCTCCGTGCGGCTTGAGGAATTTCGAGCACATGACAGGGCTCAGGGTGAGGGCCACGACTGTCGAGATGATGACAGACACGGCGATGGTCACTGTAAACTGACGGAAAAGCTGGCCGGTAATTCCGGACAGGAAGCTCACCGGCACGAATACGGCGCAGAGTACCAATGACATGGCCACGAGGGCTCCTCCGATTTCCCGCATTGCCTTCTTGGTCGCCTCATATGGAGACAGATGCTCATTGGTCATTATCCTGTCCACGTTTTCGACCACGACGATGGCGTCATCGACCACGATTCCGATGGCGAGGATGAGTCCGAGGAGGGTCATCATGTTCAGCGAGAAGCCGAAGATGAGCATGACTCCGAATGTTCCTATCAATGATATAGGCACGGCTATGGCAGGGACCAATGTCGCCCTGACGTTCTGCAGCGAGAGGAATACCACCAGGATGACGAGGATGAGGGCCTCGAACAAGGTCCTGTAAACGTGATGGATGGATTCGGAAATGTAGGTGGTCATGTCGAACGGGATGTTGTATGACATTCCTTCCGGAAAGCCCGCACTGATTTCCTTCATCTCGGCCCTGACGTTTTCAGCGACCTCCATGGCATTGGCACCGGGGAGCATATAGACATTGACAACGGCCGCATTGCGGGCATTGATTCCGCTCTCGGTGTTGTACGACTGGGCTTCCAGCGATACGCGGGCCACATCCTTCAGGCGGATGATGGAGCCGTCTTCGCCAGTACGGACCACGATGTTCTCAAACTCTTCCACAGAGGACAGACGACCGGGCGCGGTAATCGGGATGGTTATGTCCACGTCCGTAATAGGCTGCTGGCCAAGGACTCCGGCCGCCGCCTCGCGGTTCTGGTCTTTCAATGCGCTCTGCAAATCCTTCACGGTGATTCCGAGGCTGGCCATCTTGTCAGGCTGCACCCATATCTGCATCGCGTAGTAACGTCCTCCGACATTGGAAACGCCTCCGACACCCGGCACTCGCCTGAGCCTGTCCTGGATGTTCAATGTCGTATAGTTGCTGAGGTAAACCTCGTCGAATTTCGGGTCGTCCGACATGATGGTAATCGTCATCAGTTTGCTGGACGATTCCTTTTCCACGGATATGCCGTTTTGCACGACCTCGGCCGGAAGCCTGGACTCCGCCAGCTTCACCCTGTTCTGGACCTCAACCGCAGCGATGTCCGGGTCTGTCGAAATGTCGAAGGTCAATGTTGCCGAGTACCATCCGTTGTTGGAGTTGGTCGACTCCATATAGAGCATACCTGGAGTACCGTTCAATGACTGTTCGATAGGCGTGGCTACCGCCTGGGAGACAGTCTGTGAGTTGGCGCCAGGGTATGATGTAGAGACACTGACTACAGGAGGGACGATTTTAGGATACTGGTCCACGGGGAGAAGTGTCAGTCCGATCAGTCCCACAAGTACGATTATGATAGATATGACAGTCGAAAATACCGGCCTGTCAATGAAAAAATCCGATTTCATATATGTTGTTTATTCAAGTTCCTCGGCCTGGACATAAGGGACTGATTCCACCTTGTTCCCATGAGAGAGTTTGTGCTGGCCTTCCACTACAATGACTTCGTTTGCTTTCAATCCGCGTTCAACCACAGTGACATTTTCCACTTCAGGTCCCGTCTGGATAAAACGCTTCTCTACTGTCGCATCAGGTTTCACCACATAGATGAACGAACCGCTTTTCTCGATGGTAATCGCTTTTGTAGGCACGGCTACGGCATTCTCCCGTACATCCAGAAGTACTCTGACATTGGTAAACTGTCCAGGAAGGAGTTCCCTGTCAGGGTTCGGCATCTCGGCGCGGACAGAGAATGTTCCGGATTTCGCATCAACGAGAGGGTCGGCAAAATCCACCAGGCCCTTGAATTTATACTGGGACTTGTCTGCCATGGTTATAGTCACATACGGATTCCAATGACGGCTGGTATCTTTCTGGCCGAGATTTACGTTTCTTGCCTTGGATTTCTGATAGTCAAGGTCTGTCATCTTGAATTCCACCAACACGGTATCACTCTTCACGACATTGGCAAGGAGAGACTGTGCTCCCGGACCCACCAACGTACCGATATCAACGTGCCTTTCACTGATGTAACCGCTTATAGGTGAGCGCACTGTGGTGTAGCTCAATGCCAGTTTGGCCTCGGTCAGGTTCGCTTCACTGACATGGACATCAGCCTTGGCACTTTCATACGCCGCAATTGCATTGTCAAGGTCCAGCTGGCTCGCCGCTTTCTGTTCGAAGAGAGGCTTGATTCTGGCAAGGTCCCGCTCCGCCTTGAGCGCTATCGCCTTGTTTTTAGTCACCAGAGCTTCAGCCCTGTCCACCTGAGCCTTATATTGTTTCGGGTCAATGATAAAGAGTATCTGGTCTTTTTTTACGTAAGTTCCCTCTGCGAACATCATTTTTTCGAGATAGCCTTCGACTCTTGCCCTGACTTCCACGAACTGCTGGGCGCGGATCTTTCCCGGAAATTCTCCGTAAACTTCCACGTTACGTGTCCTGACGGTATCCACTCCGACTATAGGAAGAATCTCTTCAACATGTCTCGGTCTCAAGAAAATGACGAGCACGACTGCAGCAAGAACAGCCACAGTGACGATGCCAAAAATGGTTTTTTTGCTAAGTTTAGCCATAATGTTGTAGTTTATTTGAGGAAATAAAACTTGAGATTAGGATTTCACCCTCTATCAAAGACCGTTCCACAAGTGGCCGGAGCGGCTTCATCACTAGTGGAACGGCAGAAGAAAAGTGTTGGTAAAACACACAGTATTTGTTATTTTTGTAAGGTTAGGTTTGTAAATATTTTATACTATGGTAAAGCATATCATTTTATGGACTCTGAAGGACACTTTGTCCGAAGAAGAGAAGATTTCGGTCAAAGCTTCTATTAAAGAAGGCCTTGAATCACTTCAGGGTGTCGTTCCAGGCCTCATTGACATCAAGGTTCAGATTGACGGCAGACTTGCTTCTTCCAATGCCGATCTCATGTTGGATTGCACCCTCGAATCTGAGGAGGCCCTCAAGGGATATGCCGTTCATCCGGCTCATGTTGCCGTTGCCAACAGCCGTGTCCGCCCTTTCACTGCCGTCAGGTCCTGCCTTGATTTCACGATTTAGCAAGGTGTCTGTCAGGTCTAGAGCTGTGCTCCAGCCAGGAAAGACACCAGAATACTAGGTTATTTTTTGAAGGTTACTAGATTACTCCGGCAAAGAACGATGCGAAGAATACCGTCAATATTCCGCTGACGACTATTGACAGGCTGCTCATCGCGCCTTCTATGGCTCCCATTTCCATCGCTTTCGTTGTTCCGATTGCGTGAGATGAGGAGCCGATTGCTATACCCTTTGCTATAGGTTCTTCTATATGCAGCAGTTTCAGGAATTTCTCGGCAAACACATTGCCGATTACGCCTGTTATGATGATAACCACCACTGTCACAGCGACATAGCCTCCAAGTTCTTCTGACACACCTATACCAATGGCGGTCGTGATGGATTTGGGCAGGAATGTGACGTATGAAGCATGGTCGAAATGCAAGATGAAGGCCAATGCTATTACAGACAGGATGCTGGACAGCACTCCCGAGCATATCCCTGCCAAAACTGCCTTATAGTTTTTCTTCAACAGTTCCACCTGCTGATATAAAGGCACTGCAAGACAGATTGTTGCAGGTGTAAGCAGATATCCGATGAAGTTGGCGCCTTTCATATAGGAGTCGTAACTCACTCCGGTGCAGAGGAGTATCGCAATTACCATTATTATGGATACCAGAAGCGGGTTCATGAGTGACCACTTGGTTTTCTATTTAAGCCATACACCCAAAAAGTATGAGCCAAGACTTATCAGCACTCCGAAGAATACTGATTCTGTAAATAATTCTTTCATTTGGTTTTACCTCTACGAATTACGGTCTGGGTAACAAGACCTGAAACACCCATCACGACAAATGTGGTGACAAACGTCACTATTACGTATTTCACAAGTGAGGAGCTGATAATGTCCCAAGATGTGATCAATCCCACTGCTGCGGGGATGAACATCATTGGCATGACTGCGATAAGAAATGAACTGACCTCTCGGATATCATTGACCTTCAAAAGTTTGCATTCAAGTGCAGCGAACAGGAGGGCTATTCCATAGATGCTTGCGGGTATCGGCAGCGGGATGAGATAGTGAAGGAATTCGCCCAGGAAGGAGAATCCGATGACTATCAGAAACTGAATAACGAATTTCATAAGTTGGATATATAATTTTCTATTATTGCAGCTGTCTTTTCCGTCCCGAGTCGGCAGGTGTCAATGCAGATGTCGTATTCCGGGGCGTATCCCCAGCTGAGTCCGGTATAGAAACTGTGATAAGCGACTCTGCAGTCGTCTGTCGTGTGGACGAAGTCTTCGGCCTCGGCCAGACTAAGGTTTTCCTCTTCTGCTGCATTGACAATTCTGTCGGACAGTTTGCCGTGCAGGAATATGGTCACCAGGTCTTCTCTATCGCTGAAGATAAAGTTTCCGCATCGGCCGATTATTATACAGTCCTCATTTCCAATCATTTTCATGAATGCGCTGCGGAATTTTTCTCTTACAGCTGTCCTCTCGAACGGGAATTCGGAGATAGCTGACATGAGTTCATCGACAGGTCTTTCCTCGAAGAAACTTGTCATTTCATCAAGGATTCCCATTTCTTTTGCCTTTGCCATCAGGCTTTTTCTAGTGTAAAGCGGTATGCCGTAATGCCTGGCCAGTATTTCGCCGACATTAAGTGCACGGCATCCGCATTGTCTGGCAATTGTTATTATCATAATATTCCGTTTTATAATCGGTTGTGCAAGTTGTAGCACCCGAACTGTCTTTTCATAAACGTCAATGCGGTTAAGCATGGACATGCATCCAGCAGTCTTGCCGGACGGCGCCACGCCACAAACCATAACGCATTGATAATCAGACACCATTCTATCATCAGTGTGGATTTACGGCCATTTTTTAGCCACAAATCCACACTCGATTTTATAACAGCCTGATAACCAACACTTTCCGTATCACTCCCGTGGCACCGTCCCGCCAACAGACGTCCCAAAAGGACGAATGGGATTGAGGGGGTTACGATTAGGGGTTACGAGCATTGGGTATTTGAGGCTCACGCCTCAAATGCCCAATGCCCTATATCTGTCCTATGGAACAGATTCTCGCAATCGATCTTCCCGACAGCTTCAAGTGCCTTGTCATGAGCCTCCTGCAGAGACGGCGCAGAAGCAAGCACCATCAGGACACGACCGCCATTGGTAACAAGAGAATGACCTGACTTGTCGAAAGCCTCATGACCCTCGCCTTCAAACTTCTTGAGAGACGTACCCATGTGATAAACACGGACAGAAGGGTCCTTGAGAACCTCATCGACACCATTGATCTCGAAACCCTTCTTGTACGAGCCGGGATAACCCTTGGACGCAAGAACGAAACCGAGAACAGCATCAGAAGACCACTTGGTAAGAGGCATAGGAGTCTTGTTGGCAACAGCCCAGAAAATCTCGAAAATATCTGACTCCAGACGAGGAAGGACAACCTCGGTCTCAGGGTCACCGAAACGGCAGTTGAACTCGATAACCTTGATTCCGTCAGGAGTCTTCATAAGGCCGCCATAAAGCACACCGCGGAACGGAATACCTTCTGAAACCATGCCGGAAGCGATAGGCTTCATGACATGCTCAAGTGCATAAACCTCATCCTGCTCAGTGATGAAAGGAAGCGGAGTATAGGCACCCATGCCACCTGTATTCGGGCCCTCATCATTGTCAAAAGCCCTCTTGTGATCCTGGGCGAGAACCATAGGCTCCACCTCAGAACCATTGACAAAACAAAGGAGAGAAAACTCAGGACCGGTGAGGAACTCCTCCACCACTACCCTGCCGTGACCGAACTTGTCATCCAGAAGCATATCCTTCAATGCAGCGTCAGCTTCCTCGAGAGTTTCAGCTACGACAACACCCTTGCCGGCAGCAAGACCGTCATACTTCAGCACAATAGGAAGCTTTCCGGCATTGACATAAGCGAGAGCCTCATTGTAGTCAGAAAAAGTACGGTAAGCCGCGGTAGGGACATTGTATTTGGCCATCAGCGACTTGGCGAAATCCTTGCTTGACTCGATACGGGCAGCAGCCTTCGAAGGACCGAAAATCTTCAGCCCGCGAGATTCGAACTCATCCACGATACCGGCAGCCAGAGAAACCTCCGGGCCTACGACAGTAAGGTCAATGCCTTCATTCTCAGCAAATTCCGCAAGTTCATCCACCTGAGTATCCTCGAGCGGAACACACTTGGCCTGACGTGCTATACCGGCATTGCCCGGAGCACAAAAAATCTTCTCCACCCTGGATGAACGGGAAAGAGCATCCACGATGGCATGCTCTCTTCCGCCACCTCCGACAACCAGGACCTTGGCCCTGTGCGGGATATTGCAATCAGTCATAACTACTAATGTTTGAAATGACGCTCACCGGTAAAGAGCATGGTGATACCCTTCTCGTTGGCAAGCTTTACAGAATCTTCGTCACGGATACTTCCGCCAGGCTGAACGATAGCCTTGATACCATACTCTGCAGCAAGAGCCACGCAGTCATTGAATGGGAAGAAGCCATCAGAAGCGAGCACAAGCTCCTCAGTCATAATATCTTTACCCTCTTCCTTCAATGTATTCTGAGCCTGTTTCAGAGCGATCTCAGCAGAACCGATACGGTTCATCTGACCTGCACCGACGCCATAAGTCATACCATTCTTGGCAACCACGATGGCATTGGACTTCACATGCTTGACAATCTTCCATGCAAACTCGAGGTCCTCAAGCTGCCCTGCAGTCGGCTTGGCCTCGGTAACACACTGGTCAGCAGAAACCGGTTTGGTATTGATATCCCTGTCCTGAACCAGCATACCGCCATTCATGCTCACATACTGCTTGCGGACAACATTGTCCTTAGTCATATCGACCTTCAGAACACGAAGATTCTTCTTGGTGCAGAGAAGTTCGAGAGCATCAGGAGCGAAAGAAGGTGCCATGACAATCTCGAGGAAAATAGGCTTGAGCATCTGTGCAGTCTCAAGGTCAATCTCCCTGTTGGCAGCCACGATACCTCCGAAGATACTGGTCTTGTCAGCCTCATAAGCCTTCTTCCATGCCTCTGCGATAGTCTTTCCTGTAGCGCTTCCGCAAGGGTTCATGTGCTTAACGCCCACGCAGAACGGCTCATCGAACTCACGTGCGATATTCAGAGTAGCATTGGCATCCTGGATATTATTGTAAGACAACTCTTTGCCATTAAGCTGCTCTGCTGTTGCAAGAGAGAACGGCTCCTTTACAGTACTTGCAAAGAACTTAGCCTCCTGATGAGGGTTCTCACCATAGCGAAGTTCCTGCTTCATGTCATACTCGAGGAACAACTTCTCAGGAAGACCTGCCTGAGCACGCATATATGTAGAAATAGCCATATCATACTCTGCAGTATGAGTATAGGCCTTGGCAGAAAGTTTCAGACGAGTCTCACGGGTAGTATTTCCGTCAGCCTTGATCTCAGAGAGAATGGTCTCATAATCAGCAGGATTGCAGACAACGGTCACAGACTCCCAGTTCTTGGCAGCGCTGCGCAACATTGACGGACCTCCGATATCGATATGCTCGACAGCATCCTCCATTGTCACATCCGGCTTCGCGATGGTCTCGCGGAAAGGATAAAGATTCACGCAGACAAGGTCGATTGTGTCAATGCCATTGTCCTTCAGTTCCTTCATGTGCTCAGGGATGTCACGACGGGCAAGAAGGGCTCCGTGGATTTTCGGATGGAGAGTCTTCACACGACCATCACAGATTTCCGGAAAACCGGTAACATCACTAACACTTGTAACAGGAACGCCTGACTCTTTCAGGAGTTTCATTGTGCCGCTCGTAGAAAGGATTTCCCATCCAAGAGCAACCAGACCTTTGGCGAATTCTACCACGCCGGTCTTATCACTAACACTGATTAAAGCTTTCATTTCAATACTATATTACAACTATTCGACTAATTCATTTTCCGCAAGTTATCTAACTTGCCGGGTATCTGCGCAAATGGAGGTTGGTCTACACTTGGAGACACCGCCACAAAAAAGCATGCGGGCCACAATATGACCCGCCACACCAAATTACAGCAGAGCGATATCCACGCCCGGAGTATCGGTCACACGGCCGATGACAGTAGCCTTGTCTCCATGAGATGCGAGAATGTCAATAGCTTTCCGGGCCTCAGTCTCATCCATGGCAAGCACCATTCCGACACCCATGTTATAGATATTGAACATCTCGCGATGCTCGATATTGCCATGCTTCTCCAGGAAACGGAAAATAGGAAGAATCTCCCAAGTTCCCTCATCCACATGAATACCCTGGCCCTCCTGAAGGATACGAGGGATGTTCTCATCGAATCCGCCGCCGGTGATGTGGGCAACACCATGGACGTCACAGTTCCTGATGACATCCAGAACCTGTTTCACATAAATTCTGGTAGGGGTCAATGCTACCTCTCCGAGAGGTTTGTCACCCAATTCAGGATAAACCTTGTGAAGATCGAGAGCTGCATCAGAGAAAATCTTGCGGACAAGACTGAAACCATTGGAATGAACACCGGAAGAAGCGATTCCCACGAGGACATCACCCACCTTGACCTTCGTTCCGTCAATGAGTCTGGACTTCTCGACAACTCCCGTGGTATAGCCGGCGATATCATACTCTCCGGCACTATACATACCCGGCATCTCGGCAGTCTCACCTCCGATAAGCGCACATCCAGCCTGACGGCATCCCTCGGCGACACCTGAAACGATAGCCTCGATTTTGGCAGGAATATTCTTTCCTACTGCCACATAATCAAGGAAGAAGAGAGGTTCCGCACCCTGAGCAAGAACATCATTGACACACATTGCGACAGCGTCAATGCCAATAGTGTCATGCTTGTCCATCGCAAATGCGAGTTTGAGTTTGGTTCCGACACCGTCAGTTCCGCTCACGAGAATCGGTTCCTTAATGTTCAGAGCTGAAAGGTCGAACATTCCGCCGAATGCACCAATGTTACCCATCACGCCCAGACGAGATGTCGAAGCCACATGTTTCTTGATACGTCTTACAACATCGTATCCGGCTTCAAGGCTTACGCCCGCTTTTTCATAATCTACTGCCATAGATGTAAATATTTTATGTTTTATATTTTCTAAAATTTGCCGTCTTTGTTAGCCTCATCGAAACTGGCATAAAGGGACGTAGGATAATTTCCGTTGAAGCATGAAAGACAGAGGTCACTCCTCTTTCCGGCCTCGAAGAGGGACTCCTCGGAAAGGAAGGTCAGTGTATCCGCTTCTATCGCCTGTCGGGCCTCATCCAAAGTCCTTCTGGCACAGAGCAGTTCATCATAAGTGGAGATGTCCACACCATAGAAGCAAGGGAACTTGATCATAGGGCTGGCAATCCTCACATGGACCTCGGTCGCACCGGCCTCACGGAGCATCCTGACGATTCTTCTGGAAGTGGTACCGCGTACAATCGAGTCATCGATAAGCACTACCCTCTTTCCTGACACAATACTCTTCACAGGGGAAAGTTTCATCTTCACGCCCTTGTCCCTCATCGCCTGTGACGGCTGGATGAACGTCCTACCTATATACTTGTTCTTGATGAGTCCCATCTCATACGGCAGACCGCTAGCCTCAGCATAACCCATTGCAGCACTGAGACTTGAATCAGGCACACCAACAACGATGTCAGCCTCTATAGGAGACTCCTTGAACAGGAGTTTTCCGGATTCCTTGCGGAAAGTATGGACGTTCATATTTTCGATATCACTGTCCGGACGCGAGAAATAAATATATTCCATCGCGCACATGGCGTGACGCTGATACTCGGAATAGCGGCTGCTCCTGACACCATGATGGTCAATGGTAATAATCTCACCAGGTTCAATGTCCCTGATGAATTCTGCGCCAACGGTGCTGAACGCGCAGGTCTCGCTGCTGACCACATATCCGTCCCCGAGCTTGCCGAGAGACAATGGTCTGAGGCCATATTTGTCACGGCAGGCATAAATCCTGTTCTGAGTCATGATGACAAAGGCGAAAGCGCCTTCAATCATGTTCAATGCCTCCATTATAGGATAGATACGAGGTTTCTTGCGCTCATGCGGATCCTTCTTTATAAGGTGCGCCAGGACTTCACTGTCTGAAGTGGACTGGAAAAGGCTTCCCTTGTCCTCCAGATAGCGCCTGAGTAAATCAGAGTTTACGATGTTTCCATTGTGTGCCAATGCGAAATCCCCTGAATTATGTCTGAACAGGAACGGCTGCACATTCTCGATTCCGCCGCCTCCGCTCGTAGAATAGCGGACATGTCCGATAGCCATATCTCCCTGGAGTTCAGAAAGATTGCTGTTATTGAACACCTCGGTAACAAGGCCCAGGCCTTTCACACGGCGCAAATGTCCTTCAGCATTGACAGAAACTATTCCGCAGCCTTCCTGGCCCCTGTGCTGGAGGGAATGGAGGCCGTAGTAGGTTACCTCGGCCGCATCCTGCACGCCCCATACGCCGAACACGCCGCACTCCTCATGCAGTCCGCGGAACGGCTCGCCTTCAAGGCCCATGCCGCTCATTATCTTATCTCTAATTTCCATATTCAGCCATTTAATTCAGCCTTAAGGCGTTCATATACAGTATTGTAGCCCTGACCTACCTTTCCATTGTCGTGACGGAAACGGTCCTTGTCCAGTTTCATTCCTGTCTCGATATCCCAGAAACGGGCACTGTCCGGAGTAATGTCATCTGAAAGGATAATCGTTCCTTCAGGTAGTCTTCCGAACTCGATTTTGAAGTCCACAAGAGTGATGCCTATCTTACGGAACACAGGAACGAGGACATCATTGATTTTCCTCGTAAGCCTGTAGATCTCAGCGAGTTCAGCCTTATTGACAAGACCAAGCGCGATGGCATGGCTGTCATTGATGAGGGGCTCTCCCAAATCCTCGGACTTGTAGCACAGATCTATCACCGGCTCATCAGGAACGACCCCTTCATCCATTCCGAGGCGGTGCGCCATCGAACCGGCAATCACGTTTCTCACAATGACTTCCATGGCGATGGAGTCCACACGTCTGCAAATCTGCTCGGTGTCTGAGATTCTTTCAATGAAATGAACAGGAACTCCCGAATCGGCCAGCAGTTTGAAAATCATGCTGGAGATAGCATTGCAGTATAGTCCCTTATCCTTGATAAGAGCCTTCTTTATCTTGTAATATGCCGTAATGGCGTCAGTATATTGGATGATGACCTTATCAGGCTCATCAGTGGCATATACCTTTTTGGAAACGCCGTTATGGATCATTTGAGTCTTTTCCATTACTCTCCTCTGAAATATTTCACTGCATTGTCAAAGAGCGGCTGCTCAAGATTTGCAGCAATGTTCTTGAACAGGTTGTTCTCATAACGCTCCGAGTGACCCATCTTTCCAAGAATCTGGCCATTCTTGCTGATGATACCCTCGATTGCATAGTACGAACCGTTAGGGTTGTTCGGAGAACGCATTGTAACATCTTCATCGATAGGCTCGGCATACTGGAATGCAACCTGGCCATTCTCGAAGAGTTCCTTGGCAAGTTCCTCATTGACAACAAATTTACCCTCTCCGTGGCTGACAGGAATGCCATAGGTATCACCGATATTCATACCTGCGAGCCAAGGTGAATTGACACTTGCGACGCGGGTGAACGCAATCTGTGAGATATGCCTGTTGATATCGTTCCTGAACAATGTAGGAGAATCCTTGGTCACACAGCCGAGATGTCCGTAAGGAAGAAGTCCCGACTTGACGAGAGCCTGGAATCCGTTGCAGATTCCGAGGATGAGACCGCCGCGTGCGATGAGAGCCTCGACAGCAGCCGCAATCTTCTCATTGTTAAGGACATTGGCAATGAACTTGCCGCTTCCGTCCGGTTCGTCGCCGGCAGAGAATCCGCCGCAAAACATGAGAATCTGGCACTCATCAATGTTGCGCTTCATTTCATCGATGGAGTCGAACACATCCTGCTCGGTAAGATTGCGGAATACGCTCATCTTCACCTTCGCGCCTGCCTTGCGGAATGCTTTTGCGGTATCATAATCGCAGTTTGTTCCAGGGAACACCGGCAGGTAAGCCACCGGCTCCGCTATTTTCTCGCCCTTGTATCTGAGGTCCTGCTTCTTGGCCTTGAACGGCTTGACGCCTTCCATTCCCTTAGGCAGGAGACGCTTCATGTCAGGAGTGCTCGTTGCAGGATAAACCTTCTCGTAACGGTCAAATGCGCTCTCGACCAGAGCATCCATCGGGATATTCTTGCCATTGATACGAATATTTCCGTCAACGCCTGAAGTAACCACACCGAGTAACTGTGCATTTTCGAAGTCAATGTCAGATTCGGTTTCGATGATGATTGAACCGTAGCTGTAATTGAAGAGGTCTCCATCTGCGACATTGACATCCACTCCGAATGAATTTCCGAAGGACATCTTGCAGAGGCCTTCCGCAACGCCGCCGAAGCCGACAGCCCATGCAGAAACCGCATTACCCTTTTCAATCTGCTCTTCGACGAATGCCCAATTGCGCTTAAGCTGTTCTACATCAGGCATATAGTTCTTGAGCGGAGTATGTTTTACAAGCCAGAGCTTGTTGCCTTCCCATTTCAGTTCAGGAGAAATGACATTACCTGCATTGACAGTAGTGATACCGAAGGAGATCAATGTCGGAGGGACATTGATGTGCTCGAAGGTGCCGCTCATCGAGTCTTTTCCGCCGATAGACGGCAGTCCGAGCGCGATCTGCATCTTCAGTGAACCGAGGAGCGCACTCATCGGCTTGCCCCAGACCGCAGGCTCGTGGGTCATTCTCTCGAAATACTCCTGGCATGAGAATCTCATCTTCTCGAAATGGCCGCCGGCAGCAACTACTTTGGCGCAGGCCTCAATCATTGAATATGCGGCTCCGTGGTATGGGCTCCACTTGGAAATCACAGGGTTGAAGCCGAATGCCATCATGCTCGCGGTATCGGTATAACCGTCTGTAGGGAGTTTCTGCACTGAAACCTGCGTTTCGGTAAGCTGAAGTTCTCCACCATAAGGCATGAGGACTGTAGAGCGGCCGATGGTAGAGTCGAACATCTCTATCAATCCCTTCTGGCTCACCACGTTGGCATCGCTCAAGTTATTCACGAGCTTTTCCTTAAGTGACTCGCCCTCTACTTTCCTTTCGAACGGATTCTTCTCCTCTACAGCAGCGATTCTTGCCTTTGCGTAATGCTTGGCACCTGCGCTGTCAATGAATTTTCTCTGGAGGTCTGCTACGACCTTTCCGTTATAGTACATTCTCATGCGCTCAGTATCAGTAACATCCGCAACATGAGTAACTTCGATATTCTCGCTGTGGCAATATTCCATGAACTCAGCCTCGTCCTTAGCCTCGACAACGACAGACATTCTCTCCTGAGACTCACTGATGGCAAGTTCAGTAGCATTGAGTCCATTATATTTTACCGGAACCCTGTCGAGATAGATGTCAAGACCATCGGTAAGCTCACCGATTGCTACACTCACTCCGCCGGCACCGAAGTCATTGGACTTCTTGATGAGCCTTGTCACTTCCGGACGACGGAACAATCTCTGGAGTTTTCTCTCTTCAGGGGCATTTCCCTTCTGGACCTCACTTCCGCATGTCTCAAGTGACTCCTCCGTGTGTTCCTTGGATGAACCGGTTGCACCACCGATACCGTCACGGCCTGTACGACCTCCGAGAAGGAGGACCACATCGCCTGGGGCTGGTGATTCGCGGCGGACCTTGTCAGCCTTCACGGCTCCTACGACAGCACCTACTTCGAGACGTTTTGCCGTATATCCCTCGTCATAGATTTCTCTTACATGAGTTGTGGCGAGACCGATCTGGTTACCGTAGCTGGAATATCCGTGAGCGGCCTTCTTGGTAATCACGCGCTGTGGCAGCTTGCCCTGAAGTGTCTCGGCAACAGGCTTGTAGATGTCGCCCGCTCCGGTAACACGCATTGCCTGGTAAACATAAGAACGGCCTGAAAGAGGGTCACGGATTGCACCGCCAAGACAGGTGGCGGCACCTCCGAACGGTTCGATTTCAGTAGGATGGTTGTGAGTCTCGTTCTTGAACATGAGAAGCCATTTCTCAAGTCTTCCGTCCACATCCACATCTACATAAATGCTGCATGCATTGTTCTCTTCGCTGACCTCCATGTCGTCGAGCAGACCTGCCTTGCGGAGATATCTGCCTCCGATAGTAGCCATATCCATGAGGTTAAGGCCCTTGTTCTCACGGCCGAGCTCTTTTCTCATCTTGAGATAGAGATTCAGAGTTCCGTCAATGTCTGCCTTCATGAAAGACTCCTCTACCCCGATTTCCTCCAGTTCAGTGGTGAAGGTGGTGTGACGGCAATGGTCACTCCAGTATGTATCGAGGATACGGAGCTCAGTCTCATTAGGTTCACGGCCTTCCTCAGTGAAGTATTTCACCACTTCACGAAGGTCATCGGCATTCATTGCCAAGCCCATCTTGCGGCAGAACGGCTCCAGGTCAGCCTCTGTCATCTGGGTGAATCCCTCAAGTACCGGTACCGGCTTCACTGAAGCAATCTCAGTATCAGTCAGCTTGGTAAGGTCCTTCTCTCTGGACTCGACGGCATTGATATAATAATGCCTGATTCTTGCGACTGTCTCTTCGTCAGTTTCTCCTGAAAGGATAATCAGTTTGGAACTCTTGATGTGCACATCTGCCTTAGGGTCAATAAGATGCACACAGTCAACAGCGGAAGCGGCCCTCTGGTCGAACTGTCCCGGGAGGAACTCGACTGCGATGTACTTGGTTCCCGTCAGGTCACACTCGTCGGTAACATTGTCAGTGACGATTTCTCCGAAGACGCTGTAGCGGCTCTTTTCGAGAAGTTCCGGCGTGAAGCCGAAGAGGTCATAGACATTCAGAAGTCTCAGTGATTTGAGGTCAAGCTGGAGATTCTCATTCAGCTCAGCCCTGAGGCTTGCGGCCTCAACCTGGAATTCAGGATATTTTTCAACAAAAATCCGGTAATTGTTTGCCATCGTTATATTTTGTTTGTCAATTTCCAATATTTTCAGCCCCGGCCGGGCCTTCACCCGCGGGGCAATGTTTATTTCACGAACTTGTCAGCCCAGTCCTTTTCGAAATTTGTCAATGTCATCGGGACGTAGGTTATATGTGCCATCTTGCGTTTCGGACGAGATACCGTCTTTCCGTAAATGTGGACAAAAACACCTTTCCCCGCCTCGCCGCAATACGCGTTGTCGCGCTTCGCGGTATTCGAGACTGCACCTGCCGCAGGATTCGTCCAATGCTCGGCATAGGCCCTGTCAATGATTTTCCACGTGGCCTCAAGGTCCTGTCCCAGAATGTTTTTCATTATCGTAGGACACAGAAGACGAGGCTGCGTCAATGTCTTTCCGAGGAGGAAGTTGCAGAGTTCATCGTATTGTGATGAGGAGCATCCTTCGATGGTATAGTGTCCGCTGTTGTGCGGTCTCGGAGCCATTTCATTGAATACGAAATCGTTGCCCTTGATAAACAGTTCTATCGCCAGAATGCCCTTGTAGTCACAGCCTTCCATAAAATGCTCACAGGCATTGACAATGCGGGAGCAAAGTTCTGTCGGCATCGGTTCTTCTCCGGTATAGAGGGTTTCGGCAGGCACGACGCACAGGTCGAGGATTCCGCCTTTGTGGACGTTGCGGCCTATCGGGAAGTGGATTGTGTTCTTGCCGTCACGCACCATGATGACGCTGCATTCGTAGTCGAACGGAACGAAGGCTTCCAATATGCATGGAACATGGAGCAGTTCCGCTGCCTTTTCGATGTCTTTGTCTTCCCGGATGACTGCTTGGCCATGTCCGTCATATCCCAGCCTTCTGGTTTTCAGGACGCAAGGCATGCCGATAATCCTGACAGCATCACGGAGTTCAGCGTACCTGTCGGCATCCGTCATCGGACGTTCACACCCGCATTGACCTTCGCCACTGCCGTCAGGCACTTCTGCGCAGTCCTCGCTTGCGGTGCACGCCGGCAGCGGAATATATTCCGGAACCGGGAGGCCGTGGCGCTTGGCGTTGTTCTTTTCGCGCAGGCGGTCCTGGGAGTCGAAAAGCGGCGCAATTCCCTGAGGGATATTGTATTTGCCTTCCAGATGACGGAGAATGTCACCTGGTACGTTTTCGAATTCATAGGTGAGGACGTCCGTCATGTCGCCGAGTTTCTCCAGGGCAGCCAAGTCGTCGTATTCAGCGATTATATGCCCGTCACATTCAGCGAATGCTGGAGCCTCAGAATCCGGGTCAAGTGCATAAACGGAAGCACCTTGGCGGTGAGCCGCCTCTGCGATCATGAGACCGAGTTGCCCACCTCCTATTATGCCGATTCTTTTAGTCATTTGTTAAGATTTTTGGATTCTTCTATCAGATTTCAGCCTTGAGTACAGAATCCGTCTGATCTTGTCGGAATTTCTCCAACTTGCGTGCGATGTCCTCGCTCTGAAGCGCAAGTATGGATGCGGCTATCAATGCTGCATTCTTGGCTCCGTTGATTGCGACCGTAGCGACCGGCACGCCGCCTGGCATCTGTACTATGGAAAGAAGAGAGTCGAGTCCGTTAAGAGCGCGTGATTTCACAGGGACTCCGATTACTGGTAGTGTAGTCATGGCTGCGACCATTCCCGGAAGATGGGCCGCCCCGCCCGCTCCGGCTATAATGACGCTTATGCCTCTGTCTTTTGCAGTTTTGGCGTATTCGTACATAAGATCAGGTGTCCTATGTGCGCTCACGACCTTCTTCTCGAATGGGATTTCGAGTGTTTTTAGCATTTCTTCTGCGCCCGACATGACTTCATAGTCACTTGTAGAGCCCATAATGATTCCGACTTTCATATATAAATAAAGAGTATATCTGTGTCTGCTGCAAAAGCGTCGCAAATATACTCTTTATTCGTGGCATAACCAAAAAGCCTGAGTGCAATATTTTTATAAAATCATTTTACCCTAAGTAACGTGAAAAAAAATAACCTGCCTAAGATTAGGAGAAGATTTTCGAGGATAGATCTATTTTCGAAGAAGGAGTGTGCCGGTGGCACATGACTGATGAGAAAACAGATATAGACCGAAAAGATTCCTTAAGATGAGGCAGGTTATTTTTTGAAGGTTACTAAGAGCCGCAGGCAGTCAAACTTGCGGGAACTTGAGGGGCCCTCGCGTAACTTGATGGGGCCGGATTATTTTACAGGCTTGTTCGGGGATGCCTTGAGTGCCTTCTTGATTGTCGGAAGGAGAGCCTTAGCATAATAAGTCACTCCAAGGTCAGTGAAATGGACTCCATCCACGGTACCTTCCTTCATTTCATCCAGAAGTTTGTCGCCGGAAACATAATATACGCGTTTCTCTCCTGCCCTGCGGAGCGTTTCATAGAACGCTTTCTGGGCATTGTTTCTTGCGATTATATCCTCGCGCTCAGCATGGTTCAGACGCATTGTCGGGCAAAGCGGATGCTCCACGATAATTACCGGCACGTCCGGATGCGCATCACGGATGATGCGGAAAAATTCCACACTGTGAGCCTCGATGCGGTCAGCCTTACAGTTCGGAGCATTGTCCAGCACATAGAGAGCAGGAGTTTCCACAGATGCCATCAGCTGGGCGATATCCAGGTCGAGGAGAGCGTTGCCGCTGAAGCCAAGATTGATAACCTCGATGTCGAGGGCTCTCTCTATCAATGATGTATTTACCATTCCCGGACGCGAAACGCAGCCTCCCTGGAGAATACTTGTACCGTACATCACTATCGGGCAGCCTCTTCTAGGGCTGTCAACCTGAGGCTTACTGATGACGCTGGAATTGTCAACACCGATTTCAAGTGATGTAACCCCATCATACAGCGAGAGATAAAGCATATATTCACGTTCCTTGCGGTCCATGTTCTGCACAAGTACGGATTCCGTGGTTTTCTGGCCTTTCGTCGGTCTGCCGACACCAGTAAAGTACCATTTGCCTTCGTCGAGAACATACAGGTCAAGGCCTCTGATTCCGGACGGCGCCATGTGGTTCATTTCCATTTCGAAAAGCGAGGTCCATCTGGCCTTGATAATCGGGGAATCAGTACGGAAACGCACGTAAATGCCGGCCGAGTGAAGTCCGTGACGCCAAAGATCCGGTCTTGTAGTCTTCTCATAAGAGGCCGGAAGCCTGTCGTAAGGGGTCAATGTCTCCTGTGTGGCTTTTCCGCCGATTAGAAATTCCGTGGCATCGTGGAATACGATTCCGTCTTTTTCCGGTTGTCCGGCTTGTGCGGCAAATGCGAAGACCAGCATTGACGCAGCGGCGAATGCAACCGCCAAAATTCTTCTTTTCATCATGATTATGTTGGTATTGTGTAATGTTAATCTCTTCTGTCATTGACAAAGTTCTTGACATCATTCCATTTGTAGTAAACGCCTGATACCGGTTCGAGTCCTGCTATCGTGCGCTCTTCGTCGTTATATACGAATTTTACCAGAATATCCTGCGATTTTTTGCTCCTGTAGAATATTATCTGCAGGTTGGATGCGAGCGGGATGTTCATCGGGTTGTTCCACCTGGCCGGGATTTCGTCGAATGACACGACATCTCCTACGCCGCTGAGATGCAGGTAACTTGCGAGTGAAAGCAGCGGGTAGTCGTGTCCGAATTTCAAATCGGCGGCATAGCGGCCTGTGGACAGGGCTTCGTCAGCTTTTTTCACAATATCATTGACAAGAGGCTTTATGCTTTTCATCCTTTCCGCTCCGAATTCGACGGAATTGCATTGGCGTATATACAGTTCGCGGTTGTTGTAGTCCCACCATTTGTAGATTACGTCTTCCGGCAGGTGCCTGTAAACGTTCGCGTCAATGCCGGAGGATCTGGCGATTCGTGCGACACCCCATATTTTTTCCTGGAATTTGTCAATGTTGTCCACCATTTTTCTGGCGGCAACGGGGTCCGTGAACAGGTTTTTCATTACCTGAACGGTGTCAGTAGGCACTTTCCTAAGCGGTTCCAACATGATTCCGGAAGCCTTGCGGATGTGTTCTGACGGATGGTCGCTGACATATTTCATTATCACGTCGTCGCTGTCTATCTCGAATTTCAGGCCAGGGCGGCGTCTTATCAGTTCTCCCGTAAAGTTAGCCATGCTGACGAGACAGCGGTGTACCGTGCTGGACTCCACGCGTATGAGTCCGCTCCCTTTCTTGAATACTTGCGGATAATTTTCGAACATCCTGTCAGCCAATTCCCTGTGCTCCCACTCGCCGAGTCGTGTAAGATGCCCGTCAGCGCCATGGTGCACTTCTGCCACAGTCCTGGTTTCGTTCAGCAGTTCTTTCCCTTCTTCTGTCAGTAGCCCTTCCTTCTCTGCTTTTTCCAGTATTTCAATGACATAGGTGTAGTTCCCAAGTCCCCAGTCTGTCCTGGAGCCATGTCTTCCGTAATGGCTTATATAAACAGGTTCGTATCCTTTCGGGGCCTGTGTCACCTGCATCGTCCTGAATTCATAAGGATGTGTATTGACTCCTGCTCTGTCGTTGTCTTCGCGGAGCATCTGCATCGGCTGGAATTGTAGCAGTACTGCAAGTAGTAATGGAAATGATAGCATAATTATTCAGTGTTATTTTATCTTACATTTCAATATTATTCAATGCCTTGTCTATTTCAACGCGGCCCTGCGGATTTACCGTCGGTTAGTATATTTCCCGATGGTCTTCATGTTCCCGACTACATGTTTTCCTCAGGCTTTCCATGTCAAATCTTTTCAAAGATACGAAATTTTCTTATTTTTTCTTGCCACCCTCTTGTTTTTTCCAAAAATATGCGTACCTTTGCAATCCACTTCACCGAAAAGATGAAGCGGGCGAAATAAAATTCGACTTTGGAGAGATGGCAGAGTGGTCGAATGCGGCGGTCTTGAAAACCGTTGATCTTAACGGGTCCGGGGGTTCGAATCCCTCTCTCTCCGCAATAAACACTGAAAATCAGTAAGTTGTAAAACAAACACCCAATTTTACACCCAAGAATGTAAAATTGGGTGTTTTTGTATTATTTAAGATGAAATGCATCTTTACTCAGAAAAAAGTGTCTGAATAAAACAAAGCCAACTAAAAGAACAATCAAGTTATGCTCTTTTAGTTGGCTTTTATATCAGTTTAATTGCCTAACTGCAGCAATGTATCAATCCAATATGTGTTCCGGAATGGATGTAGTACTTAATACTCCTGTAATTTGATAATTTGTATTGGGAGCAGTCAGCTTCATAGTAAAGTCTACTGGTGCAGGGCTTTTTGTATGGGCGTTATCAAAAAGTTCCTCCCATTTCACACCCAAAAATGCTTGAATAACACTGAATATCTGATTATTACCCATTATTTGAAAGTCGTAAGATGTTGCCGTGTCATTGTTGTCAGTAACGTTTTCTTCTCCATCGGTTTGGAATGTTAAACGCAATCCGGGTATGTCGTGCAGTTGTTCTTTCGAATCGGGGGTGATGAAGAACTCGTAACTGCCTTTCATTGTTGGTCGGTCATATAATGTCCCATGGAGATTGTCTCTAGCGAAGATATAGGACTCTTTTGCAGGATTGTTTATGAAAAATAGAGTTGTGTTGGCTTTTAATAGAGGATGATTACTTTCGGCTATCATGTATGACAAATAGCAATCTGTCACTTTCACTTCAACGGTTTCCACATCCTTGGTAATATTGTCGGTAATGGTCAGTGTTGTACTTCCCTTCTGCATACCATACAAATTGATGTGTCCTTTTCTGTCATCCTCCTTATCGTTGTATTTTGAGTAAATGGCATTCAATATATTTTCATCCTCTATTGCCAAACTAATATCGCCACTACCGTTTATTATAGGAATAGAAGTAGCATTGCGCTCCAATCGTACTTCATAGTATCTTTTCTCAAGACTGAACGGAGCAAATGTTTCATTTTCATTATTATCATCGCTGCAAGCCATAGCAAGCAGACACATGATAAAAAGAATCGGGTTGATAAGTTTATTCATCATGGTTATGTGTTATTGTTTCTTTATCGTAAATTCCAGCTTCTGAAGTCCTTTCTTATAGACATTGGCAAGGATGAGGGCGTAACGGAGTTCTTCGCCCGGCTTCATGGATTGGGTGATATGGGCAAACTCACTTTCAGGAATGACCTCCTTGAACATCGGACCGGATGATTCGTTGCGCACCAGCCGTATTTCATCCGTAAGCGGTGACAATACAAATGAATAGATTGCCATATAGGGTATTTTATTGAATTTTAGCCAATTCGGATCTGCCTTATCAAGAATACACTTTAACCAAATGCGGGCATTATCATAAGACGGAAGGCTGTGACCGTCGGCATAGGAAATTTCTCCATTCTCATTGACAATGATTTCCTTTTCTATGGCATATTTGTTAAAGGGGCACATATCATAGTACTCAATGTCTTCCTCTGAATTGATTTCTTTATCTACAGGTATCTCCGGCTTTGTGACAATACGGTCTTGAAGGATTCTCAACAGCGAATAGGTACGGTCTGGAGCATCCATGGGAGTATTGGCGAGAATGGTTCTCTCCACCGAAAGGTAATATTCATGTCCTCTTTCGTATGTAAACCATTTAATACTATTAAAGCCAAGTGGCTCCCATACTCCGGGATTGTCTTCAGACATAACAAGCATACACTCTACAGGAGTATCACTGCCCCATGGTATGTACGTACCTGTTTCGGCAGAAACGGACATCTTGATTTCATTGACAACATCTTTTGGCTCATCATCGCTGCAACCCACTGCAAGGAAGGCAGTGATTAAAAAGAATGGAATAATAAACTTATTCATATTCGTATAATTCCCTATTGGCTCTATTAGGCTATTAATTTTATATTGAAAAAACGTGAGCCAACTATGCCACGTCTAAGTGAAGGTCGTAGGAAACCTCTGATACAGATGTAACAATAGCAGCCCACGCTATATGCGTGAGAACCACTATGCTATCTCTTGTATCAGTTTGAAAGTTTCCTACGTTTTCACCTACAAGATAAACATAACGCTTCTTCTTTTTCTTATGTAATGGAGAGGGTTAGCCCAATCCGAATACAAAATTAGTTATTTTATTGATGTTTTGCGATATAGAGAACAGAATTTATAACCTAAATCCTCTATTTTTTCTTGGCTCTTCTGTTTTTCGCAATCCTTCCTGTAGCTTCTCCCATTGTTCCCTGAACCATTCGCCTATCGGCTGTCTGTTTATGGTAAGTATCAGTTTGCTATCATCGGTTGGATTCTTTTCCACCTTGAAAATATCATTCT
>OHGS01000026.1_pt1 | contig 82403 bp, 66 predicted proteins | sample 1567831 | NCBI WGS metagenome assembly OHGS01 (sample SAMEA3879596, study PRJEB24766) | human gut metagenome | biome: human-associated habitat; feature: feces | place: USA | collected 1985/1987
AAGCCCAACGCACTTTTTTATGTACACGTTACCCTCACCCTAAATCCCTCCCCTCGGGGAAGGGACTTACTCTCGCCCTCACGGGCTCAATAAGCGGTGTTTCGCACTTGCGAAACTTGAGTTATTTAAAACACGCCCAATCACTCAATTACGAAATCCGTCACATTCTTGATCCCCGGAATATCGAAATAGGATTCCACGATATTCCCTTTCAGAAACACCTTCCTTTTAAGATTCTCCGGATTTGTCACGAGATTCAACGCATCTCTGGCGGATGCCTTGGAAGGAATCTGTACTGAAAGACAGGACTCTTTGTCAGTAACGCTGGCCCTACCGGCTATCGCGAAGTTGGAGCTGGCCTCGAACGGAGGGTCAGTCGACATTCCAGTCTTGGTAAGATCGCCTCCGACTATATATCCATATACCCAGACTCCTTCAGCACCAATTTCCGTCATTGCCTTAGTCACGCTCATTGCATTTTTATACGAATCTCCTGAAGAACTTCCACCGCCGGTGTTCCCGCCTGATGAACCTCCGCCGATGACATAGCTGTCCTTAAGCCAAGTGCGTGAAGTATCCAGGTCAATGATAATCTTCCCTTCTGATGTACTGGGCTTTCCTGGCGCGGACACGCTCATGTCCAGAATCTGTCCCGCCTTAAGAGTCTTGGTAAACAAAGTCTTGTCAGTTCCTGTATTGCTCAAGACCAAGGAAATGCTCCCGGGCTGGAAATATGCGACCCTCTTTTCCGTATAACTATACATGAGACGACCATCCGCAGACTTAAGAAACAGAACACCCTCCGGATACGATATCAGAAAATTGCTCGAGATTTTCAGCCTCATACCGGCATTGACCTGTTTACATTCAAGATGGACATCTGCAGTCTTCCCCGACTTCACCACCACACACTGCTCATCCCCGAAGACCGGAGATGCGAAAGCAGGCTTCTTGAACTCGCTGGACTGGGCTGTAACTGTATATGTACCGGCCTTTACCAGCATCTTTTCAGGAGAGTCTCCATATTTCCCGTCGAACAAGACCTTGCCCGAAGCATCCGTAACCTTAAGCAGGAAATCACTCGTATCAGGGACAGTCTCTCCCGTCACTTTAGTCTGTATATAAGACGATTCGACGAAATGAATTGTAAGAGTGCCTTCACCCTCATCAATGACAGCCCGGGTACACGACATGGCGAACGCCGCAAGCAGCACTTCCGATGAATGAAGCGCAAGACGCAGCAAATAATCATGAATCTTTTTCATATCATATTTTGTTTTGCCGCGAATCTATAACTTTTTCACTCGAACTGATTTAAGGATCATAAAAACAACCGATGCATATTTTTTATTTAAGAAAAACACGAGTTGTTTTTATGATTTTTAAATAAAAAAGTCCGCAGGACATTTGGAATATCCGAAAAAAAATTCACGGGGGCTTCGCAATCACTGCGAAACACCCCGCTACTTAACCTAAACTTAAACTATGAAAAACTTCAATTGCAAAGATAATATTTATTTTCTTACCTATTACTTATTTTCGTTATCCACGCGAATTTTCGCATACTTGAGCAGAATAATCTTCTCGCCGCAAGAATCGAACAGGATATTGGCCTTCAGATTGTCGCCCGTTCCGGTAATGCTCTGCACGACGCCATAACCGAAACGATTGTGCTCGACACGCTGCCCTGCCTTCACGTCCAGTACCGAAACCGGAGTGAACTGGGAATCAGGTGTTCTCGGTTTTGCCGGACTGGAAACGGCTCTTGACATTGACACCATCGGCTTTCCTGTCGCCGACGAGACAGGAGTCTGCCTGATGACTTTGACCGGACCCGACTTTCCGTAAGAACCGCCGCCGGACCTGTCATATCCTCCTCCGTATCCCGAACCGGCGCCTCTGCCCGCATTGACATTCCTCCTTCCGGAGAACGATGCGCCGGAACCGAACCCGGAGCCGAATCCGGAAAAGCCTCCCGACCTTCCGGAGGACATCTCGGAATCATCCAAAGGATTGTCCACATATCGTGAATCGATTTCTTCGATGAAACGGCTGGGAGAATTCTGCTCATGCTTTCCATTCCTCATCCTGGTCGCCGCAAATGAAAGATTGACAGCGACTTTGGCCCTTGTCAACGCCACATAGAACAATCTTCTTTCCTCCTCGATTTCAGTCGGTGAAGCATAGGCCCCGCCTGAAGGGAAGAGATTCTCCTCCATTCCGGCGACATAGACATACGGGAACTCAAGACCCTTCGACGAGTGGATTGTCATGAGGGTAATCTTGTTGTTGGCATCCTCGTCATCCGACATGTCGATTGCGCTGAGCAAGGAAATGTCCTCGAGGAAATCGCCCAATGTCACTACCGGGAGTTCACTGTCGGCAATCGAATCCACATCAGTGACATTGCCCTCGATAAGAAGTTCCTCCTTGTATTGGTTCTGCCTGTCCTCCACGAAACTCTTGATGCTGTTCAAAAGTTCCTCGATATTCGCGGCCCTGGACTGACTCTCAATAGAGTTATCCATCTTGAACGAAGCATAAAGCCCGGATCTGTTGGAAAGGAGTGACGCAACAGCAAAGGCATCCTCGGTAGCCAGTCTGGCATTGGCATCGGCAATCATATCATGGAATTCCATGATTTTTCCGGCCGTACCGGATTTTATGCCGGCGGCAGCAAGAAAAGCCGGTGTGCAGGCATTGAAAAGGGACACCTGGTTTGCCCTGGCCACTGAAATCAACGCCTCCAGCGAGGTCTGTCCGATTCCTCTTGCCGGGGTATTCACGACTCGCCTGAACGACTCGTCATCATTCAGGTTTACAGCCAGTTTCAGGTATGCCATCATGTCCTTGACCTCCGCCCTGTCGAAGAACGAATTTCCGGACACAATCATATACGGGAGGTTCTTCTTACGGAGCGCTTCCTCCAGCGCACGCGACTGGGAATTTGTCCTGTACAATATCGCAAAGTCCTGATACTGACAATGATCCTTCTCCATCCTCGCCACTATTGACGACGTTATCAGCATCGCCTCCTCCTGCTCGGTATAAGCCTTGATGAGATGAATCAGATCACCTTCCGGACCCTTGGAGTAACAGGTCTTGGGAATTCTCGATTCATTATTTTCAATGACAGAGTTCGCGGCATCCACGATGACCTGCGTCGAACGGTAGTTCCTCTCCAGACGGAACAGCTTGCAATCGGGATAATCCTTCTGGAAATTCAGGATATTCTCGATTTTGGCTCCTCGGAAAGCATAGATTGACTGGGAATCGTCACCTACCACACATATATTCCTGTGGACCTGGCTGAGCTTCTTCAAAATGAGATACTGGGCAAAGTTCGTGTCCTGATACTCATCCACCATGATATAGTCAAAACGGCTGGACACGGAAGCGAGCGCCTCCTGGTTATCTCTGAACAAGATATTCATATTCAGCAGGATATCATCGAAATCCATAACGCCGGCCTGTTTGCATTTGGCCGCATACAGAGCATAGATATTGCAGATTTCAGGCTTCTTCGCATGAGTATCATTGGCAATGGCCTGATTGCTGCGCTTGTAGGCCTCCGGTGTGACAAGATTGTTCTTCGCCATCGAAATGCGGCTCAGCACATCCTTCGGCTTGTAAATCTTGTCATCCAGTTTCAGTTCCTTAAGGCATGACTTTATCGCACTGATGGAATCTCCTGTGTCATAAATTGTAAAAGATGACGGATATCCAAGACAATCGGCGAATTCGCGCAAGAACCTGATGAACACGGAATGGAAGGTGCCCATATAGAGCCTCCTCGCCTTCCTCTCCCCCACCATCGCCGCAATCCTCGTCTTCATCTCGGCTGCCGCCTTCTTGGTAAAAGTCAATGCCAGGATGCGGTCCGGCTCCCCTCCTTTCTCAAGTATATACGCGATTCGTCCGGTAAGGACTCTCGTTTTGCCGGCACCTGCCCCCGCAACTATCAGCACAGGTCCTTCCGTCTGGCTCACCGCCGCCCTCTGCTGTGCGTCAAGCCCCTCTAATATAGCGCTATTGTTTTCCATAATAAGAGCGAAATTACGAAAAATTTCAGTATCTTCGCGTCGGAAATCCGAAATACTATTAAAGGTTACCTATAATGTCAAACAACATCGATTTGAAACAAGGGCTGAACATTCCTATCTCCGGAACAGCAGCCCAGAAGACCAGAAAGACGATCGTGCCTGACGTTATCGCCATGAAACCAACTGATTTCAAGGGTCTCATCCCTAGACTTCTGGTGAAGGAAGGCGACAAGGTTTTGGCAGGTTCACCTGTTCTGTCTGACAAAAAGAACCCTGACATCCTCTTTACCTCACCGGTAAGCGGTACCATAGCGGAAATCGTCAGGGGTGAAAAAAGAAAGTTGCTTGAGGTAAGAATCAAGGCTGACGCACAGCAGGAGTTCGTTGATTTCGGCACACACAAAGTTGCAGACATGTCTGCTGCCGACATCAAGTCACTTCTCCTCCAGAGCGGTCTTTGGCCTTCTCTTATCCAGAGGCCTTACGGCATCCTCGCGGATCCGTCATTGACCCCGAAAGCAATCTTCGTATCCGCATTCACTACAGCTCCTCTTGCAGCAGTTCCTGAATTCGCATTCAAGGATGAAATCGCTTACATCCAGACTGGTGTGAACGTACTCGCCAAACTTACTGACGGCGGCGTACATTTCTCGCTCAGCAGCGAAAACTATTCAGGCACTCCTCTCCACAAGATCGAGAACGTTGTAAGCCACGTGTTCAGCGGCAAGCATCCTGCAGGCAATGTGGGCGTACAGATCAGCCATATCGCACCTATCATGAAGGGTGACACCGTATGGACTGTATCACTTCTTCTCCTCTCGGCCATCGGCAAGCTTTTCAGCACCGGAAAATATGACATGAGAAGAAAAGTTGCCGTTACCGGCCCTAAGGCCATTGATCCGGCATACGTTGACGCCCTTCCTGGAATCAGCATGAAAGACCTCAAGGACTTCTATGACAACTCCGCAAACGACCTCAGATTCGTAAGCGGTGACGTGCTCACTGGCGAAAATGTCGGCGAGAACGGATTCCTCGGATTCTTCGACAACCAGGTTACATTGCTTCATGAAGGTACTGAAAGAGAGGTTCTCGGATGGGCAAAACCATTCAGATTCGGCAAATTCAGTTCAAGCCGCACCTATTTCTCTTGGCTCTGCCCTAAGAAGACTTATGACATGGACACAAACTTCAACGGAGGCCCTCGCGCATTCGTGATGTCCGATGTTTATGGCAAAGTTCTTCCGATGGATATCTTCCCTATCTATCTCGCCAAGGCATGTCTTGCCGGTGACATCGATAAGATGGAGAAATTCGGAATCTATGAAGTCCTCCCTGAGGATCTCGCTCTCTGTGAGTATGTGGATCCTTCTAAGAACGACATTCAGGCTATAATCCAGAAAGGCATTGACCTTATGATTAAGGAAATGGCTTAATTTAACGGAAGTTATGGAAGAATCAAAAAATACAACACAGCAGCCGGGCCTTTTCGAGAAGGGCGGCAAACTTGGATTCCTTCACTCAACCGTTGACGCATTCGACACCTTCCTCCGTGTGCCTGGTACTGTTACCAGACGTGGAGCTCATGTCAGAGATGCTGTCGATCTGAAGAGAATCATGATTATCGTTGTGCTGGCGCTTGTTCCTGCAGCCCTCTTCGGAATGTGGAACGTCGGCTACCAGCATTGTCTCGCAACAGGACAGGAATGGGGACTTTTCCAGAATTTCTGGTATGGCTTCCTCAGAGTTCTGCCTCTTTATATTGTAGCGTATGTAGTAGGTCTCGGCATCGAGTTCGCTTCTGCCCAGATCCGCAACGAAGAGGTCAATGAGGGTTACCTTGTTTCAGGTATGCTCATTCCTCTCATCGTCCCTGTGGACGTTCCGCTTTGGACTCTCGCAATCGCAGTTGCATTTGCAGTGCTTTTCGGCAAGGAAGTATTCGGTGGTACCGGTATGAACTTCCTGAACCCTGCACTCCTCTGCCGTGCATTCCTTTTCTTCGCTTATCCTAGCAAGATGTCAGGCTCAAGCGTTTGGGTATCATTGAAAAACGGCGAAAGCCTCATCGACGGTGCGACAGGAGCCACTCCTCTCTCATTCGCCTCTGAAGGTCTCGACGCAATGAACAACGCCGGAGTACAGTACGGCATGTCAGCATGGGACATGTTCGCCGGAATCATCCCTGGTTCTGTGGGTGAAACATCAGTTATCGCAATCCTTATCGGAGCGGTAATCCTCATCTGGACAGGCGTCGCAAGCTGGAAGATCATGGTTTCATCAGTTGCAGGAGCACTCTTCGTAGGCTGGCTCGGCAATTTCTTCGGAGCTACTGACATTCCTGCCTACTACCATCTGCTCATGGGTGGTTTCGCTTTCGGTACAGTATTCATGGCAACAGACCCTGTGACATCTGCACAGACCGAGTGCGGCAAGTGGATCTACGGATTCCTTATCGGCGCCCTCTGCGTTGTCGTCAGACTGTTCAACCCTGGATATGCAGAAGGCATGATGCTCGCTATCTTGCTGATGAACACATTTGCACCGCTCATTGACCACTACGTCACCGACGCTGCGATCTCAAGAAGAGCCAAGAAAGTTAAAATCGCATAATATATATAATAGGTATGAATACTAACGGAAATATATATACAGTCATCTATACGACAGTAGTCGTTGTGGTGGTAGCTGCGGTTCTTGCGTTCGTCTCAGAGACACTCAAACCGAAGCAGGAGGCCAATGTCAAGGCCGATGCCATCAGCCAGATGCTCACAGCCAGCAAGTTCTATGAGAAGAGCGAGCTCGACGCAATGAGCAACGAGCAGAAAATCGACGCATACAAAGCTGTCGCAAAGTCTTCTGTACTTGTCAATGCTGAAGGTCAGGAGTGCGGAACACTTGATCTCTCAAAGCAGGAAATCTACACTACCGGTCAGCTTAAAGCACAGGACAACCTCATCAAGAAAGGTTCAGCAGATTTCAAACTGCCTGTTTTCGTATTCGAGAAAGACGGACAGAATGTAACTGTAATCCCTTGCTATGGTGCAGGTCTTTGGGGTCCGATCTGGGGCTATATCGCTCTCAATGAGGATCTTCAGACAATCCGCGGCGCATATTTCGACCACGCCAGCGAGACTCCTGGCCTCGGTGCCAAGATTAAGGACGATCCTTCCTTCAGAGCAGAATTCGAAGGAAAGAAAGTTGATTTCGAGGACGTAGAGGCATTCCAGGTCGTGAAAGGTGGCGCAGGTGAGAAAGCCAATGCTGTCGATGCAATCTCAGGAGCTTCCATCACAAGTAAGGCTCTCGGCGTTTCCATCAACAACTGGCTTCAGGCATACAAACCATTCCTCAAAGCTGGCGCTTCCAACGTAGCACAGCCGGAGGAGGAGAATGCAGCCGATTCCCTCAGCGTTTCAGCTGATTCACTTGCAATCGCCAAATAATGAGGAGGAAATAAAATGAATGCAAAACTTAAAGAAACAATATTGAACCCGATTCTCAAGGGCAACCCTATCACTGTCCTAGTACTCGGTATCTGTTCCTCATTGGCTGTGACCGTGCAGATGAAGGGAGCCTTCGTAATGGGTCTTTCAGTAATCGTCGTTACAGCACTTTCAAACTTCGTCGTATCTCTGATGAGGAATTCAATTCCTAACAGAGTTCGTATCATCGTCCAGCTCGTAGTTGTGTCGCTTATGGTTATCCTCGTGGACCAGTTCCTCAAGGCATACGCATACAGCATTGAGACCCAGCTCTCTGTCTATGTGGGACTTATCATCACGAACTGTATCGTAATGGGTCGTATCGAGGCTTTCGGTCTCGGCAACAAACCGATTCCGTCACTTCTCGACGGTCTCGCAAACGGCGCCGGATATGCCATGATTCTTCTCATCGTCGCATTCTTCCGCGAACTGCTCGGTTCAGGAACCCTCTTCGGATTCCGGGTAATCCCGCAGTGCTTCTACGATGCAGGTTATATGAACAACGGACTTGTGATTCTTCCTCCTGTAGCACTCATCCTCCTCGGATGTATCGTATGGGTACAGAGAAGCATCCAGAAAGATCTTCAGGAGAAATAACAACTAACACGCAAGTAATATGGAATATATAAGCTTATTCGTAAAGTCAATTTTCGTTGACAATATGATTTTTGCATACTTCCTCGGTATGTGTTCATACCTGGCAGTATCGAAAAACGTGAAGACAGCTTCCGGACTTGGTGCGGCTGTTATCTTTGTGCTTCTGGTCACATTGCCTATCAACTACCTCCTGAACACATACGTGCTCAGCCCGGGTGCATTGAGCTGGCTCAGTCCAAGCCTCGCAAGCGTTGACCTCAGCTTCTTGAGTTTCATCACATTCATCGCTGTCATTGCCGCTATCGTTCAGCTTGTCGAGATGGTTGTCGAGAAATTCGCACCGACTCTCTACTCTGAACTCGGTATCTTCCTGCCTCTTATCGCAGTGAACTGCGCAATCCTCGGTGGTGCGCTCTTCATGCAGCAGAAGGATTTCGTCAATGTCGGTGAAGCAACTGTTTACGCTCTCGGTTCAGGTATCGGCTGGTACCTCGCTATCGTGACATTGGCCGCAATCAGAGAGAAGATGTCATACTCCAATGTGCCTGCACCTTTGAAGGGTATCGGTATCACATTCATTACCGTAGGTCTTATGGCCATGGCATTTATGACATTCATGGGTATTTCACTTTAATAGGAGACTTGAGAAATGAATGAAATTACTCTTACAATTATAGCCTCTGCAGCAACTATCACAATAGTTACGCTTATTCTGGTAGTCCTGCTGCTCTGGGTAAAGACAAAACTTACCCCTAGCGGTACAGTCAAGATCGACATCAACGGAGGAAACAAAATCCTCGACGTGGCTCCGGGCAACTCCCTCATGGGAGCACTCGCTGAAGAGAAGATTTTCCTTCCTTCTGCCTGCGGCGGTAAAGCAAACTGCGGACAGTGCAAAGTCAGAGTTCTCGAGGGTGGCGGAAATATCCTCCCGACCGAAACAGGATTCTTCAACAGAAAGCAGATCAAGGACAACTGGAGACTCGGTTGCCAGGTCAAGGTTAAAGAGGACCTCAAGATCGAAGTTCCTGAGTCAGTACTCAGCGTCAAGAAAGTTGAATGCGAGGTCATTTCCAACCACAACGTTGCAACCTTCATCAAAGAGTTCACAGTCAAACTTCCTGCTGGTGTGCATCTCGACTTCAAGTCAGGTGAGTATATCCAGATTGATATTCCTCAGGGAACATTCAATTTCAGTGACATTGACGTAGATCCTGAGTACAGGGCAGACTGGGAGCACTTCAAGTTCTTCGACCTCAAGTGCGTGAACCCTGAGCCTACAATGAGAGCTTACTCTATGGCCTCTTACCCTGCAGAGGGCGATATCATCAAACTTAATGTGCGTATCGCAACTCCTCCATTTGACAGGACAGCGCCTAAGGGAAGCAACAAACTCCTGCCGGTCAACCCTGGTATCGGTTCTTCTTACATCTACACTCGTCACCCTGGTGACAAGGTAATGATTTCAGGACCATTCGGTGAATTCCTTCTTCCTAAGGATGACCCGGATTCACAGGAATACATCTTCGTCGGTGGTGGTGCAGGTATGGCTCCGCTCAGAAGCCACATCATGCATCTGTTCAAGACTCTCAAGACCAAGAAGCAGGTCAACTTCTTCTATGGTGCACGTAGCTTGAAAGAGGCATTCTACCTCGAGGATTATGCTGAAATCGAGAAGGAGTTCCCTAACTTCCACTTCCACCTCGCTCTCGACCGTCCGGATCCGGTAGCCGATGCAGCTGGAGTGAAGTATGTGGCAGGATTCGTTCACAATGTCATGTACGAGACATATCTCAAGGAGCACGATACTCCAGAGGATATCAAGTACTTCATGTGCGGCCCTCCTATGATGGTCAAGTCAGTCAACACATTGCTTGACAATCTTGGAGTTCCACCAGAGAACGTTCTCTACGACAACTTCGGAGGTTAATCCTTCACTTTAATCATAAAACCCGTTTGGATGCATTTCCAGACGGGTTTTTTATTTGATTATATGTTCTAAAACCACCTCCCGACAGTTTTTTTTAATTTTCCGGCAATTTAAGAATCATAAAAACATGCACTTAATAAGCCACTTTTCCGAGATTTGACGAAAAGGTCAGAATATATTTGCAGCAACAAAATAACTGCAAATGACACGATTCACAGACAACTGGACAAGCCGGCAAACAATTCAGCCTAGCTTAACAACATCTAATCATCATACGGCCGTTCTGACCGTAGCCTTGCTTTTACTATCATCCCTGCCGGTGTTCATTTCGTGTATCATTGACAACAGTTATTATCATAATGAAGAGGGATCCGGTGCCCCGAAAACTGTTAAGACAATTCTGACCTTTACGCCTGAGACGGGTACGATGGCAGACGGGACACTGGATATCTTCTTCTTTAATAATGACAGACTCAGAAAACTCGATTCATATCAGAGGACACAGATTCATAAGGACAATATCATAGAAGCGGCATCAAGAGAAGGCGACAAGATTATTGTGGTCATCGCGAATTCCCACATAAAAGAGGAGGACTGCGAAAACATATATGACTATGCAGACTTGTCCGGATTATATGCCGAGCTGAAAGATGAGCGATCCGACTACCCTATCCTGTGCGCGGAAACCACAGTAAATGCCGGACATGAAAGAAGATGCGCCATAACTCTGGAGCCGCTCATGGCACAGGTCAAAATCAACAGCATCAGCTGTGATTTTTTCAACAAGCCTTACTCGGATGCCGAACTGACGGATGTCAAGATATATCTTACAAATATCTGCAGCCGTTATCCAATAGCAGGACAGCAGCCGTCAGTCCCGGAAAGCATCATCGACTACGGAAAATTCGAGCCTGAAGATACGTCAGGATTCATTGACAGACACCTGTTCTATCAGAGACTGGACAGTCCACTCAATGCATCCGTCATATATCCTGAGATTATGCTCTACTGCTACCAGAACATAGTGGAAGAGGAGGCTCTGGGATCTCCTTTCACAAGGCTCGTGATCGAAGGAACTCTGAACGGCGAAACCACATATTATCCTATCAATGTCAACAGAGGTGTCTGGAGCAGTCCGGACGGCAAAGCCGGAGTCTCAAGAAATGGCTGCTATGTATATGACATAACCATATCCCAGCGTGGAGTTCCCTCCCCTGACACTCCAATAGAGCCGGGAACAGTCACGTGCAACTTCAGCATAACACCTTGGCAGGAACAAGATAAAAGAAACGTAACCTTCTGATTATAAGACAATGCCACACAACACTTACAAATTGACGACAGCAATCATCATGTCGATACTCGTGTCATGTTCCAGGGATACATCATCATACGACATGGCAGAGGCAATGCTGACATTAAACACAGGTACAATGTCAGTCACGCGCACCACGGATCCGGACGAGGAAAGGATTACTGACCTGAACATCTTCATATTCGACGAAAACGGAAGCCTGGAACGCCATGTGTTTCTCGGCAGGAATTCACTTCCTTCCACGAAAAACGGCATTGAATACAGATTCACTTGGCTTCGCGGCAAAAAGTGTCAGGTCTATGCATGTTCCAACTTCGGATTCGACATTGTGGGCATCAGCTCGACGGAAGACCTGAAAGAATACCGATATCATCTTTCTTACCCTGATGAATACAGCCGTGGCGTACCGATGTGCGGGAAAAGCGACATTACTGTAATTGACAATAACAATAGCGTCATCAATGTCAAGATGGAGAGGCTGATGGCCAAGATCTCACTGTCGATAGACCGCAGGAAACTGAACAAGAATATCAGTTTCAATGTCAGGAGCGTGAGAATCGGCGGCTGCCCCAAATCTGCGGCATTGTTTTCACCGAGCGCGGCAGAAGGAAGCAATGACGTATTCAGCAACGGCTACATGAAGAGTTACAGCGATGCCGACGACCTCAACATTGATGAAAAGACAGGTATAAGCAGAGAAGTCAATGTCTATATGCTTGAAAACAGGCAGGGCAATCTGCTTCCAGATGCAAAGACAGAAAAGGACAAGATCCTGGATTCATCAGATGCCCTGTCCGAAGTATGCTCCTACATTGAGTTGAAAGCCGAGTACAAGTCAGACTCTCTGTTCACGGGACCGGAAGAATATCTCATCTACAGGTTCTACCTGGGTGACGCCCCTTCAAACTTCGATGTAGTAAGAAACTGTCACTACCATATTACGGTTGTCCCGAGCGGGTCAGGAATTGAGGAGGACAGCTGGAGAATCGACAAATCCAATCTGTACAGATACGGAAAAACTGCCATCACGGTCCATCCGGCAAAATATCTGGAAGGAAAGGTAGGTGAAGGCCTCCATATATGGGCTGAAGTAAATCCGGAAGGCGCAAGGATGGAGTTCGGCAAAGAAGAACTCGAATACGACAAAAGCCGTGGCATATACGACTATACCATGGACAAGGACAATCACGGGGTCACACTGCACCTGAAAAGTCCTGGAAGCGGAATTGTCTATATCGAAGCAGGTGCGCCTGCCGATGCTGCGGAAATGGTTGCAATAACTGTCAATCCCTGAACACTTATGAACAGATATATTTCAATTCTGCTGGCAGAACTGGCAGTTGCCAGTTCTACTGCGTGTCATGAGATAACGGAAGACAAGGGCACTGAAAGTCCTCTCAGACCGGAAATAATAGCTACCAAGGCCGATTATACCGCTAATTTATGTGAGAGTTTTTCATTGTCCGCTTATCTTGTCGAGCCCGATAAGGAACCTGTCACGGATTATCTCTGGAACATGAAAATGACATTGACAGGAAACAAATGGGTCGGCGAGTATCCGGTCTTCTGGATGGATGGACAGGAGATTGAATTCTATGCAGTCAGCCCTTATTTCAGAGAACAGGACAGCAGCCGCGGCATTCGTCCCGGGACTCCCGGAACCAGTCCATTATTGTATTATGACACTCCGGAAAGCACTGTGTCCCAGACAGATATACTTGCCGGCATTGACAGGCGCTCTTCAGGCGTGGTCCAGTTGGATTTCAACCATATAACATCGTGTGTCAGGTTCGCCGTAGGAAGCAATTTCGAAGAAGGCGCCAAGGTAAAGTCTATAACAATCTCCGGAATTGCCGGTTCCGGAACATACCATCTCGACAAAGGGACATGGGAGACCGGAGACCGGAAATACTCTGTATATGACAATGATATAGGCTTCACAATGAAAAACGGAATGGGCAGGGGGACCATCATTTCTGAGCGGTATTTCTATCTGCCCGCCCAGAACTTTACGCAAGATGGTGACGCAGTCATACATGTCAGCATTGATGAAGACGAGTTCATCACGGATGGCGAGATTCCGCTGAACGGAACCACATGGGAGCCTGGAAAGATATACACATTTTATCTGAATTATTACGGAGGGCGTTTCTCCGCCACAGACACGGAAACACTTTTCAATGCAGGTCATTATGAAATCGATGACTCTGACGAGATAGAGGGAGAAATTTAGAAAGACAAGTGATATGAAATCGAAATTTACATTGATAAGCGCTGCCGCCGCTGTTGTACAATTGGCGTCATGCAATGGAAATCCTCTTGAGGATATTGACTACAATGACCCTGTTTTTCACGCTCTGACTGAGACGGAATCAGGGACAAAGACTGTGCTCGGAAAAGAAGACAATGCTGGAAATGTCCCGATAATGTGGTCATCCGGGGACGAAATCATAGTGACCGGTGACAGCAGGGAGAAAGCATGTTCATACTATAAGACAGCTGACAAGAACACATCTGCAGCGGAATTCAGATATGACAGGAGCAAAAACGGGAACCGGAGGACTCTCAAGAAAGACAAATGGTATGCCTTCTATCCGTCATCCTCATATTCATTCTCCGGAGAAGAACATATCATGGAACTGCCCCAGAAGCAGACATATTCACCTGACAACATAGGAGAGGGAGCCATGCCGATGTATGCCGTGTCCGATGACGACAATCTGAGTTTCCGGAACCTCTGCGGAATATTGCGAATCAGATTGAACTCTCTGAAAAACAGATTAAGTATCAGCAGGATAAAGATTGCATCCGACAAGGACCTGAGCGGTAAAATAATACGGTACTCGGCCCAGGATGGAATCGGATATCTGACAAGTGAAGGGAGCAGCAAGGCTAGCGCGTGGCTGGAGTGCCCCAAAAACGTAGTCCTATTCTCCGATCCTGCTGATTTTTACATAGTTATGCCTCCAGGAAGCCACTCCAAGTTCAAAATACAGTTGTGTGGCAGCAACGGTGTGAATTTCATATATGCCACGCCGAAACCGATAATAATCGAACGGTCAGGAATCACCACTCTGGATTTGGACCTGTCGAAATTCATATGCACAGGCACTGATGATATAATTGCCGGCAAGGACAACAGCGCCCTCACGGGACTGGAATACTCTTTTACAGGAGGTGATGAAGACATCTTTCTTTTTAAAGATGGCGAGAAGGGTAACATTGATCTCACCAGCATGATTAGCGAGAATTATGAGAATGGTGACTCCGTAACCAAAGGAGTGGCCTGGCATAGTGAATTCAGCACAGACGGAGGAAAGACATGGAGCAGGGCACTGCCTGACATGTTCTCTTCATTTACGCTTTCCGGAAATGGCGATAAAGAGCACGATATCATTTCATACGAAGTGACGCAGTCTCCTGATGACAGGGAATGCAAAGTAAGACTGGTGCAGGAAATGAGCGGAAAGAGCAAGGAATTCTCTGTCAGACAACTGTCCAGCGCCATCATCGTAGAGGTGGAGACCAAATCGGAAAATGAACTTCTGACCATATTCCACAGACACGGCAACAATATTGAGACCGCATATTACGATGACGGGACGTCCACGTCTTTTAAGCCGTCCACTTATGAAGAAGGCATAACCCACAAATACAAAGACATCGGCATCCACAGAGTTATCCTGAAAGTCAGAAAAGGTATAACGGCTCTGGAGAATCTTTTCCTCAAGGACTTTTATGTCAAGTCGCCTTACAGAATCCACTCAGTGGATATCAGCCATGTCGATTTTACGGAAATAACCAGCCTGAAGAAATTGTTTGACAACTGCGTCAAGGTCTCGAAAATCATACTCCCCGCACCGGGGACAAAGACACCGGTGCTCAAGAACATTTCAGGCCTGTTCTTCAACTGCCAGTCCTTGAAAACAGCCGACTTGAGATGGATTGACAGCAAAGTACTTGAGGATATCTCGGATTTATTCAAGTATTGCTATTCTCTGGAATCAGTAGACATGAGTTCAATATGCACTGACCATGTAACAAACATGGCGAACACGTTCTACTACTGCCGTAGTCTTAAAGAACTGGATGTGAGACATTTCAAGACATCGAACGTCACTGATTTCACAGGCATGTTCAGTTTATGCACAGGACTGACCGCCCTTGATGTCACCGGCTTTGACACATCAAATGCCACCTCTATGACTACCATGTTCAGGAATTGTTCAGCCCTCAAGACTCTTGACGTCTCAGGATTCAACACTTCAAAGAACACAAGTTTCGGCGACACGTTCAGCGGATGCGAATCGCTCGAAGAACTTGATGTCTCAGGATTTGACACAAGAAGCGCCAAATATTTCAATGGGACATTCCAAGGATGCCGGAAACTCAAGAAACTGGATGTAAGCGGATTTGACATGTCTGAGGCGGTAAATACGTCAGACATGTTCAATTATTGTTCATCTGTCACCGAACTCGACGTCTCAGGCTTCAGGACAAGTTCCCTGGAAGACATGAGCTACATGTTTTCGTCCATCAATGTTCCGCATCTGGATCTGTCAAAATTCGACTTTTCCTGTGCGACCAATATGAGAGGGATGTTCTCTTACTGCAAAACGGACTCGCTCGTATTGTCCGGGATTCATGCACCGAATCTCACCAATGCGTACATGCTGTTCTTTCAGACCACCACAAAAAGCATCACGATAAAAGACCTGGAATGCCACGAAGGATGCAGTTTCAGCAATATGTTCAACCAAAGTACTGCGGAAAAAATAACATTGACAAACTTCAATGGTGCAAATGGATCTGATATGAGCTACATGTTCAACTCCTGCCGCCATCTGAAGAGACTCATTCTGGACAATTTTTCCACAGACAATGTCCAGGACATGAATCACATGTTTACGGCCTGCTACATACTGGAGGACCTCGACTTGTCCATGTTCAAGACATCAAATGTCACAAATTTCAACTGCATGTTCCAGGGCTGCAGGGCACTTACGTCAATGGACCTGTCATCTTTCGACACATCGAACGGAAAGGAATTCTACAGCATGTTCGAAGACTGCACAGGGATTTCAGAACTGGATGTCAGCAATTTCCGCTTCAGCAGTGCGACGGACATGAGCAATCTGTTTGCAAAAAACTACAATCTGCGTTCTATCCGCATGGACATGAGAGGCATTCCGGAAAACTGTACACTAACCAAGGTTGTGTATGGTGTAATGACTGTCGGAACCATGTTCTGCAAGGACAACGTACAGGATTCGAGAATAACCGAGTCCCTTCCAAAAGACTGGACCATCTCATCATTTTAAGATTCAGCGATATGGACAAACGCAACTATCTGATTTTCATATCAGCATTGACACTATTCTCATGCGGGAAACAATACGTGACGAAACCTCAGGACGATTTTGTCAATGCTGAAGTCATCTCACCTTCCTATACACGCGTCTCTACGGGAAATGAAACGGGAGGCAAGATTCCGTTGATGTGGGAAGCCGGAGACAGGATTAGGATCTTCGGAACCGGATCTTCTGCCGGAAGTACATATGTCACCTGTGATTCCGGGACAAAAACAGCCAAATTCAAATACGATGAAACTGTCCCGGACAATGTGAGACTCCCCTGCGGAGAGACCTTCACGGCTATGTATCCGGCAGAATATCTGCCTTCCGGACGAGTAGTGACTTTCCCCGGGCAGATTACCATTCCGTATCCGGAAAAGAATAATTCACATATGCCAATGCTCGGTTATGGTGGGCGCAAGTCAATGATATTCAGATATTCAGCCGCCGCAATCAGAGTCAGGCTATATAGTCAGACAAAGAGTATTCCAATGCAGGAACTCCGTATCGGCGCCCGACAGGACATGAGTGGAGGAGCCGGCAAGATAGAAGACAACGGCACCATCACGTGGTACAATACCGGAAACGAAGATTCCATTTTCGGGAATATCTTGAGAGTCCGTATCGGCGGGAACACGGATGGGAACGCCAATGAAAACACTGATGAAAATGCAACTGGTATGGCTGAAATCACCACCAATGATACAATCAGCCTGACCATATCGGTGCCGCCGGGAGAGTATTCAAACCTGGTGTTTCAGATACAGGATGTTGAAGAGAACTGGCACTCCTATTTTGTTCCGGGAAGCAAGACTATGGCACAGGGGACATTGACAAGTTTCACATTGCCGTGCGAAGCATTCAGCAGCGCGGACGGCCCCATTGAGAAAGGCCAGCACTTCGACCCGCAAATCACAATGGAATACAAACTGACAGCAGCACACGATGCAGACAAGCACACGATATCTGTAGAAAGCTGCCGGGAAGAACAGTTCTCCGACGGAAGAATCCTGACGACAAACATACCATGGACAACCGAATTCAGCATTGACGAGGGACAATCATTCAACAAATCCGTACCGCCGGATATCTTCGGGAGCTTTGACATCAGCGGAACAGGGATAAGTTATACGACCGCCGTCACGGCAGGGACAGGCTCGTGCATAGTCAGAATACGTCAGGCCGTAAGCGGAAAGACACAGGACTTCCTAATCAGCTATTCCGAGCAAGCCTGAGGTATTTGGCAGTATAAGTCTTACCATTTGCAGCAAGTTGCTCCGGAGTTCCTTCGAATACTAGACGTCCTCCGGCATCTCCCGCATCAGGACCGAGTTCTATGACCCAGTCTGCCGCACGTATCACGTCCATGTTGTGCTCGACGACTACTACCGTATGACCTTTCTCCAGAAGCGCATCAAATGCTTTCAGCAACCTCTCCACATCATAGAAATGAAGTCCGGTAGTAGGTTCATCGAAGACGAACATTATCTTCTTGGATTCAGGACGGTCAAGCGACGAATTCATCGAGAGGAAATACGCCAGTTTAATACGCTGGCTCTCACCTCCTGACAAAGTGCTGCTGCTCTGCCCGAGCTTGATGTAAGACAGGCCTACATCCACCAGCGGCTGAAGCTTTCTGGCTATCGACTTGGCCTCCGGCTCAGGCTGCGCACCAAAGAAAGATATGGCTTCATCGACACTCATGTTCAGGATATCGTCAATATTCTTTCCCTTGTAGCGGACCTCCAGGATTTCAGGCTTGAAACGCTTTCCTCCGCAGGCCTCACATACCATCGTCACGTCAGCCATGAACTGCATGCCGATATGCACGAAACCCTCACCCTGACACTCAGAGCAACGGCCTCCGTCCTGGTTGAAAGAGAAATATGATGGCGTAAATCCGTTGATTTTGGCAAACTGCTGCTCACTCATCAGTTTACGGATATCATCGTACACCTTCAGATATGTCACGGCATTGGACCTCGAACTCTTTCCGATAGGATTCTGGTCCACGTATTCAATGGCAGAAATCCTGTCCAGATTACCGGCAAGTTTCCTGAACGTTCCAGGCAGGGGGCCGGTCTGGTTCAGATGCCTGTAAACCGCAGGATACAGGATATCACCGACAAGAGAAGACTTGCCGCTACCGCTGACTCCAGAAACGACAGTCAGGACACCAAGCGGGAACTTTACATTGATATCCTTAAGATTATGCTCAAGAGCGCCTTCAATGCCAATGTAATATGTCCAGTCTCGTTTTTCCCTGGAGACACGCTGACGGGTTCCTGTCAGATACTGGAGAGTAAGCGACTTTTCAACGACAGCTGCAGGCATCTCCGGACCGACCTTGCCCTGGAAAACGACCTCCCCGCCATTGACACCGGCCAAAGGGCCCATGTCGATGAGCATGTCCGCAGCCTTGATGATTTCCTCATCATGCTCGACCACGACCACAGTGTTGCCGACATCACGGAGACGTCTCAGAACACTTATAAGCCGGTCTGTATCACGCGGATGCAGTCCGATGCTCGGCTCATCCAGAATATACATCGAACCTACAAGGGAACTGCCAAGTGCCGTGACAAGATTGATTCGCTGGCTCTCACCTCCGGACAATGTGTTGCATGCCCTGTTCAATGTCAGATAAGCAAGTCCGACATCGGAGATATACTGCAGGCGGGACATAATCTCGGCAATGGCCTTATCCGCGATGGAATGCTCATATTCAGTAAGTCTGATATCACGGAAGAAAGACAGGAGTTCACCCGCATTCATGCACAAGAGCTCATAAATATCCTTTCCTCCGACTTTGACATAGAGTGCATCTTTCCTGAGACGGCTGCCATGGCACTCATGGCACACTGTCCTCCCGGAATAACGGCTCAGGAGATATTTGTACTGGATTTTATACCTGTTGGACTCGACCCACTTGAAGAATTCATTGATACCGATAAGGGATTCCTCCTCAGTTTCCGCTTTCTTGCCCTCCCAGATGAGATTCTTGACCTTCTCGGAAAGATTGCAATAAGGTTCGAAAATAGGAATGCCATACTTGTCCGCGACACTTACAAGATGTTCCTTGAACCATCCCATTTTCTCGCCCTTCCAGCACGCAATGGCCCCGTCATATATGCTCAACGTCTTGTCCGGGACCACAAGGTCTTCGCTCACGCCTATTATCTTGCCAAGTCCACCGCATACGGGGCATGCACCAAGAGGGCTGTTGAAACTGAACATGTACTCATCCGGCTCACGGAACGTCATTCCATCAGCCTCAAACCGGTTGACAAAGCTCTTGATGCAGGTATCTTTCTCCCCGGATTCGGAAACGGACTCACGCCACACTGACATTGACCCGTTCCCTTTATTGAAACAGGACGCGATGGAGGCATGGAGACGCGCCTGCATGTCCTCCCAGTCAGGCTGCGGCATAGGCGACCCGTCAGACATGACTGGCAGCCCGTCGCGCATTGAAGGAATCTTCATCCTGTCCACCATAAGCATCAGCCCCGGCTGGAATTCGCCGGAAGAGGATGCCTGAAGGACATCGTCAATCCTAGTGACACCGCCGGCATCGCTCCAAAGGCGGGAATAGCCCTCTTCTTTCAATGACAGCAGAAGCTCCACCTTATCACTGCGCCTGTCCCATCCCAGGTCCGCCAGAAGATATACAGATGTAGGAATCTTGCTCCCGAGCACAAACTCCATCACGTCATTTCCGCTATGGCATTTGACCTCAACTCCGCTCACAGGAGAAAAAGTGCGGCCTATCCTTGCGAAAATGATACGCAGATAGTCATATATCTCAGTGGTGGTAGCTACAGTCGAGCGAGGATTCTTGGTATTGACCTTCTGCTCGATTGCAATCGCAGGAGGTATGCCCTCAATGGACTCGACATCAGGCTTGCTCATTCGTCCCAGGAACTGTCTCGCATAAGATGACAGACTCTCAGCAAAACGCCTCTGTCCTTCGGCAAACAAAGTATCGAAAGCCAATGACGACTTGCCGGAACCTGAGATTCCTGTGACCACCACCAGCTTGTTACGAGGGATTTCGACGCTAACATTCTTCAGATTGTTAACTTTTGCCCCTTTGATTATAATGTTCCCACTATCTGCCATAAACGATTATCTAAGAATACCCGCACCTGACGAGGATTGTCAATGCCGGGATTATCAAACCAGACGACAAAAATAATCATTTGTAAAGAGACGACAAACTCCGGACGCAATAACTATGAACCTGCAGAACCGCAAATCCCCATATACGACAAATGCCCCTCATTTTTCATGAGAGGCACTTGGCGGTGCGGAAGGGGCTCGAACCCTCGACCCCGGGCGTGACAGGCCCGTATTCTAACCAGCTGAACTACCGCACCGGAAGTTGCTGTGTTTGGTTTGTTTCTCAAACGCGGATGCAAAGTTACGTATAAAATTTGAACCTGCAAGTATTTCCGCCAAAAATTTCAATAAATTTGAAAATAAATTGTTTTAATGAGTAACAATAACGGCAAAACACAGACGAAAAAACCACGTCATCCTGCGACTGGCACAAAATGACGTGGTATAAACTTTCGAAAGATTTCCTGTCAAAAGTTATTTTTTAAGGATTACTTAACCTCGATTACCTTGTGGGCAACTTCAGGCTCGACTTTGACAATCTTAGGGATGTTTACCTTGAGAACACCGTGCTCAACCTGTGCGCTGATCTTTTCCCTGTCAGCATCGTCAGGAAGCAACATGGTCTGCTGGAATTTACTATAAGAGAACTCACGACGCAGATAATGTGCGTGCTTCTTCTCACCATTCTCTTCTTTGTTCTCCTGTTTCTTCTCCATATTTATGACGAGGTCGCCATTCTCATCGAGAGTGACATTGAAATCCTCTCTGGTCATGCCAGGAGCTGCAAGCTCGAGGTCATAACTCTTTTCGTTCTCAAGTACATTGATTGCAGGAGCTGTAGCATTTGACCTCTCCATCCAATCATTATCAAAGAAATCATTGAAAAATCCTGGTAACCAATTCTGGTTATTTCTTCTTGAAGGTACCATAATAAAATCTCCTATTTTTAATTTTCTAATAATCATTTCCGATTCCGAAGTCTCAGTTCCCAAGGCCTGCGCCCTGCCGGAACCCTTCTGGAATCCACCCCGTCTTTCAACGGAACGACTAGAGATAAGTCAATCTATGTGCCATTCCAGAAAAAGTCCCTTTCTTCGTCAAATTGGCATATAATAAGACATTTTGACATTGATTTATTGCCATTTTGTCGCTTTTTCACAGACTATTTATACCATAACCGACCTGTAGGCCACGCAGAAACATTGATAATTACCCCGACAGTATGTATTTTTGCCGATAAAGAACAAAAACGACGGATGGCACGCGAAAGCAAAAAGAAAAGAACATTGGCCGGAAGACTCTGGAGGCTTCTGCTGGTAAAGATACCGGCAGCCTTTCTGGCATTGACAATCCTGTGGGTCGTGGCACTCAAGTGGATTCCGGTAGCGGTTACGCCATTGATGATCCAGAGGAGCATCCAGCACATTGACGACAAGAATTTCCACACGCACAAGACCTGGGTCAGCTACGGGAAGATCTCTCCTGAAATGGCACGTGCAGTAATCGCCAGCGAGGACAACCTGTTCGACACGCACAACGGATTCGACTGGAAACAGATCAACCAGGCCATCTCGGACCACGAACAGAAAGGGAAACGGCTGAGAGGAGCCAGCACCATATCGCAGCAGACCGCCAAAAACGTCTTCCTCCTCCCCACCAGGAGCATCATCAGAAAAGGATTCGAAGCCTATTTCACGGTACTGATAGAAAAAATCTGGGGCAAAAGGAGAATAATGGAGGTCTATCTCAATGTTGCAGAAATGGGAAAAGGCATCTACGGAGCACAGGCCGCCGCCGAACGATTCTTCAATAAAGACGCGGCAAAACTATCCCGCAGGGAAGCCTGCCTGATAGCCGCCTGCCTGCCAAATCCGCTGAAGCGCAACGCATCCGCACCGACACAATATGTAAGCAGGAGAGCATCAATGATAGAAGGCCTGGAGACAAAACTTCTCTATCCGGACTGGGTATATCATAAAAAACAGTCCGGCTCATCTGTGGATAAAGGAAGGACAGGAAAGAAAACGAACAAAGGAGCGAACAAGAATGTTCATAAGAAAACCCGATAATCCTTTGCAGAAAGGAATTCTGGTTCTAACTTTGCGACAATAAACAGGCTTACGGGAGCCCTCATGAATCTTACGGCAAGAAACCCGTACGACTTGCCATAAAACTGAACATGGCGATGGACGCAATTGTAAAGACCGATTTCAATTTCCCGGGACAGGTCGGCAAGTATGTCGGGAAAGTACGCGATGTCTATGACATTGACGGCAAGTATCTGGTAATGGTAGTTTCCGACAGGATCTCCGCATTTGACGTGGTTCTCCCTAAAGGAATTCCTTTCAAGGGACAGGTACTTAACCAGATAGCAGCGAAATTCCTCGACGCGACCTCAGATATCGTGCCTAACTGGAAAATAGCATCACCGGACCCTATGGTGACAGTCGGATACAAATGCGAGCCATATAAAGTGGAAATGGTCATCCGCGGCTGCCTTGCAGGACACTCATGGAGAGAATACCAGGCAGGCAAGCGCACACTCTGCGGCGTAACCCTCCCCGAAGGCATGGTTGAAGGACAGATGTTCCCGGAACCTATCATCACCCCATCTGCAAAGGCATCAGAAGGCCACGACGAGGACATCACCCGCGAAGAAATCATCGCACAGGGCATCATACCGGAAGAAGATTACATAAAAATCGAAGAATACACCAGAGCAATCTTCAAGCGCGGACAGGAAATCGCAAAGAAGATGGGACTCATCCTCGTGGACACCAAGTACGAATTCGGAAAACGCGATGGTCAGATTTACCTCATGGACGAAGTCCACACACCTGACTCCTCACGTTACTATTACGCTGACGGCTACGAAGAAAGACTCCGCAAAGGCGAAAAACAGAAACAGCTTTCCAAAGAGTTCGTAAGAGAATGGCTCATGGCCAACGGATTCCAGGGACAGGACGGCCAGAAAGTGCCGGAAATGACACCGGAAGTCGTTTCCCACATCACCGACAGATACATTGAACTTTACGAAAAGATCACAGGAACAAAATTCGAACGTCGCGAGTACTCTGCAGAAGGAATCTGCAACAACGTGACAGAATACCTGAAGACCATCAGATAGGTAAGCGTTAAAATAATAAGTTGGTTATTTTTTAAGGATTACTAGGTCAATGCCATCGGGCAAGACGATATTTGACACTGCCCATATTAAGATGGTAAAACATACCGGAGACGGAATCCGCCCTCGACAATGCAGTCCTCACCCAGGAAACCGGGTCGATGACAAATTGGACCGGAGGGCGGATTCCGTCTTCAATAAAGCCAAGCCGCTCATAGACAGCACCATCCGTCCACTCCATATCAGCATAGCTCATGATATCATCAGGATGCACATCATTCTCAAAGGCCTTAAGTACCTTACCCATTCCCCCTACAACACGCACATCAGGAAGAGAAGCATAACGCACCCACTCATAAGAACGCACAGTCCTACCCTCCTTCATCCAAGTCCTCCCGGAAGAAAACGAAGCCACAGCAACCAACTCGCCAGCCTTTGTAAACACCCCATAGCGATATCTGGAAGCGGCATCACGATAAGAATGCCACCTGTCCAGAAACGAAGCAGCCTCCTCCTTCCCGATTCTCGAAACAACAGTATTTCTCGCAAAAACAGATCTGAACCTGCCAAGCTGTGCCAGCAGCCTCGGCATCATCATCTCAGGCCTTCCCCGCCACATATCCTCAGGCACAAGCACCTTCTTGCCAGGCAGCACAGAAACCACATCTGACAATCTTACACGCTGTTCTTCAGCAGATTCCAACGAAGCCGAAGACACGGAAACAGGAATAACATTGACTTCACCGCACACAAAGACACTGAACCCGTCATTGACAGTTTCAGTTGCTGCAATCCCGTTTTGAGAAAGGAAATCCCGTATTTCAGAAATAAAATCCATCAGTCTTCACTCCCCCGGGAAACCCTGTCCACAGCACTCATCACCTGATCGTAACCATAGCCACGCCCGAGCGCAAACCGAATCAGTTTCAACCTCCATTGCGGGTCCTCCTTCAGAGTCCTGTACTTCGCCGCAATCACCGACTCAAGCTTCCTGTCCGCAGAAGCCACATCGATTTCCATCAATGCCTCATCGACAGTTTTCCTGTCAATGCCCTTACGCATGAGCATGAAACGGATTTTCTGAGCGCCCCAGCCGGAAATCGAGGCCTTCTCCCTGGCAAAGGCCGAAGCATAACGCAGGTCATCCACAAACCGGTCAGAAACCAAAGACGCAACTATCTGTTCCGCAGCATCCTCGTCACCATCCATCGCCTTTAGAGCCTTGGTCTTCATGTCCGCCGTGCAGCACTCCTTCCTGGAGCACTGAGCCTGCAGACGCCCCAACACCTTCACATACAACTCATTATCCATACTCTAGAAATAAAGGCCAATGTTAAGATAAGCACCAGGCTTGTACTGCTTGCGTGACGCCCAATGGACATCCAGCTCGACAGGACCTATGATGGAGTTGTAAGAATACTTGAGACCGGCCCCGAACACGCCCTTAGTCTTGTCAACATTTCCGAAATCCTTAATCTCAGCGACAGTAACAGCATAGTTGAACATCGCCGTAAGGTAATTGTTCTTGAATAACTTGAAACGGAAATCAGTACGCGCTATAGCAAGGAAATTCGCACACGCCGTAGCATAGTTGATTCCAGTGAAAGTCATCTGCTGGTCAAGATATCTGCCCGGAATCGCACCGCCCATGACATTGACATAAGGCAAAGTCGGATCACCTCCGAAAAGATAACGCGCCTGCAGAGAAGGAATAATCGCGAGCGCACCCCTCGTCTGAGCCACCGCCTTCACATCGAAGGTCAATGAATGGAAAGGATCCACATGATAATTGGTTCCATGGAAAATCCATTCATAACCAATTCCGAGAGTGAAGCCCCTCGTAGGGAAATAACCATCATCGAAAGTGTCAGCCCTCATATTGCCGAACACTGACTGATAATTATTTGTAAGATGTCCGAAATCATAATCTCCGGAAACCTTGTCAGTCATCGCGGAATTAAGCTTGAAATAATTGTTTCTGATACCTGCCCTCATATCGAACCTCCTCCAACGGATATTCGAAAGGTAGATTTCCTGCATCATATTGAAATAGGCCACCTTATAGTCACTGGTACCAAGTTTGAACTGATTACGGTCAGTCCACTTGAAAAGCAAAGAGGCATTCAGAGTAGGCCCCTTAGGCGCCATCAGATAGAAATGAGCCTTGCCATAAGGATTTGTACCCACCTTTCCGGTAAAATCGACTGCAGGTCCCTGAAGCCTGTGGACATTCAGACCGAAATTCAGCAACACCGAGACAATCTCCTCGGAATCAAACCTTCCACCGATTCCGAACTGATGGATAGGACCTCTCTTGCAATGAATCAGAAGCCCGAACGGCTCACTCTTCCCGACCAGTTCATAAGTCACGTAATCGAAGGCATTGGTACCGAAAATTATCGCCACAGCATCCTCAATGGCACCTTTCCCGATTGTCTGGTTCGGTCTTATGCCAATCTTTCCCATAAGGTAGCGGGACTCCTTGTCAGACACGCCGGTAATCTCCACGCTCGAAATCCTCACCGGCTCGGAATTGATGTCAATCGCCCTGCGGTTGTGAAGTTCCGTGCGGAAAGGACCTATCAATGCTTTCAGGCTGTCCAGTTTGTCAATCTGTGTCAATGCTGCCTCATAGCCCCTGTCAATGATAGTACTGATGCTCCTGTCGTCGAAGCTCATCATCGTAAACTCATCCAGACTAGGCTTGATGGTCACGTCAGGAATCCCCACATTCTTCTCATACGACTCCCTGCCGAGCATGTCCACACCCTGGGAAATGATATCTCCAAGGTTATTGAGGCCGGAATAATCACGGAAACCGGACGAAAGGTCCACACCAATGATAATGTCCGCGCCCATGGCCTTTGCAATATCGGTAGGATAGTTGTCCCTCATGCCTCCGTCCACCAGCACCATTCCGTCAGTCTTCACAGGAGCAAATACTCCCGGTATCGACATTGTCGAACGCAGTGCCGTATTAAGTTTGCCCTCATACCAGATTTTAGGCTTGGCAGTAACCATTTCAGTAGCCACGCACACGAATGGGATAGGCAGTTCCTCGAACGACATATTGTCCTGATAACCTACTGTAAGCGAACTGAATATATTATTCACATTCTGTCCGAAAGCAAAGCCGGAAGGCAAACTGCCGAGCAGATTATCCCTCACGACTCTAGTGGCATCCTCACCCTTGGCCGCGCCAAAATGAATCTGGTCATATTTCCTTTCAGTACCGGTATATTGGACATTCTCCTCCATGCGCTCCACATAGTCCTTCTTGGAATAAAAGAATGGGAACGAGAGAAGAATCTTCTCCTTGTACTTGCTTGTAGCGTATGAGATGTAGTCGCGCGGCACCTTGTCCGTCAATGCCACATCCCAGTCAAAGGACCTGAGGATGGAATCCATCTGTTCAGGCTGGTAGCCAAGGGAATACAGAGAGCCTATCAGACCTCCCATGCTGGTTCCGAGCACCACATCGACAGGAATTCCCAATGAGTCCAGACACTTGATGACTCCGATGTGGGAGGCACCTTTGGCCCCGCCTCCGCTCAAGACCAATGCAACTGTAGGCCTCTTTTCACGTATCATAGAAAGATAATCCCGCAGAGACTCCAATGAAAGGGAATCGCGGGTTTCGTCAATGCCAGGAACCTGTTTTTCCGGCAGACTGTCCGCAAAGACCGGCATTGACGCACATAAAAATGACGTCAGCGCAGCCAACAATGTCAAAATTCTCCCACGCATAGCCTACAATAAATTAACAGTTAGTCAGATATTCTTATTTGTCACCATGTTTTCCGGCAAGCATACCGCAGGCCGCAAAAATGTCCTCACCCCTCGAAGCACGTATTGTCGATGTGATGCCGGCCTTGTTCAGACGGTCTCGGAAAACCTCCATAACCCCCTCAGGAGAAGACACATACGGGAAGTCAGGAATCTTATGAAACCGGATGAGGTTCACGCGGCATTCCAGACCGGAAAGCAGACGGATAATTCCATCCGCATGACGCTTGTCATCATTGAAACCGGAAAACATCGTATATTCGAAACTTACACGCCTCTGGCCTGTGAAGTCATATTGACGGATAAGCGAAATCACATCTTTCAGCGGATAAGCCTTCTGGACCGGCATCAGTTCGCCACGCTCATCAGGGAAGGCATCATGCATACTGATTGCAAGATGACACCTGGTTTCATCCAGATAGCGCTTGAGATTAGGCAAAACACCTATGGATGATAGGGTTATACGCTTCGGGCTCCATCCGAAACCCCAGTCGGCAGTAAGAACATCTATCGCTCTGCGGACATTCTCATAGTTGTCCAACGGCTCGCCCATACCCATAAATACGGTACCTGTAAGGTCAGCAGCCTCATCCACAGATATGAACTGGGAAAGTATATCGGCAGCCGACAGATTGCCATGGAACCCCTGACGGCCGGTCATACAGAACTTGCAGCCCATCTTGCATCCGGCCTGAGATGACACGCAAAGCGTCTTCCTGTCCAGTTCCGGAATCATGACAGCCTCAATGCTGCTGGACTCCACCTTTCCGGGATTCTCCCCTTCAATGCCATTCAGTCCGCCCCCGAAAGCGCAAGTCACAGGGAAAAGGTATTTCTTGGTACCGTCCGAGGACTCGCGGCAGTCCGAATAGGCAACCGCTCCTGTCTCATATTTCTCCGACAATTTCTCCCTTCCCGCCTTGGAAAGGTTCGTCATCTCATCTATTGTCTTTACTTTTTTCTTGTATAGCCACTGCGCAATCTGGCCGCCCGCATAAGACGGCAGCCCGCATTGGACAGCTATTTCCTTCAACTCCCCGGGAGTCTTCCCAAGCAGTTTATATTTAATCACTTCGCTCATAACTCTACAAATTTAACTAATTTTTCATTTCTAATTACTGCGTTTTTTCTATCTTTGTAAAGAATGCGGAATAATCCGCAGATAAGAACAAAAAATAACACATTATGGCTAAAGAAGCAGTAAAAGACGCCGGCGCCCAGGTTGATACCGGGAAACTGAAAGCGCTGCAGGCGACGATCGACAAGATTGAAAAAGACTATGGGAAAGGCACGATCATGAAGCTGGGAGATCAGCCACAATGGGATGAACATCAAGTAATACCGAGCGGCTCCATCGCTCTCGACCATGCTTTGGGAATCGGAGGATACCCTAAGGGCAGAATCATAGAGATCTACGGACCTGAGTCCAGCGGTAAGACCACCTTGGCTATCCACGCTATCGCACAGGCCCAGAAACAGGGCGGAATTGCAGCGATGATAGATGCTGAACATGCCTTCGACCGTTCTTACGCGAAAGCTCTCGGTGTAAATCTGGATACGCTCCTCATATCACAGCCGGACAACGGAGAGCAGGCACTTGAAATCGCCGACAACCTCATCAGGTCAGGTGCCATTGACATCATTGTCATCGACTCAGTCGCAGCCCTTACTCCGAAGGCTGAAATCGAAGGTGAGATGGGTGACAACAAGGTCGGCCTTCAGGCAAGACTCATGAGCCAGGCCCTCAGAAAACTGACCGCAAACATCAGTAAGACAAACACTTGCTGCATCTTCATCAACCAGCTCCGTGAAAAGATCGGAATCATGTTCGGTAATCCAGAGACCACTACCGGAGGTAACGCGCTGAAGTTCTACGCATCAGTACGTATCGATGTCCGCAGGACCACCCAGATCAAGGATGGCGAAGAGGCCCTCGGAAACCGCACCAAGGTGAAGGTCGTAAAGAACAAGATGGCTCCACCTTTCAAGAAGGCGGAATTCGATATCGTTTATGGTGAGGGCATCTCACACACAGGCGAGATTGTCGATCTCGGAGTCGAGTACGGCATCATCAACAAGAGCGGATCATGGTTCAGTTACGGCGACCAGAAACTTGCCCAGGGCAGAGAGGCCACCAAGCAGCTGATTGCCGACAATGCCGAGCTCAGCGATGAAATCGAGGCAAAGATCAGAGAGGCTCTGAAGAACGTCCACGACTAGGCCGGGGCTCCCAGGCATCACTCAATGACACATCTTGAGAGACGCGTTGCTGTCTCCTTGTCGATTATCCCTGCACGTTCGAGACCGGAAACGGTCCAAGACGAGCGGGGATTATTGTTTCTGTAAAGCACTATGGCATTGGCAGTTCTGAAATCCCGCACATACGGATGCCGGCGGAGCGAATCGGCCGGCATTGACCACAGCCTGAACGGCGCCGGTCTCTTCCTCACCTCTATAAGGTCAGAAAACTTCGCAAACTTCTCTTTGTCAAGATGATAGATCTCCATCAGCTGCACGATGTCAGAATAGCCGCCCAGCTTTTCCCGATATGCCACCATCTTGGAAGCGAAATATCCGCCGATGCCTGGAAGAGCGTCGAAAGCAGCCGAATCGGCAACATTGATATCGACAAGGGGTATGTAAATGTATTTTTCCAATCTCCGGAACAATGTATCAGACACCACATAAGACTTGGCGAAATCACTCGGTTTCCAGAAGCGGCCTCCCTTTCTGCGGTATGAGTCAATGGATTCCGCCTGCTTCTCCGTGAATCCCAGACGGCACAAGTCAGACACTGAAACCGTATTCGGGTTAAACCTGAATGATTCGTAAGTACGTGGCGTGAACGTCCTTATCACCTTCTCCGCCTGTTCCGGACGTTTGGCATAATGCCTTTCGGCCCGGGTTTCCCCACGCCTTTTGTCAATGCTACCATGCTGATTGACAGGCACTTCTTTCACCGGACTTTCTATCACGAAAACCGTATCCGGAGCGGTCGCTCCGGACAAAATTTTAAGCGTGGCAGCCCTGTGCACAAACAAAGCTGTCTGATAACCGATAATTAGAAATGCAAGGGCAATCGCCCCCGTTACAAATGATGCGGAAACACGTTGTTTCCTTTTCTGTTCAGACATTGTCTTTCCAAGCCACCCGCCCCGAAAAGATACATTACATTGACCTCCGGTATCCTCTTCCGGATGTCAGTTATTCTTCGTCTTCGTCATATTTGGACTCCTTGCGCTTGCGTGCAGGTGCACCCGCAACGACTATTACGATTTCGCCTTTAGGCTCATGCTCACGGAACCAATCCGCTACCTCTGCCAATGTTCCCCTGCGGTGTTCCTCATGGACCTTGGATATTTCCCTTGCCACAGAACACTCCCTGTCAGGACCGAAGAACTCGGAAAACTGCTCCAGAGTCTTGACAAGACGATAAGGGGACTCGTAAAAAATCATTGACCTTGTCTCCTCGGAAAGCGCCTTCAGCAAAGTCTGGCGGCCTTTCTTCACCGGAAGAAAGCCCTCGAAGCAGAATCTGTCGCATGGAAGTCCGGACGAGACAATCGCCGGAATACATGCCGTTGCTCCGGGAAGTGTCTGTACTTCAATGCCTTCCGCTGCGCATGTCCTGACCAGCAGAAATCCGGGGTCCGAAATTCCTGGAGTTCCGGCATCACTGATAAGAGCCACGTTCAGACCCGCAAGAATCCTGTCCTTGATGACGGAAGCGGTCTGATGTTCATTGAATTTATGATGTGACTGCAGTTTGCCATGAATGTCATAATGCTTCAGCAGTACAGAACTGGTCCTGGTATCCTCCGCCAGAATAAGGTCAGCCTCCTGAAGTACTTTCACGGCCCTGTAGGTCATATCTTCGAGATTTCCGACAGGTGTCGGAACGATGTATAGTTTTCCTGTTGTCTCCATTGTCTATCAGCACGTAATCAGCTGTTCTGACGTATCTTACGCCTTACAGCCATCATAAACCTGTGGACATTGTCCGAATAAATATCCCACTCCGGGAATGTCTCCGAAAGATATTCCACAGCCTTTTCCAATGTCGGGAATGAATTTATGCGGTTCACCACATCCTGAAACAGCATCGAGTCGTCACGGAACAGGCTGCAGATGAACAACACCCTATCATTGAGGGAAATAGCGCTTCTGACGTCCTTCACTTCCGAGCCCGGAATATCGGTGTACCACCGCGGCTTGTCAGGCCTTGAGTCAATGACAGCCTTGTGGACACTGGCAGCATTGACATCATTCAATGTCCTGGGCACAGGCTTTTTGGCTGGTGCAGGCTTCGATTCTCCCCAGAGTTCTCCAAATACGCTTTCAGGCGCTTCCTCTTCCGCAGCAGGAAGGTCCCCGGTGGCAGTCTCAGACGTCGCAGGGATTTCCGGTCGTGACTCCACCAGAACGGATTCCGCAGGACCCTCTTCCACAGCGATAATCCCAGGCGCAGTTTCTTCCTGTACCGCCTCGGAAATCTCCGGCAAGAAATCTTCATGAACGAGTTCTATATGTTCGGCCACCTCACCATTCTCTTCAGAATCAGAGGTTTCCGTTTTGTTATATTCCGCTATGAGCTTTTCCATCACGGCTATCTTTTCCTTAAGTTCGGACAGGCCGCGCTCAAGTTCAGCCAACAATTCCTTCTGGTTGTCCATTTTCCGCAAGGTTACAAATTACACAGTTCATGTTCCGCATGTACGGAACACCTATCACACAAAATTACGTTTTAATTGCGACAATCGGAATAGCAGCATGGAAAACTCTGAAAAAATATTGACCCGACATGAAAATCCCCCGAAAAATTTTCCGGACGCATGAAAAAATGTTAAATTCGCAGCCTATTCAAACAAAAGCCATGTATTCAGAAAACCCTATAAAATCAGGCTGCATAGAAGTGATATGCGGTTCAATGTTCTCAGGCAAGACCGAGGAACTCATTAGAAGACTGAAAAGAGCACAGTTCGCCAACCAGAAAATAGAGATATTCAAGCCGGCTGTTGACAAGAGATATTCTGACATGGACGTCGTTTCCCATGACCTCCACAGCATTCCATGCACCCCGGTAAAGGACGCGGCCAAGATGCTCGAATGTTCGGATGAGACACAGGTCATCGGCATTGACGAGGCCCAGTTCTTCGGCGAAAACCTCATCGAGGTGGCCCAGGCACTTGCAGACAAGGGTAAAAGAGTCATCGTGGCAGGTCTTGACACCGACTACATGGGCAAGCCTTTCGGTCCTATCCCGGGTCTCATGGCAATCGCCGAAGACGTCCAGAAAGTCCATGCCATCTGCGTGAAGTGCGGCAATCTTGCCAACCATTCACATCGTCTGTCCAAGAGCCACAAGCTTGTGCTCCTCGGTGAAAAAGACATCTATGAGCCTCTGTGCCGCCAATGCTACAATGAGGCTATGGCTCAGGAGAATAAGGAAAGCGAAGATTAGAGTACCAGACCCGAGGCCTTGTTCCAGGACAAGGTCTTGTAGAACTCGTCCAGTTCTGAATTTCCGTCAGCCGGAAGGTACATGCTCAGGCCGCAATGCGTTCTGATATCGAAATTTATGAAGGTGTCCGTTGCCGCGTTATATAACACGCAATCGGACATCGCTTTGTTATAGCCGGCCATATCCGCCTCCGGAATACCGCTCTGGCGGAGGATGTCAGTCAAGTCGTAAAACCAATGTTTCCTCGCGCGGAAATAGCCCTGAACATTGGCGGCATTGACAAGGGAAATCTGGTTGCGGTACTTGGAAAACAGCGACCTGCAAGACTCTGCCAGCCCGTCCAGACGGGTACAGTCTATCATTGATATTGTCAATGATCTGTAAATCGGGTCATCCTGATTCTTATAGTGCTGGTACGAGTCTTCGCAGAGGTTGTAAAGGTCCGGCACTACCGGCCTCAATACTCTCTGTGTCAATGTCGTATAGTCGCACAGCCCGTCTTCCAGAACCTCCGCCTGCGAGAAAACGAGCTTGTCGCACTTGTCTTTCAACGCATAGGCCACCTCGACGCAGCCCATCAGGCAAGCGTCAATGATAATGTAATCAAATTTCATCGGCAGAGCCTGCGCGAAAGTCTCGATTTCCATTTCATAGGTATTCCTACTCGTAATATTGTCAATGCCAATGCTTTTCACCCTCGGCATCGAACCATCCGAGTTCGGGTCAATGTAAGGGACAGCCTGGAGTCCGGCGGTACCTGCCGTAATCTTGCCCGTAGAATAATAGCCTGATGGCAGCCATCCGCTTCCATGTGACGAGAAGACCATTCCGTAACTTGCATGAGGATAGAGTCCTTTCACGGTTTCCAGAACGTCGGTCATGGTAGATGCCGACACAGCTTCGTCCGTTTCAGGCCAGGTTTTAAGGGTATCCGAAATCACTTTCCCCCATCCGTCCGCGGAAAGCCTTATAAGATATGATGGCGTTCTGTCCGTGTATCTTCCTGTCTCTGACAGCCTTCTGGAATAAACCAGAACCGCCTTTGACATTGACCCTACCAACGGGAGATAGCCGGATTTTATATCATTGACATCATCCTCAAGGGCAGCACACAGGGAGTTGAATCCGGCGGAATACAGAATCATCACCTGCGCTTTTTCGGGCGTCACGTCCCGCACCGGTGTTGTCCCCTTGTTTCCCGGCATGTCATCGAATGTCTTGTCACACGCCACCGCCGACAACATAAGCAACGATGCCAATGCCGCCCATATAATATTGACCTGTTGTCTCTTTTCTCTCATAGTCTTTATCTTCGCAGGTGTCTGAAATCTTAGCTTCCCCATGGCAAACTATTGTTGTTTAGAAACACCCAACTTGCAAAAATAACAAATTCTCAGATATTCCAAGCGGATAGTTTCATCTCAGGTGCAAAATAATCAGATACCACTGTCATCCTTTCTCGGATGATGTTCCAGGATGTCGTTCTGCCAAGTTGTGCTGTCCAGATGCGTGTAGATTTCCGTTGTAAGAATACTTTCGTGCCCCAGCATTTCCTGGACGACACGCAGGTCTGCTCCGCCTTCGATAAGGTGTGTCGCAAAGGAGTGCCTGAAGGTGTGCGGAGATATTTCCTTGGTTATCCCTGCCAGCATAGCCTGTTTCTTGACCATATTGAAAACGGATATGCGGCTGAGCTGCTTGCCGGATTTGTTCAGGAAAAGAATGTCTTCTGACTTCGCATCCGCAGGCTCCGGACGGACCGCAAGATATGCTGTAACTGCCTCTGCTGCAGGGTCTCCCATAGGAACGACACGTTCTTTGTTGCCCTTTCCGACTACCCTGACGAATTTCTCTTGCAGATAGATATTTGAGATTTTCATGTCAGACACTTCCGTGACTCTGAGTCCGCATCCGTAAAGCAGTTCGAGGATAGCCCTGTCGCGTACGCCGCCCCACTTGGATTGGTCCACGGAGTTCATAATGTCATTGACTTCATCAATGGAGAGCACTGAGGGGAGGTAGCGGCCGATTTTGGGTGTGTCAATGCCGTCGCACGGATTTTCCGCAATGACGCCGTCTATCTGGAGCCAGCCGAAGAATGACCGGAGCGAGCTGAGAATCCGGGCCTGCGTCCTGCCAGTTATCGCCGGTCCTTCGTTAGGGTCAATGCGGGTGCCCAGGTATTGCCTGATGTTCTCGCCCGCGGTTTTTTCCAATGTCACTCCGCGACCGGACTCCGAATCAAGCCATGACGCGAATTCCTTCACGTCCGAACTATATGAATTATAAGTATTTAAGGACATACCCCGCTCCAAGCGAAGGTATGTCCTGAAACCTTTGATATATTCCTCGGTAGAGTTATACATATCGAATAGTGATTACGGAATCATCAGATTCCGGCCGAAGAACAGCGAAGCGCTGGCCTCGAGCGATGGTGCGCACGTAGGCCCACTCCCCCGTAATGGGGGCCGGGGGGGGGTTAAAGGGCACTATACTTATGACAGTACTCCAGCATCTGGCCCATGTAGTCGTCAGGATAAACGACCTCGTAATCCACTACCTTGCCATCCTTCTCTACCGGCACGATATCCGGATTCACGAAACCGCCATAAGGCTTGAGACCGAGAGCAGCATAACGGGTCAGAACCTCCTTGTGAAGTTCAGGATCCACATCGACAGCATACTTCATGATAAGATTCTTGCCAGCCTCGTAATCACCCTCTGACTTGATTCGCTGAATCTCGGCCAAAAGCTTGCCGAACAAACCACGGAGCGCCTCATAGTCATTGACAACAAAATAAGTCTTGCCGCCCTTGACCTTCTTCTCGATGACATTGTCCTTCATGCCCTGCTCGTAGCACCAAGCAGCGATGAGCTGACGGTTCTGCATGTGTGCCTCAGTAATCTTGCGGCCGAGTTCAATGCGGGTGAGCTGTGTCATGAGACCGTTGCGGATGTAGTTCGCATAATGAGGTTTGTATGCCTCCGCTGAAATGATACCAAGTTCAACGAGCTTAGGGTCAGCGATATAATAGAGTCCAAAGAGGTCTGCTCTGGCTTCCTCGAGGGCAGAAGCATACTCTCCCATCGCTGAAGTTGACACGCCCGGAAGAAGCTGTCCTGAACCATGTCCGAGGCACTCGTGAAGGTCAGTGTGAATCTCGTCGGCATACGCGCCATACTTCTTCATCATTGACTTTTCCTCATCTGAGTATGCGAATTCCTCGAGCACTGACTTAGGCGACTCGTTGGCTGCAGCGTCATAGGCGTGGGTAATATTGGCAATTGTCACAGACTTCGAGCCGTGCTCCTTGCGGATCCAGTCCGCGTTCGGGAGGTTGATTCCGATAGGAGTTGCAGGGTAGCAGCCGCCACCGAGGCAGGTCACGTCAATGACTTTAGCGGAAATACCCCTCACGCTCTTCTTCTTGAAACGAGGGTCGATAGGAGCATTGTCCTCAAACCACTGCGCGTTCGAGCTCAGCACTTCGGTACGGGCTGAAGCGGCAGAATCTTTGACATTGACAACAGACTCCCAGTAAGCTTTTCTTCCGAGAGGGTCGTTGTAGTCCTCCACGAAACCATTGGTGAAGTCCACGATGCCGAGGGTGTCATTGACCCAAGTGATGTTATACTGGTCCCAAAGTTTCAGGTCGCCGGTCCTGTAATATTCCTGAAGCTCAGATATTTCCTTCTTCTGAGTCTCATTCTCAGCCACGGCCTTTGCTTTCTCGAGTTCCTCGCAAATCTTCTCCAATGCCGGGCCGTAGATGCCGCCGACTTTCCATGCTTCCTCGCGGATGACGCCGTCTGCGCCCTTCACAACCTTCGTGTTGAGACCATAGGAAATAGGTCTAGGGTCGTTCGGGTCAATGATACCTGCGTAGTAATTTTCGACTTCGTCTCTGGTCACGCCTTCGTAGAAATTAACTGAAGAAAGTGCCACGATATCGCCCTCGCTTGCAGATGAGCGTCTGTACGGATAGAGGTCCGGAGAGTAGATCACAGGAAGGATGGCCTCACATTTTTCGCCCTCGCCTACCGCTTCCATGATGGAGCGGAAGTATTCCTGGCTGCACTCAGGGAAGAATTTCTCTTCTCCGTAGTGGTGATGGATACCGCTGCTGAAGAACACTCGCTTGATGTATGTCATCAGCTGTCCGAACTCCTTGGTGGTCCTGTCACCTTCATAGCATTCCACGATGTTCTGGAGGACTTTGCGGACTGCCAGGTTTTCTTTGCAGTTCTGGTCCCAGTAGATGTCCCAGCCGTACTTTGCAGCTTCGCTCAGATGATAGATGTATTCTTTCTGCTGGAGCGACAGCTTTTCCCATCCAGGAATCTGGTAACGCATAATTTTCACGTCTGCAAATTCGTCGATGAGATACTTGAAGTTCTCGTCTGCTGACTTGCTTCCATTGCCGCATGATGTTACGGCAGCGGCTGATGCCAATGTCAATAGCATTTTGGTAATGTTTTTCATATAATCTATAAAGTGTTTGTGTATTCAATACCAGTCTGTTACGGCTGCTGTTCCGGCCTGATTGCCAGAGGTGCCATCCGAACTCAGTGGTTTCAGCCACGTAGCGTTCACGATGTCCGGTGGTCTTCCGTAGCTTGCAGACATCAGAGCCTTCAGAACTGTGCCCCTGCCGATTGTCAGAGGTTCACTACATCAGACTTGTATATCACGTGATAGTCGGTACTGTCCGCGTCGAGAACAAACATCTGGTAGCTGTTTCCGCCCGGATAGACTCTCACGACGATATGGCCCCACGGCTTGAACTTGCTCCACAGTTCCTCTCCGAGTTTCTTCCTCGACTGGTCCACTGTAATGTAATAGTCCCTGTCGCCTCTCCATACCTGCGGATCGCAGATTCTTGTCATAGTGGATACGACCGGATGATTCTCGCTACGTGCGTCAATGATAATGACTTGCGGGGACAATGTCTGGAGGAAGAACGCGTTGCAGGTGTCGAAATATCCGTGGTGGTTCGCCTTCATAACCGTCACCTTTCCGCAGACCTTAGCCACCGGAGTCTCGAAGTCTCTTTCCTGTGACTTGTAAATCGGCCAGTTACCTCCCGAGAGATCTCCGCCATTGTAGTACGAGAATTTTCCGTAACGAAGTCTGATTGCGCAAGAGTTCATGTTTTCGTCGAAGAGTCCCGTGTCTCCGCTATACATTTTCTCGGACTTGGTTCCCCGTCCTGTCCACACTTCCCCATTGGCCGCCAAGTTCCTGATTTCAAATTCCTTGGCGTATGGTTTAGGATTATGGACCATCGTGAACTGTTTCTTGCTTCCCACCTGGAATTTTTCTGCGACTGTTCCGTGCTGTGCAATATAGTTCACGAAGTTAATGTAATGTGGCATGAAGCCCTTGTCGGCATTGAGCACCTTCTGTTTTGACGGAAAATCATATTCAGGATATGCCCTGTCAACGAATTTATTGAAGTGGATTTTTTCTCCTACCAATGTCATTCCTGACAAATCGTATCCGTGTGTCCCCGGCAGAGCATCCTTTATAGTTCCGATATGATCATTATGAAGATGCGTAACCATAGCATAATCAAGGTTTTCCTTATCCGGCAGCTGTTTCAGGAAATGCTTTATATATATCGCCTGCCATTCGCCCGGTTTCTTGGTTGCATCAGGGTGCTGGGTATCTTTTGCCTTGGCATTGTCTCCAGCATCAATCATCATGGTAGTTCCGTCCGGCATGATTATCAACGCCGCATCGCCACGTCCGGTAGCGATTGTGTGGATGTCCAGATAACCTTCCTTCCATTCCGGCAGATATTCCGGATTCTGTCCATAGGCCATTGCCGCACTCATCAATGCGGCCAAGAATAAAATTCCTTTTTTCATCTGTTATTTCATTCTATCGTTTCTAGGCCGGCATTTCCATGCTCAGCGACACGATACATCTTACAAAAATAAACATTTTGTGGAATATTCAAGCGGATAGCCGTCATCGAATTATAGATTATTCTGAGTCGTCAAACCCGAAACCGCCCTACCAGGCATTGACAGCAATGAACGGAACATCCACTGCTCGCTCCGAGAATCGGGCAGCGGGAGGGAAACAAAAGTACGGAACCATGGATTACTTCTATTGACGTTTGTTTCTCGAAGGATGTTTCATTATAATCCAGAGAGTTATGGCAATGCCGATTACCATAATGCAAATTGCAGCAATAAAGCCATACGGATTTTTGCAAATGGTTAAGCATAAATCATTCATTGACCAGAAACCGGTAACTATGGAAACCGGGAGCAATATGGCGGCCATAATATTTAGAGCCCTCGCTTTGGCATTAAGCAAGACAGCTTTTTCACTTTGCGCACACTCAACCTTGAAAGATATGGTATCGTGCAATTTTTCGATTTCATCCTTCAGTTCCTCGACATAAGAGTCGATGTCCAGATTTTGCCGGATCAGTCCGTAAAGCTCAACTCCTTGGTCTTGCGACGTCAACTCATTGAAATACATGCGATTAATAAAGCGGATATACTCTTCATTCAAAGAATCCACATGCTCCGACAACTTCTCGAGCGTCCAGTCTCCCCTCTTTGTCAATGTCGTCACTTCATTCGAAAAACAAAGAACAGAAGCACGCTGCACCAGAGCGATTTCCATCATTCTGGCATACGTGGTCATGAAATAATCGACAAGGTAAGAAGGGACACCTGAATTTGTCAGATAGACAAAGGAATAACGGCTTACCCCATACAAAGAATTCCACTTCTGCCATCTCAGATACGTATGTGAATGCAAAAGGTCCCGCATCATTTCATCATTCTGACATGTAGGCCACCCGGTATCTACAAACAAGTATTTGTACCAAAACTCAGAGAACGGACTTGAAGGATTACAATATGCATCGGAAGCTCTTAGGGACAATCTGCTCATATCATCATTTTTGTACAGAGATATTACAAACATCCTGTCATCGATTACTGGAGTCAATGTCAGGTTATCTGTCAAATCCTTCAACAAGGAGTCGAGCATGGATGTCGCCGTCCAAGGTTCATCCACCGTGTATGATTTAAAGTCCTCTTTGCTGATTTCGGTGTCCAAACCACTAATCTCCAAATACTCGCTCAGTTCCTGTCGTTTTTCAGCATTGACTTCACTCCAGAAAGGTGGCAGAATTCGTCTTCCATACTGGTTGATATTCAGGATGTCCCTCGTATCACATTGACTTTCATCATCATTTCTCAGGTAGAATGACATCATTCCGACACCGGTCTTATAAAGGTTTATGTTTATGGCATCGACTTTCAAGGAATACGGCTTTTCTCGGCCGCTCACTTTTATGAGATAACGCACATCCTTCTCCTGAGGCTCTTTACGCTCAAAGTGCATAACCAGATTGTCGTTTCCATCACCTGAGTCATACAAGACATCATGAACAAAACGGAAATAGTAGTTCTTCTCATTGTAAAGCACCTGTGCATCCAGAGAGACATTATTCTTGTCTGTCTTATTCCCGTCATTTTCTTGACTTTCAGCCACCGCCGGCCTCACCCATTTGCCATTATTCAGGAAACGGATTTGACTGAAGTCTGTGAGTTGTGTCATCGTTCCCTCAGTCACATCTTTTTTTGCCCACTTGAACGGAAAATAAAAGATGTGATAGCTATAAAGCGGCTCTGGCACAGGAGAACACTCCGCACGATCTACTTTTCCAAACTTTCTATTGCTGAAGTGTACCAGGATTTTATCGACAATACTTGCTATTTCCTCCTTATTGTACTTTCCTGATACGATTCCCAAATAGCCTGAATTTCCTCCTCCGTGATACATTTTATTTGCATCCAGTTCTGATTTGAACAACGAGGTAAGGTCATTGACTCCCTCTCCATAGAATTCGGCCACGTCATCGTTATATATCAGCAGACGTCTGTAAGGATACATTCTGTCACAAATAGTTGAGAATTTTGAAGTCAATGATTTGACAACGTATAAATCATAGGCGTTACCCTTACTAGACTTCAGAGATTCTTCTGCCAATCTCTCATCCTCCTCAGATACCCACTGGGCTGCCCTGTCAGCACGGCGGATATCATCAATTTCTTCACGGCTCGCCCCGAGTTTAATCATACCCGGAATATACCTGGCGTCATTGGCAGCAACCAGTTGCATGTGCCTGTCCATTGCCAAGTCAAGCAGTTGTGCGACCTGCTCAAGGGATGATGGTTTATTCGCAAAATCATTATGATGGTCTATCCTCACGTAGTTGTCCGGATGCGGGATATCTTCATTGAGTTCGATTCCATATATCTGATAATCAGGAGAATTACCATATTCTTCAAGTGTCTTTTCATAGCTGCTCAGTTTGGCATTGTCCCATCTGAGATCATGAGTTTCAAACTGCTCACCAGCATTGACAAGCAAATTCTTGATTGTCGTCATTTCGAGGTCGTTTCCGCCCAGCAAAAAAATCCGCTTACTCATAACATTATACAATTAGAGGTTACATTCTGTTATAAAGTTAAGGATTAAGTTCCGACAATACAAGCAGTTCCTGCGGATTAATAACAGTTGTCCTCATCCTCCCACTAAAACGATCACACAACAGCTAATAGGGGGCCTCAATACCGCCTAAACGGTAGGCAACAGAAATCGCATTTTAGTTTCTTCAGTAGCAATCGTTTCTTGTCTCAATACCGCCTCAGCGGTAGACAATAGAAATATCCGCGAGAACCGGAGCACAGACGGAAATTGGAGTCTCAATACCGCCTCAGCGGTAGACAATAGAAATATTATGGCAATGAAAAAATTGTGGAGCCGCATTTGGTCTCAATACCGCCTCAGCGGTAGACAATAGAAATTAAAAAAATGGTACGTTATTTAACATTCCAGAAGTAGTCTCAATACCGCCTCAGCGGTAGACAATAGAAATTAAAAAAATTATTTTTTGTTATTATGAGAACGGTCTCAATACCGCCTCAGCGGTAGACAATAGAAATACAGATAGCCAGGTCATTGTCAAGAGAGTTCGCCACGTCTCAATACCGCCTCAGCGGTAGACAATAGAAATGTTTTTTATTATGGAAAAAAGAATACTCTCTAAGTCTCAATACCGCCCCAGCGGTAGACAATAGAAATAATATTGTGGCAAATTTTCTTTTGATTTGCGCCGCGTTGTCTCAATACCGCCTCAGCGGTAGACAATAGAAATAATTATTGAAAAGCTATGGGGACATGTTGAGGAGTCTCAATACCGCCTCAGCGGTAGACAATGGATACGACATCGGTTCCAACAACTTTTAGCTTCTTTCAGAAAACAAAATGCACATTGGGATATGGCATTCTCCTAGATTTTCAGACTTATCAAAGAACTCAGTCGATACTTCATATCATAACTGAAGCACATTACAATTTTCGTCATCAGGCTCGACATAAGACAGCCGAGCCTTCAAAACAGTCGTTATTGATTCTTAACTTCTTTCAACACTCCATAACCGACATTGGTTTTAGCGCCAACGCCAAGATCCTGAAGAATCGCGGCACAAAGTGCCTTTTTCATACTTGCTGACACCACTTTAGCGCCTATCTTGGTCTCATTGAACTTAAAGCAAAAAGCGAATGTCACTCCAGGAGCAACCTTGACAATCTTGATTGGGATTGGCTGAGCAAGAGGTCCTCCAGTGTGCGGCGTTATATAATCCTCCGCAAGAACCTGCCTCACATGGACTTGCTGTTTCGTCCTCGTACCATAACCAACAAGCAGAGCATCCGCGAAAATGTCCCCATGATTGAACATCTGATTACCAAGTTCAAGAATATCTTTATCTTCAAGGACAAGTGAACTAAACTCAGGAATATCCGCAATCAGACTTTTAATATAATTAAACTTCTCAGCATCTGCTTCATTCGACTGTTCCTTATCCTCTTTAATCGTCGGAAATGCACTGCGAATCACACCCTTCACCGATGAACCAGGTATCATAGGAAGTCCGGAAGTATAATCGAACTGGAGACCAGTTTTCACATCTTCTTCAGAGCCAGGAAGCCCATGCGCAAGACCACTTCCAATGAGCAGGCCAGGTGACTGGACTTTCATTTTCACGACATAAAAATTGGCAGTTCTAAGAACTTTCGACACTTCTTCATTCACAGAGATAGCAGCCTTCACATCATCCGTATTAAATCTTGGAATACCAACCGAATGATAGAACTGATATCCGATATTGGCCGAGTTCTCGCGTGGAAGATCAATTGGCGTTGTCGAATTAGGAATGCCATTATATGCTCCAACATTTACTTTCTCTGATGGAGCAAACATCCTCAATGCGATTTTCAATGCTGTCGAGGCGTTCATAATCTGTTCTTTAAGGTTTCCGGCAGCATCAGCAGCGACTTGTTCTGAAAGCAACTTATCCCGATTCTGATTTTCCGGATACCGTTTCCTCAAATACAATCTCACAGCCTCAGGAAAGCGTTCCCTATTGGACTGAGACTTACTGTCTTTTTCTTCAAATATTATCAATGCCCTCAAAAGTCCACACTGAGACACAGTAGCAGCAAATGAAGATGGGTAGGAGCCAAAAGCCTTAGGATAACAATATTTATTGTCAGCATTTCCACAAGTGACTATGCCCACCTCAAGCAGCACATCAGCAGCAGTGGAAATGTCTTCATATGTAGGTTTGTAAACAGCCATAGTCCCTAATATTTCTTGATAACACATATTCCATAACCGACGGAAGCATTGGCCCCAATCTGAACGGGGACAGAAGTAATGGCAGAGTCAAATGCCTTATTTATCTCACCGTCATCATGCAAAATAAAGAACGCAAGGCGGCTTTTTCTCGGAAGCACCTGCTCATACCATAGATTCTTGCTCACTCCATTTTCCAGGCAGTTCCGTGCTATCACCGGAAGTTCATCATTATTACTGTACTTCTTAAAATCTTTGTATGAGCACTTATTCGTTTCCAACACATTGGCCAAGCTCAAAATAGTTTTTTTCTCATTATCCCCAAGCCCAACACCAAAGAGAGAGGCCTTACCCTGAAGTTCCGTTACAACTTCATCACATGTAACCTGCACAAATGGGGCGTTAACGGACGGACGCGGAATCGACAGAATTGACGCATCCAGAAAACGATATTCTCCCGCCTCGCAATTTTCCTTACCGCTGACTTTCTTACCAAAGAGTTTCACGACATTGACCTTCTCCGCATCTTCATTGTGAGCATTGTTCCATCTTTCACAATGCTCTCTCAGCGCGCCCTTAAGACTGGACGCGTTAATACACGGAAGGTCAGAGACAACATCTCTTTGTATGAGTCCATCAATGACACCATCATTGTCCTGTCCGCTACCGACATGAAGATTGCTGATGCATTCGATCGTATATAATGTTGCTTTCATATATTCTGATTCTAAATAGGTTAAACAAAAATATTCAGTCCGACTTTACTAAGATTATCCTCTTTTTTCTTTAGTTCAGTGAGCCTTTTATCATTGGCATAAATAACAGAGCCTCGACCTAAAAGATGGTATAACATTGTTTCTGAACGATTTCCGTTCCACTTGTGAATATTGGAAATATATCTGTTCACTATTCTTTCGCCCCAGATGAAATCAAGGTCTTCCCTTTCTTCCGATTTAATCCACGCATCACCAAGCAAAAGAAGACGGCCATCACGATGAAGCACCTCCCTGAATTTTTGCACAAGATCCACATCGGCAGATTCGAGCGCCATCTTGAAAGTAGAGCGATTTCCGCCCATTTGAACAAAAACAGGCTCTTTATCCAATTTCTCTGACGTCGTCACAGAAAAGCAAAAATGATAACCGTCCCTAAGCCTTATCTGCGTCTGCTCAAAGTAAGCCTTATCTCTATCCGAGGAGCCATCAAGTTTATTTATTCCCACTCTTTCATCATTGATGAAAATCTTATCCGCATCGATCGTTTTCCCATCTGTTCCTATCCATTTCTTCCAATTATCGTAATGTTTGAAATCACAGAACGTATTGGTTCCCTGCTTGGTAATCAATGGCTGAGGAATTTCTTCCCCAAAATATGATACTTTTTCATCATTCTTAAATATAACATCATATCCCCAATCAACCGGGCATGGTGTAAACAGAATTCCATCACTTTTCCTTTCTATAAAGATTGGTGATATTTCCTTTATTTGTCCATACGAGGCTGCTGGAGCCTCAATATTGAAAGGCTTTCCGATATACTCAGGCCATTTTTCTTTTTTTTCAGCATCGTTTTCAGCTCCTGTCTCAAGCAAATTGTTTCTCCGTAATATTTCATAGCGTAATACGCCCAACACGGCAGAAACTTGAGGCAGAATACAACTTCTGACAAGATAGTTCTGGTTCTTTCCGTCACCAAACGTCGTCTCTCCACCGAAAAAATAGCTTCCTACTGGAGTCAAACGAACTATATACTTATATGTTTTATCACTCATAGCTTATCTGTTTTCCGGTTTTCTGATTAATAAGCCTACATATCGCAATGCGTTATGAAGATAACTGATAGCCTCCTCTGGTTTTCCTTCAAAAGACTGGTCAAGCAGAATCGGAATCAAACTGGTCAGCAGGTCTTTCGAACGATCATGCACATCTTCATTGAAGTTCTTGTCAATGAAATTCTCGAGCATCGCTTTTCGCACAGGCCTGTTGGTGGCAGCATTGGCATTAGGTCCCATTGACTTTTCAAGTATATAATGAAGAGGCTCCTCATAACGCTTCAGCCAGTATGTGATACTATGAAGGAATTCATCTTCAACCCATGAAGCATACTGCCGAATTCCGCAGGTATTACCAAACAACTCTTTGTTATTTTTACTTATCTTACCACCGGCAAGTTGTCCGCTATGCTTACGAAGCTTCCAGACAATGGCATTCTTTCCACCAATAGCTTTCGCATCGTACATGAGTTCCTCTGCAAGTTGCCTTGTTTCGGCCATAGGATGTTTTTCATAAGAAATGGCTACGCCATAACTCATGGAGACGCTTATGCCCAGACGTTTAACATCTTCGTTGTTTGAAATAGTATTCTTCAAAGCCTCATCAATTTGCTTGATAAGTCCAAAAATGTCAAGACTCTTTCTGTCATTATATACTGGGGCATAAAAAGAAACGTCATCGCCTCCCTGATAGATAACCTGACCGCCATAGTCTTCAACCAACTTGGCCAGTTCTGCGCCAAAGACATTGAAAAGAGATGCTTTCTCACCAAGCTTAGCCATACATTTCCCGAAGTTATCGCCATCAGCTGCAACGAAGGCCACATATTTATGATATGCGGCTTCCGGAAGTGAATCAAAGCCATCGAGAGTCTTATCAAGTTCAAAAAACTTTCTCAGGACCCCTATATTTGATTCAAACAAGCCAGAAAGATAATCCCGTTTCTGACTGTCCGCAAAGGTGTCACGAAACTCCGCGCATGACATTCTGTTCTGCATCTCCTCAACTACAGTTTCCGGCTTTTCAGAAGATAACTCAAGGAGATAAATCTTGATTGTCTTGCTTAAATATTGTTTGAGGATATCTTTGTTCTCTTTCAGTGCCTCAGACATGCGTCCGGCAACATTGTCCAACACCTCTGAACGAAGGTTCATGAGACTTTTAAACGAGTCTTCAGGTTTTGCCTCGAAGATATATTGATCCGGAAAGCGTCCTACTGTAGTGCGTTCTCCGAACAGTTCCTCAGTCACGATCGGTTTCAGAAATTTATGCCCAGAGTTGTACAATGGCTCGACAAGACGACGCGACAAATCCAAGAAGAAATAACTTGATGCCCATACGGCTCGCGTACTATGTGCGCAAGACAACACCCGAGTTATCGGCCCTACAGTTATTCCAAAATAGTGTTTTTTCTCACCCATAGCTTTATTTTGCAACTTTATTCAATGTTCTAAACACTTGAGTTATCAATGTATATGGTTCCCGGTTCTCTTTGCCAGGCTGAATGTTCAGGCAATCTCTTTCTTCGTCCTTTTCGCCCATTTTCGGTTTCCAATTTTGATTGATTCTCCATCTATTCTTATAGATAAAGTCAAAATAATCTGAAATAGATATAGCACCTGAAATTTTCATCCCTTCCAATCTCTCTCTGGATTTATCACATGAAATATCAAATCTTGCCTTTTTCAATTCATCCGGCAATTCATGAATTATAATATAAACATTGAACCCTCCATCATCCCTTAGCTCTGGCCTGTAATCAATCGGAGATTTAAACCGGACCTCGTCATTTTTATTACCATGTAACGATGTCTTCACTTTATTTCCATATGAAATCCAATCCTGCGAAGTTGACAAGCCTAAAGCATCACGGTAGAGATTCTTCTTTCCCATAAGTTCACGATTCCGTTCATACTCATTGCTCAAGTTACTACGTACCGGTTTAAGACCACCATCACGATTTGTAACTTTTCGACGGTCCATACCATACAATTTATCTTCATCAACCTTCCCACAGATAAAGCGATACAACGTATTTCTATAATTAAACGTGGCACGTATAACAGGCTTATCCCAAACATCTTTCTTATATTTAGCATAATGATACATCATAGACTTGACATAACATCCACGCTCATTCACTCCACTACGAATAACTTTATGGAAATAGTTTATATGCTGAAATAGATTTTGAAACTGTTTCTCTTCTGCCATTCTTTTTTTCTGCTCGTCCTGCTCTTTTTTGTCATTCTCAGATGATTTTAGACCAGGAACCACAAAAAAATACGATGCACCTGACAATACACCAATAGTTGGAGTATTCTCTTTACTTTTACATGAAGGATCTTCCACTACTCTAAAGCATCCAAATCCTTTATCCTGTCGAGCGCCGAAACTATGAGATGCAAAAAATGCCGGAATAATTGGCTCGATACATTCAGCAAGCCTGTCATCACTAACTATCAACTCGACTCTTATGCCACTCATCTTCACCAATTCCATATCGCCAGTTTCATCTGCTCCAACCCTAGCAAAATAAATTGGATAAAGATTTCTAAATACGGGCTTTCCGTTACGATCAGTTTTCTGCTGTCCAGTCCTCCTGTCCAGGTCGGGGACTTGTGACTCAATGATGCTCCGGCTTTGAGCACTAATCCTCATCTTATAGTTAAACGCTGTCTTGTCTTCATTTGCCCACCAAGTAGAAGGCACACCGTCACGACGTGTCCACGCACGACCATTCACCGACAACTCTCCCTTGCCCAGTTTAGCCAGCAAAAACCTGTCAAGTTTAGGCTTCACCTCTGTCGCCCTCAGGCAACAATCATCGAATGCTCCCTGGAAATGCCACATAGGAGTATCCTGAACCAATTGCACTACAATCTTTTTCACTATCAGCCAATATTAAAAGTTTATATTTCAGTAAAATCCACGTCGTATATCCCCAATCCGAAATTTATATCATTCCCCACTCCCAACTGCGACATAAGACCCACGACAGGAACATGAAACGGCAATATTCCGGAATAAGTCATATTTCCGACATACCCGGACATCACATAGACATTGACCTCACCCTGCTTAGGCGTGCTCCGAAGTTTCCGGAACCTAAGACCGGCCTCCGTCAGCCACGCATCCGCCGCAGGAAAAACGAAATTCTCGATGCTTCGCTCCCATTCTTCGCGCGTGTCAATGACAGAGAGATGATCCTCGGAATAGAGCAGTGTCAATGCCATTAGACGGTTCACAGCCGCATTCATCCATTGATAGAACGATGGGAATCCATTCATCTTTGCCTGATAACTTACATGAGATGTGTTCTTCAGCGGTTTGAGCAACGAAAGCGGTGTTCTAAGTCGGAATTCACCGGTCACAGGGCCCTCGAAATTACGTTTGGCAAAATTCCGGAGGCTGACGTTCTTTTCAATTTTCATTTCCTGAAGCATCAGTTGTACCGGCGGATTGCCAAGGCCATCTGACAACATCGTCTGTAATGCTGTTATCATCTGCGGCTGCAAACTGTTCATTGTTCCTATCAGAAGAAGGTCAAGCCTGTAAGTTTCGTCCGCTTTCAGTTCAAAACTGCTTTTCGCTGATGACAGTCTGCTCACATCGAACATATAGCCTTTCGGAAAGCCGCCCTTGAACTGATTATACAAGAAATGGTCTTCCGATAGCGACAAAGTGTCAAGTTTTTCCCGAAGTGTCATCCCTTCGGACAGCATGACTTTCTCCGCGGCCTGCAGGAAACGGTTTCTCACAGCAGCTCCTATCCATGCTTTTTGGGCAAGGTCAGAAATCGGTGTAAATCTCACGCTGATACGCGTAAAACTAAGATTATCCAAGTATGGCAATAGCCAATATATATCATCCATGAAGAAGTTCAAGTATCAATCTGTTTTATCATCTAGGGTGCGTGAAGACATACGCAAATGCAAATATAAAACATTTTACAGCATTTCCAAGAAATATGGTATAAATCGACATGTCGTCTGTCAGGTGGTACAGTACGGCGGACGTGGCCAACCCACGGCCTCGGGAAGTGGGAGGTGCCTGCCGGAGACAAGTTCTCGCGGGAGCGAGAACGCAGGAAACGGTAGGAGGGCCGAACGGAGCGCAGCGAAGTGAGTTCCGCCGTACTGCACCACCTGACAACAAAAAATGCCGCGACTGGTAAATGATTTCCTGGCATGTCATAGATTTCCGTGATTGGCCACGCCTGTAGCAAACTGCTCCGAGGACAAGATAACAACAGCAAAACAACGGGGAATCCTTGCCAATTAAAAATAAATATTTACCTTTGCAATGTTGTGTGAATAAGAAAGGCAACAAGTAAAAGCAGACATCTTTTCCCTAAAAGGGATGTCTGTTTTTTTATTTTATCCATACTACCGAGGGGGTACTACAGCAAGGGAGGCTCTGCTCTCTCGCCTTTCTTATATTAATTCACACAAAATGAGAGCAAGCCAACATCTTGTGATAGTCGCCATTGAAGTGGAGATTATCAGACTTGTCAAAGTACGGGCTTATAAGCGAGTACGTTTCGGCAAGATTGAGAGAGTGCGCAGCCACTACAAACGTTATTAGGGTAACTTCTGTAGTCAGTCATCACTCCGAGCCATAAGGCTCTCTACTTCACCCCTCGGTTTTTAATCGTATTCTATTGGCATGAGACTGAGTTCCGCCGTACTGCACCACCTGACAACAAAAAAATACCGTAGCCGAACAGAGAACAAAACGGGGTAAAAAACGGCCTGATTTTACCCCGTTTGTTCAAATTTTTCAAAATGGTGCAAAAAATGACGTTTTCTTACACCGTTTTCCAATGCGGGGCATCTGAATGGGACGAATTCCGGCAGGCGGGACGACGCCACGGCCCCCTCTGTAACGCATTGATAATCAGACACCATTTATTTTAAGCGTGGATTTCCGACGATTTTTTTGCCACTAATCCACACTAAATTTCATAACTTCCTAAAAATCAAACCATTGCAAAAACCGATGTGGCGCCGTCCCGACGACAGACGCAGCAGACGTAACTCAGGAAACCCTTACCAGATAGCAGGCATGAAACATTTCCCCCGCCTCCGCGCACATACGACGACAAACGGATGCTGATTTCTCAACATCCGTTTTCTTGGTAGCGGGGGAAGGACTCGAACCTCCGGCCTCCGGGTTATGAGCCCGACGAGCTACCAACTGCTCTACCCCGCGATTTGATTGGATTACAAAGGTACGCATTATTTTCTAATCTGCAAACTTTTTTAACATTTTTTACAGAAAAGTTTGAATAATCCCCCTAAAACCCATAAAAACATGTAGTTCATATAACGCAGAACCTACTACTTCTTGCCGGTCAGGACCATGAACGTCACGGCAACCAGAGTAATGACAACGCCCACAATAACATTGACAGTAAGCGACTCTCCGAAGAAGATTGTGCCGACGGCAATCGCGGTCACAGGCTCGAACACACCGAGAACAGAGGTGCGGGTCGCACCGATGATACGAGTCGCGATGGCAAGAGTCAGCAGCGAAACAAGAGTCGGGAAAATGGCAAGACCGATGATATTGAACCAGCAATACCAGCCGTGAATACCGGTCATAAGACCGCCGCCACCTATGAGATTATGCAGAAGGAACACCAAGGAACCGATAAGAAGCGCATAGAAAGTCAAGAGATGATTGGAAACGGTACGGAGACGACGGCTCCGGTTCACCACTACAAGATAAAGGGCATAGGCCAATGCTGAACCGCCGGCAAGAAGAAGACCGACGGCATTGAGAGAAACATTGCCGGAAGGGCGGCTGAGAATCACCACTCCGACAAACGTCAGGAAAATAGACACCCAGACCTGCCACGTAGGATAAACCTTGAGGAAAACCATGATGAAAGCCACAAGAACCGGATAAAGGAAGACTATGGTCGTGGCAAGACCGGCAGGGATATACTTATAGGAAAGGAACAGCAACATACTGCTCAGCGCAAAAAGGACACCCAGAATACACAAACGGAAAAACTGAGGCCTGTTGACCTTGAAAGTTTCCTTCCTCAGAAGCAGCCAGACACCGAGAATCAGACACGCTACAAGATAACGGAAAGAAAGCATTGAATCTACCGAAACACCCATCTGCAGAAGAGGTTTCGCAAAAAGAGGATTGAGACCATAAGTGACACCGGTAATGATTCCTGCAGCGAATCCCCATACCATATTACCGGAAACCTTTAACTTGTTTGCCATAAATCACGAACAAGCCGCCATCGCAAAAACGATGACGGCAACCTGCATAAGAATTAATTAGTAATATTCATCACAAAGACACGAAATTGACCAGACCGGTAATATCCTCCTTAGAGAACGAACGCTGGTCACCCGTCGAAAGATTCTTGACATTGACGATTCCCGCAGCAGCCTCATCACTGCCATTGATCGAAACGAAAGGAATACCCTTCTTGTCAGCATAGTCAAACTGCTTCTTCAGCTTGCTCTGGTCAGGATAAATCTCACAAGAGACACCAGCCTCACGCAAACTCTTCACAATCGGCACAATATACGGAAGCACTGAAGCATCCATATTGGCAAAAAGCACTGAAGCAGAACCGGCAAGACCCTTAGGGAACTTGTCCAGACCCTTGAGGACATCATAAATACGGTCAGCACCGAAAGAAATGCCGACACCGGACATGCCAGGCAGACCGAAAATACCGGTAAGATTATCATAACGGCCACCGCCACAGATACTTCCGATAGCAAAATCCAGAGCCTTGACCTCGAAAATCGCACCCGTATAATAATTCAGACCGCGGGCAAGCGAAAGATCCATCTCCACCTTCTGGGAAACACCGGCATTGTCAATGAAACCGAACAACTCGGCAAGCTCGTCAAGACCCCTAAGACCCTCATCCGAAACAATACCGGAAGCAGACTCCCCTTTCATCAGACGCCTCATGACCTCAATCTTCTCCGCAGTCTCACCCTGAAGCAAGAGAACAGGCTCGATAACGGCTACCGCCCTGTCATCCAGACCCTTCTCACGCATCTCAGCCTCAACTGCCTCAAGACCAATCTTATCCAGTTTGTCAATGGCAACAGTAATATCAGTAACCTTGTCAGGATAACCGCAAATCTCAGCGAGACCGGTAAGCACCTTACGGTTATTGATCTTTATGGCAACATTGATTCCGAACTTGGTGAAAACAGTATCCACAATCTGGACAAGCTCAAGTTCATTGAGCTGGGACTTGCTGCCGATAACGTCAGCATCACATTGATAGAACTCGCGATAGCGACCCTTCTGCGGCCTGTCCGCACGCCAGACCGGCTGAATCTGGAAACGCCTGAACGGGAACGCAATCTCATTCTGATGCTGGACCACGTACCTCGCGAAAGGCACGGTCAAATCGTAGCGCAACCCCTTCTCGCACACAGACATGGCAAGCTTATTACTGTCAATGCTGCCGTCCTCGTTCTTATAATTGTCAATGTCAATGCCCTTGAACGCATCACCGCTGTTCAAGACCTTGAAGAGCAATTTATCCCCCTCATCGCCATATTTTCCAAGAAGAGTAGAAAGATTCTCCATCGCAGGAGTCTCTATCTGAACATAACCATAGGTCCTGTAAACAGAACGGATTGTGTCGAAAATATAATTCCTTGCGGCCATCTCTTCCTGGCCGAAGTCCCTTGTTCCCTTAGGTATAGACGGTTTTTGTGCCATATCTTAAAATTGCAATCTTGCGATAGTTACATCTTTGTTAAGTAACCTTCAAGAAATAACCTGCATCATCTTAAGGAATCTTTTCGGTCTATATCTTTTTTCTCATCAGTCGTGTACGTCCAGTACACTCCTTCTTCGAAAAAAGATCTATCCTCGAAAATCTTCTCCTAATCTGAGGCAACTTATTTCTTTCATGTTACTAATAATCTACAAAATTAGGAATAAATATAGTGATAATCAATACTATTTTTTACCTTTGTATAGAGGCGTAGGCCAATGCAGACCATGCATCCTGCGCCACGAAACAGAACATTTACAAACAAAATATTTTGATAGCATGAAAGACTTTATCAAAATGACATTGGCCGTAATCTGCGGCCTTTTCATAATGGGAATCATCGGTTCATTCCTATTCTTCGGCTTCGTCGGAGCCCTGGCTTCATTGGGAAGCAGCACCCCGGTTCTTCCACGCTCAGGAGTACTCGACATGAACCTCAGCAAGATTTCATTGACAGAACAGACACAGGAAGCAAACCCGATGTCACGCCTGCAGGGAGACGAGACAACACCTACAGGACTCTGGGACGCAGTCAGAAGCATTGAAGCAGCAGCTGCAGACCCTTCAGTCCAATACATATTCCTCCGTCCGGAAGGACTCCAGGGCGGCCTCGCGCAGATAGAAGAACTCCGCCAGGCCATCTCAGACTTCAGGAAATGCGGAAAAGCAGTAGTCGCATACATTGAAAATCCGACCACCGGAGCATACTACCTCGCTTCAGCGGCAGACAAAATATACATGGGCAAATACTCAGGCGGCAGCAGCATGATGACAGGAGTCGGCACCCAGCTCATATTCCTGAAAGACCTTCTCGACAAGTTCGGAGTCAACGTCCAGCTCATCCGCCACGGAAAATACAAGTCAGCCGGCGAGATGTATATAAAGAACAAGCCAAGCGACGAGAACCTCGAGCAGAACCAGGTAATGATAAACTCCATCTGGAACAACATCGCAGACAAGATCTGCGAAAGCAGAGGCATCACAAAGGACAGACTCAACGCCCTCATCGACAACCTCGAACTTTGTTCACCGGAAGATTTCCTGAACGCATCCCTCGTAGATGAACTCCTCACCAAAGAAGACCTCCGCGACAGGCTCACAGCACTGGCAGTAGAAGATAACTACGAGGATGTCAATATGATACCATTTACAGATTACTTCATGGTACAGTCGACACAGGCAACTCCATCAGCCAAGAAAAACATCGCCATCGTCTTTGCAGAAGGTGAAATCATCGACGGAAACGGCAAGCAGAATGTCGCAGGCGACCGCTTCGCATCCATCCTCGCTGACGTCAGAAACGACGACAACATCAAGGCAGTAGTCCTCAGAGTAGCCTCCCCTGGCGGAAGCGTCCTCGCCTCAGAAAAAATCAAGAATGAAATCGACCTTCTCCGCAAAGTGAAGCCGGTCATCGCATCTTACGGTGACTACGCTGCATCAGGAGGATACTGGATATCAAACAGTTGCGACAAGATTTTCTCAGACGCATCGACATTGACAGGTTCCATCGGCGTCTTCAGCATGATTCCTGACGTCAGCAAGACCGTAAAGAACGTGCTCAATGTCAATGTTACCCCGGTCGGTTCAAGCCGCCACAGCGACATGTTCTCCATGATGAGACCGCTCGACGCACAGGAAACAGCATACATGCAGAAATCAGTCAACAACATCTATGACGCATTCCTGAAGAACGTCTCCGAAGGCAGGGACATGACCACAGAAGCAGTCGATAACATCGCCCAGGGCCGCGTATGGACTGGTTCAGACGCCATCAAGATCGGCCTTGTCGATGAAATCGGAACCCTTTCGGATGCAGTAAGATACACTGCCATCGCAGCAGGAGACGCAGAACTCGGCAACTGGGGCATCACATGCTACCCTAAGCCTCAGACACTCGTCGAAATGCTGATGGAGACATTGACAGGCTCCACAAGCGTCCTCGCAAACACTCCTTTCGAGTCCATCGAGAAAGCCTACAGAAACTGGAACTGGAATTCATCCGAAAAGATTTATGCCAGAATGCCTTACGTAGTTACCGTTCAATAACGACAACAGAATGGGTGGTCGGTGAAGCCTTCACAGCCTCATCGGTCCTGCAATAAAACCTGCCGGAAGCATAGCCGCAAACACCAGCGACATGTTCTCCGGCATCTTTCGTTTCATCATACCCCTTGTTCAGATGCGGAGCGACAATGACCAGGGCCTCAGCCTTCTCGTCAATGCTGAGTTTCATATCCTTGAACAAGTCGCTCAATTTCTTACGCCCCTTCGTACCTATCGGCCTCATCCAATCGCCGTTGCGCCAATTCCGCAAAAGGAAGGGAAAGGTCAATGCTGCACTGTCAGCCGAGAAGGCGCCTGCTGCTGCAAGTTCCCTGACACGCCCGACACCACCAAGGTCAATGTTTTCCACTCTGACATTGACCTTGACCGAAGCAAATTCATACGTTCCCGGACCGGGAACGACAGCACACACGTCATTCTCCCGAATCTTGCCCAATGTCTGGAAAGGCAGCTCGAAAGATGTAGTTTTCTTCTTCACAACTATATGATTATCAGTAGTTACAATCCTGTAGGCCTGGCTTACAAACTCACGTCCGGAGAAGATTTCCCCGTCACGGACAAGACGGACTATCGGATCAAGCTGACGATCCCGGAATCCGAACGGCTCCAGAAGCCGGTACAGGACATATTCCCAATGCGCATCCTGCCTGAGCAGACTGACATTGACACGTAAAAACTCTCCGGGCAGCGGACTGGCATTGACCTTGGCCGCAGCAGCATTGAAATAGTCGTCCGCGATAGCATTTTCCTGGGCGAAGGTGCCCATTTCGCGGGAGAAGGTCCGCAGAAACGACGGGTTGATGCTCTCGAAAAGCGGAAAAACCAGGTTGCGGATCTTGTTCCTTTTATAGACAGTTTCAGCGTTGGTGAAGTCCTCGTGCCAGGTCAATGACGCCTGACGCGCAAAGCCTGTAATCTGTTCACGGGTAAAGCCGAGCAACGGACGGATCAGCCTCACTCCTGCGAGTCCATCACTGCTTACTGCCACCTCTGACATCTCCTTCATCCCGGAAATGCCACGAAGGCCCGTTCCGCGTAAAAGATTCAGTATCAATGTCTCCGCATTGTCATTAGCATTATGGGCGACAGAAACGCCATAATATCCTTTGTCCTTGCAGAGCCGGGCGAACCAGTCATAACGCAACTCCCTGGCAGCCATCTCGATACTCATGGAATGCGAGGCCGCGTACTCTTCCGTATCGAAATCCGCCTGATGGAACGGCACGCCGGCATCCTCGGCCCATTGCCTTACCAATGAAGCGTCTGAATCGCTATCCTCGCCGCGCAGATGGAAATTGCAATGGGCCACTGCAAAACGCGGATGCGACATGCTCGAGCGGAAGAGTTCCGCCATGCACATCGAGTCCACTCCTCCGCTCACAGCAAGAAGGGCTGTTTCCCCTTCAGGAAGCAGCCCCTTCAAAATCTTGTCAAATGCTTTCTGCATATCTATCTTTTCCTTGAAGCAATCGTATATGAGAAGCCGAAAGCCAGGGACTCCTTGAACTGCAACATTTTGCGTCCATTAGGATATTTCTTCAGAGTCTTGTCTGTCTTGACCAGCACCTTGTCATCATATATGAGGTTCGTCGTCACTGTCAATGAGAAATACTTAGCTATCTTCCAGTCGAATCTGTTATCCCAGTTCACACGGATGTTCTGCGGATTGTCGAGATAGTCAGAGAAGAGTACCAGCTGTGAAGTATATTTGAAATTGTCATTGATCTGGAGCTTACCATCTATCTTGATCTGGGCACCAAGCTCGAATCTTGCAGGACGATAAGCGGAGCCGTCAGCTTTGGCATTGACAAAGTTCTCATACGCGGTCTTTTCCGAACCGGTCAGATTGGAAACCTGGTCCGATGTCATTTCGTGATACTTGTGATACTCCTTCTTGAGTTCCATACTATATGAGGTTCGCAGAGCCTCGTCTGTCACCACGACAAAACCTCCCGTGACAGGCGCGATGTTTATGGTAAGCCACTTGGTAGGAACCCAGTCGATACCGAGCGCCAAGTTCGTGTAGGCAGGCGACATGAAACCGGATTTATGCTTGCGGTTTGCCTTCCAGTCACTCTTTCCCGGCTGCCAGTATTCATCCGCACCGGTCGGCTTCGACGGAGTCGGATAATTGTAGCTGTTGGAGAACTGCGACTTGAAGCTGAACTGTGCAGAATAATTCAGCCTCTGGGTTGCCTTGTAACCGAACTTGCCCTCATAATAGATACGGTCATCACTCTTCTGGATGAACGGCTTGTCCTCCGAATAGAGGAAACCGTAATCCAGCTGGAGACGATTGTTGAAGAAAAGCTCCTCCTTCTTATAGTTTGCATTAGCATCAATGAAAGACTTGAGAGTCACACTGTTGTAGCCGCCGGCCGCCCAGTTCGTAAGGTTGGTCTGACCAAAGTCGATCTTAGTCAGAAGTGAATTGGTCCAATATTTCGGCCTGGGCACCTTAACCTCAGCCTGTGGCGCACCGGCAATTGCCCTTGCGGCCTCTTCAGCGGCTTTCTGTGCATCGGTAATGTCCTGTGCTGATGCCGACATGAATGCGAACATCAATGCCGACAGGCAAAGAATAACTCTTTTCATTATTTTCATTGACTTTAAAGCAGGAGATGGACTCCTGGAATTAACAAAAGAAGTGCGGAGCCGTACGCGGTCCGGGATTAGTAAGCAATCGCGAACACGACTCTCTCGTGTGAAGGCTTTCCGGAATAGATATCCACACCTTCCTCCTTGCAAACGACAGTATCCACAGGGATACAGCGGATAGTAGCCTTCGTCTCATCCTTGATCTTCTGCTCGGTCTCGGCCGTGCCGTCCCAATGGCAGAGAAGGAATTTGCCCTGAGTGATCTTCTCCTTGAACTCCTCCCAAGAATCGCATTTCTCGATGCGGCTCTCACGGAAGTCGACAGCTTTCTGGTAGATATTCTTCTGGATATCAGCGAGAAGCTCCTCAATATATTTGTCAATGCCTTCAAGTGAGACTGTGTTCTTCTCCAAAGTATCACGGCGGTGAACCTCGACAGTGTCATTCTGAAGGTCACGTGCACCGATGGCAAGTCTTACAGGAACACCCTTCAACTCCCACTCGGCGAACTTGAATCCTGGTCTGAGAGTGTCTCTGTCATCGATCTTGGCAGTATGTCCGGCTGCCTGGAGGGCTGACTTGATCTGATTCATCTTCTCGAGGATGGCTGCGTGCTCCTCGGCTGTCTTGTAAATCGGAACCATAACGACCTCGATAGGTGCAAGAGCCGGAGGGAGGACAAGACCGTTGTCATCGCCGTGCGCCATGATCAATGCTCCCATGAGACGGGTAGAAACGCCCCACGAAGTAGCCCATACGTACTGCTGCTGGCCTTCGTTGTCGGTATATTTTACGTCGAATGACTTCGCGAAGTTCTGTCCGAGGAAATGGGAGGTACCTGACTGGAGGGCCTTTCCGTCCTGCATCATAGCCTCGATAGTAAGAGTATCAAGCGCTCCGGCGAATCTCTCGTTAGGGCTCTTGTGGCCTACGATAACCGGCAATGCCATGTAGTTCCTTGCGAAATCAGCATATACATGAACCATCTTCTCGGCCTCTGCCTGAGCCTCCTGAGATGTGGCATGGGCGGTATGGCCTTCCTGCCACAGGAACTCTGCGGTACGGAGGAACAGACGGGTACGCATCTCCCATCTTACGACATTGGCCCACTGGTTGCACATGATAGGAAGATCTCTCCAAGACTTGATCCAGTTCTTGTAGGTGCTCCAGATAATGGTCTCCGAAGTAGGTCTCACGATGAGCTCCTCTTCCAGTTTAGATGACGGATCCACCACGACGCCGTTACCGTCAGGATCGTTCATGAGACGATGGTGTGTCACCACCGCACACTCCTTCGCGAATCCTGCAACATGCTCTGCCTCACGGCTGAAGAAAGATTTCGGAATGAAAAGCGGGAAATAAGCATTGACCGCACCGGTCTCCTTGAATTTTGCGTCGAGGACATGCTGCATCTTTTCCCAAATTGCATATCCATAAGGTTTGATGACCATACATCCCCTGACCGGAGACTGTTCTGCGAGGTCTGCCTTGACTACCAGGTCGTTATACCACTGTGAGTAATTAACCGACCTCTTGGTTATCTGATCTGCCATCTCTGTTACTACGTATTCTTCGTACCGGGCTGCCTGGTTCCGGCACGGTGTCTATTTTACTAATCGGGTGCCAAGCCACCGTAATAAATTGTATTTGAATGTAATTTTCACTAACTTGCAATGTTGATGCACGGAATGCATTTAAGAATGCAGGTACGAAAATTGCAACTGGATGCATGTTTGCACCAGCAGTGCACAAAGATACAAACTTTTTAACAATATAGGAGGTCCGATTATGAAAACGAACATCTTGACTCTGACAAGTATGCTGATAATTCTGTCAGCGTGCGGTCCGGCAGCCAGATACTCCGGAACTCAGACATATCAGGACGGCATTTACAGCCATCCCGATAATTCGGCAAGCAGGGCTGCCGCTTTAGCTTCCCGAAGCAAGGTCAATGACCTTGTAAAAGAAACTGAAAACTCCAGTGTTTTCCTGAAGGCAGGACAGACCGACACGCTTTTCATTCCTGAGAACATGTCCACCCTGAATCTCGGCAAGACGCAGGGGGGCACTTCCGTGACAATCACAAACAACAACGGCTACTCACTGTATCCTCAGGGATATGCCGACGGGTTTGCGGCCGGATTCGCATCCTCATATTGGCCCGGTTACTACTGGGATTCATGGCGTTATCCTTACTATGGCTCATCATGGTACTGGGGCGCGAATCCGTGGTATTACTCTTCTTCAATATGGTGGGACGCATGGTACTGGAACGACCCGTGGTATTACAACAGATGGTATTGGGGACGCCCCGGATACTATTTGGGGTATTATGACCCGTGGTATTACAACAGATGGTACTATGACCCTTGGTGCCCTCCGATGTACCACCATCACCACCACTGGGACTACGGCTACTTCGACAGGGGCGGCAACGGATGGTATTACGGAAACAGGACTTACACCGAAACCACCCGCCAGAACAACGGCACCATAAGAAGGAGCGACGGAATGGGAGTCACGACTTCGACTGTCAGAAGAAACAACGGAACTTCAGTCGCATCTGCCAGAAGAACATCCACGTCAGGCGTGACCAGAAGCAGCGGCATGTCAGGTTCGACATCAGCACCTTCAGCCGTAAGGCGCACTTCCGCGTCGGCCGTAAGACAGAACTCAGGAAGCGTCTCAGCAAGACCTGGAATGAATATTTCACAGAACAGGACCGGTTCAAGTTCAGCAGTCCGCAGCAGTTCTTCGTCAGCAGTAAGGAACTCCGGGACCACCGTTTCCAGATCATATGGAAGTTCAATGTCAGGAGCGACTGCCAGCAGGCCGTCCGTAAGCCGTCCGGCATCTTCAAGTGTCTATCGCAGACCTGCAGGAAGCCAGTCAGCCGGCAGTTCGGTCCGCCAGTCATACAGCACTGGACAGTCCGCAGGCACCGCATATAGAGGCGGTTCTACAGGCTCCGCTTACAGGGGAAGTTCATCAGGTTCTTCATACAGAAGTTCCGGTTCATCTTCCGGCTCGTCATACCGCAGTTCTTCGAGCAGTTCATCTTACAGAAGCTCGTCGTCCTACAACAGCGGCAGTTCTTATAGGAGTTCATCATCTTATAATAGCGGAAGTTCATACAGAAGTTCCTCATCTTATAATAGCGGAAGCTCTTACAGGAGTTCATCAAGCAGCTCATACGGAGGCGGTTATTCCGGCGGAGGCGCTGTCAGGTCATCGGGCGGAAGCTACTCCGGAGGCTCTTCAGGCGGAAGCGTCCGCAGACGTTAGAAATCTTTCATACGCAAGCTCTGCAGGTCGTAGGGCTTGCGTAAGTGTATCGTATAATTATCAATAACCACAAGAACGGGATTCACAAGTTTTCCATTCTGAGTAAACAAATTAATAAAATGAAAAAGACTATCCCGATACTGCTTTTTACAGTAATCGCAGCGGGCGCCAACGCCCAGACGACTGCAGACGCTTTGCGTTTCAGCGAGAACAACTATTACGGCACCGCCAGGACCATCAGTATGGGCAATGCCTTCACTGCTCTCGGAGGAGACCTCGGTTCCATCGGCATCAATCCTGCCGGATCCGCTGTGAACAACTACTCTCAGGCAACATTGACACCGAACATCAGCATCATCACATCGAAAGCGACATACGACGCAATGCCTGGAATGGCCGGCTCGTCGCTGATGGAAAACAAGAACAGCAAAGTAAGATTCTCCGTTCCGAACTTCGGATTCACGATGAATATCAAGACGAATTCCGGAAATGCGCTCAAGGCCATAACCCTCGGACTTGTTGCCAATGCTTCGGCCAATTATCTTGATGACCTGTCCGCAGGCGGAAGGAACACTGCCACCAGCTACGCAGGGTATCTCGCCACAAACATGAACGGATTGAATTCATCAATGCTGAACGGCGAGAACGCATATTATGATGTAAATTGCCCATGGAACCAGATTACCGGATGGCAGTCAGGCATGGTCTCCACATTCGGAGGCTTCAACAACCAGTATGTAGGAGTTACAGAGAAGACCATCGAGAGCGGATATGATGCCAGCGGAAACAAAAAGTATGACATCCAGCTTGCAGATGCAATCGACCAGATTTACGGAAAGAGGGCACATGGCATCAAATATGACGTCCTCCTGAACCTCGGAATGAATTTCTCCGACAGGTTCTTCGCCGGAGTCAACCTAGGAATCACCTCTATGGACTACTCCATGAACGAATACTTCAAGGAGTTCGCAGTGGACCCGAACAATTTCGAACTCGAATTTGACAATGGAGCCGGTGGAACTTCACTCACATACTTCAACAGCCTGAGATACCGCTATGCATATAGCGCAGAAGGAACAGGCGTCTATGCAAAATTCGGTTTCCTCGCAGTTCCCGTATCAGGACTAAGACTCGGCGTTGCCATCCAGACACCGACTGCCAACTTCATCACCGAGCATTGGCAGCATGCAGGAGAGACATTCTATGAGAATTCTTCTTTCGATGCGACAGCGACGTCACCGAAGGGTGAATTCAAATACAAGCTCGTTTCACCGTTCCGTGCCAATTTCGGTATCGCATACACATTTGCAGATTTGGGAGTTATCAGTGCCGACTATGAACTCTGCAACTACAGCACCATGAAGTTCAAAGAGACTGAGACCAATGACAATACAGCATTCAACGGAGTAAACAAAGACATCAAGGATTTCACAGGATCCGCCCATAACTTCCGACTCGGAATCGAAGTGAAGCCTCTTCCTTTCATCGCTGTCAGAGCAGGTTACAATCTCACGACATCACCTGAAAGATACTACGATGCGGCAGGTACGAAACTTACCCCTAAGGCATTCAAGAACTCGTTCGCATTCGGTCTCGGATACAGCACGGAAAATTCATTCTTCTGCGACGTGGCTGTGAGGGACACATTCCTGCCTAAGGAGTATATCTATCCGTACGACACTTACATTGAAGGAGTCCTTTCACCCGAACTCGCGGTAAGAAGATCTCTCTGGGATGTAGTCGTGACCTTGGGATGGAGATTCTAGAAGACTATAGATTCTTCAGATAAACAATAGAGTCCGGACCTTCATTGAAAAGGAGGTCCATTATGGACAAATCGGATTTGAAGCCATACTTGGGAGAAAAAACCTGCCAGTATGGCTTTTTCAGATCCAGCAGTTCAAGTATGTTGTTGGGACGTTTCGGATGAATGATGCCGCGCAGGTCCTTCCCGTAGCGGCCGTCATCACGAGACGTGAATTCCTCCGTAAAACCTACCTCTGCCGCGATTCCAATTTTGCCAAGGAAAAACCTGAGAATGGATGTGTTCAGATCCAGCAGGGTATCTGTCCGAGAGTCCAATATGGCGAACAGTTCATCCTTGTAGTAATCGAAATAAGCCGATGATTCATAGGCAGATACGATAGCCCTTTCCATTCTTGTGAGCCACGGGCGGGAATAATCCACACGTATCTCCCTTATCGGCAGCGAGCAGGTTCCGCCCTCATGTACCACAGGAACCGACAATGTTTCCTCTCCACCTGCCGCATAAATCTTACAGCGGCTTCTGTAGGACTGCTTCTGATAGTTCTCAGACGCTTCGATGAACACATGCGCAGGCATATAAGAATTTACCCTGCCAGGTGACAGGGTAAATTCTTCAGCGATTGCCGCGAAATACGATACGGGCGGAAAAAAAGCTGTTTCAAGCAGAATCATGTTAACGATTCATTATGAATTAGTCAATGTCGCCTTTCTCGTTGGCGGTATTGGCCTTGATGATACCTCTCTTGGAAGAACGGATGAAGTTAAGAATAGTAGCCTTCTCCTCTGAATCAGGGAAGCCTGCCTCAACCTTTGCGCAACCGTCAGTGATATTGTATCCCTGGAAGTAGATAGTATCGTAGATATCCTTGATGTTTCTTACAACGTCAGCAGAGAAACCGCGACGACGGAGACCGACGATATTCACACCAGCATAGCAGATAGGGTCACGTCCGCAGAGAACGTAAGGAGGGATATCCTTATTGATCTTGGACATGCCGCCTACCATCGCATGGCAGCCGATTCTTGTAAACTGGTGAGCTTTTGCGCCTCCGCCGATGATCGCCCAGTCAGCAACCTGCGTTTCACCGGCGATTCCGACGTAACTTACAAGAATACAATGATTTCCTACCTCGCAGTCATGTGCTACATGCACGTATGACATGAGGAGAGTATTGCTTCCGATCTTTGTAACGCCTTTACCGCTCGCTTTTGTACCACGATTAATGGTAACGCATTCACGGATAGTTACATTGTCACCGATTTCGACATAAGTGATCTCACCGTCAAATTTAAGGTCCTGCGGAACTGCTCCGACAACTGCTCCAGGATAGACCTCGCAGTTCTTTCCCATCTTGACATAAGGGAAAACCACAGCATGAGGATAAATCTTGCAACCATCACCAATCTCTACATTATCATCGATGAATGCATAGGGTCCGATTTCAATGTTATCTCCAAGAATTGCCTTAGGGCTTACTGAAGCCAATGGATGAATCTTGTTCATACTTCTATCTTTTATTTTATTTGGCAAGTAGTGCACGCACTGCCTTTGCTGTATTAGTATTGATGGTGTGGCCAGGCTTGAAAGCTGTCACGGCAGCATTGAGGTAGCCTCCGGCCAATCTCATGTCGCCTATCATGTCCAGCAGTTTGTGTCTGCCGCACTCATTAGGGAAATGCAGTTTAAGATTGCTGAGATAACCGCTCTCGCTCACGCCAAGTTTTGGCTGGTTGAACAGTTTGGCTACCCTGTCAAGCTGCTCGTCAGAAACGGGATGCTCTACGATCACAATCGCATTCTCCACGTCACCGCCCTTCACCAGATTATTGGCAAGCAAGAATTCCACTTCATGGAAGAACACGAATGTACGGCAAGGTCCGATCTCCTCAGCATAATTTTCAGAAAGATTCCATGATGCCTTCTGTACACCAAGGACATGAGAATTGAAATCGGCTGTTATCTCGAACGAAGGCTTGTCCGCAGGAGTAAGCTTCACCCACGAACCGGTCTTCTCATCTTTCAGTTCAATGTCTTCAGGAATATCCAGATATACGCGCTCGGCATCCTGCTCCACCACGTTACCGGCAAAAGCCTTCACATAAGGAAGGGCGCTTCCGTCCAGAATAGGAACCTCCACATTGTCAAGTTCGACAATGGCATTATCAATGCCCATTCCGGTCAATGCTGACATCAGATGCTCTATAGTAGATACAGAAACCTCTCCGGACGAAATGGTCGTACTTCTCGCCGTGCTGGAAACATTCTCCGCAAGGGCTGCCACAAATGCCTCTGTACCAATATCTTTTCTAAGGAATACAATTCCTGTCCCGGCCGGAGCCGGCTTCACTGTCATCTCCGCTACACGTCCCGTGTGGAGACCTTTGCCATGAAATTGACAGGCATTGATAAGTGTAAGCTGCTTCATTAACAAATCATTTTGTTCCGCAAATGTGGAACTTTACTAATAAATATATGTGTCTAAAATTTCACAAATATATGTATTTTCAGCAACTTAGCCAAAAGTTGCGGCATTTTGGACTCTTTTGGCTCCAAAACAGCCCACCGGCTCCACGGAATTACTTGCCCTGCTGCTTGAACACAGCGTAACTCCTGAGATACTGGCTTACAGGGATTGCCGGAGAACCGAGAAGCTTCTCGCCGGACTTCTTCACATTGCTGATTACGCCGGCCTGCGCTCCGATCTGGGTATTGTCAGGAATATTGAGATGACCTGCAATACCTACCTGGCCTCCGAAAATACAGTTCTTTCCGATCTTTGTCGAACCCGCGATACCGCACTGTGCAGCCATAACGGTGTTGTCCCCTATCACGACATTATGCGCAATCTGGCAGAGATTGTCGATTTTCACGCCATTGCCGATGATTGTCGATTCCATTTCAGACCTGTCAATGGTAGTGCACGCGCCGATTTCGACATTGTTTCCGATGATGACATTGCCGATATGCTCGATCTTCTCCCACGTTCCGTCAGGCTGAGGGGCGTTTCCGAAACCGTCAGAGCCGATTACGGCATTGGAATGGATAATCACATTGTCACCGATAATCATACCAGGATAAATGCTCACTCCAGGATAGATGATGCAATGCGAACCGATCTTGGTATTGTCACCTACATATACATTCTCATAAATCTTTGTATAGTCACCGATTACAGCATGATGACCCACATAGGAATGGCTTCCGAGATAAACCTTCTTTCCGAATTTGGTGGTCAGGAACCATGATGACCTGAAACCGCGATGCCTCCTGTCAGTCCTCTTCTGGAGAGTCACATACTTGAGGAGCTCCGCTACCGCAGTATATGCATCATCCACCCTGATCATGGTGCATGACACCTTCTGCTTAGGCTCGAAAGACTTGTTCACAAGAAGGATACTTGCCTTGCAAGTATAGACATAGTGTTCGTATTTAGGATTCGCAAAGAAGCACAACTGACCCGCCTTGCCATGTTCAATTTTGGCAAAAGAAGTAACTTTCGCCTCAGAATCCCCGTCAACGGTTCCTCTCAGGACTTTCGCCAGCTGTTTGGCTGTAAATTCCATAATTTCAATATTTTATTTCACTTAAGTGTGCCCGCAGCTAACGGACCGGATAATTATTAATGCAAAGTAAACACTTTTACGTTACTTTAGCAAGAATGTAACACCCCAGTTCCCGCGCCAAGCGCCAAAATAAACATAAAATCCGGAATAAATCAATGTCAGCCGTCACCTATGGTGAAAATAAAATTTCCCATTTCAGAAAATAATGCTTATCTTTGCAAAAGTGAGTTGAGATAGGGGACGGGCGCGTCTCCTATCTTTTTTATTGGAAACATGATATTTGCTTATGGACAAAGCATTGATATATAAAGAAATGACAGCACCGGTGGAGTCCCGCGGATGTTTCATCACAGAAGTGACCATCAGCTCGGACAACGACATTGTGCTGGCCATCGAATCAGAAGAAGGAACAGTGGACATGGACGACTGCGTGGCTGTAAACAACGCCTTTCTGGCAGTTTTCGACCAGGAGAAGGAAGATTATTCCCTCACTGTCACATCAGCAGGCCTCGACCAGCCTTTCAAGATTCTGAAACAGTATCAGAAAGCCGTCGGCACCAAGGTGGAAGTCAAGACACGTGACGGAAGAAAACTCACCGGCACGCTCGTCTCGGCTGACGAAAACGGCTTCGTGCTCTCCTATGAAGTCAAGGAAGCGGTTCCGGGCAAAAAGAAGAAAGAAATGGTAAAACACGAGGACACTTTCGCCTACGACGAAATCAACTCAGTTGTACCTCATATAGATTTTGACTAGAAAATATAAAAATTATAACCATTATGGAAGGAGAAAAAATAGACCTCAAATCAGCTTTCGCGCTTTTCAAAGACGAGAAGCACATTGACCGTCCGGTCATGATGGGCGTTTTGAAGGATGTTTTCATGACACAGCTCGCCAAGACATTCGGCTCAGCTGACAATTTCGACGTCATCATCAATGTCGATAAAGGCGACTGCGAAATCTATCAGAATCTGGAAGTCGTAGAGACCGTAGAGAATCCGAACACCCAGATTTCCATCAAGGAAGTGAACAGGGACGGAGACGACTACGAACTCGGCGAGACATTCACCAGAAAGGTGGAACTCAAGGACTTCGGCAGACGAGGCATCCTCAATATCAGACAGAACCTTCAGGGAAGGATCATGGATATCGAGAAAGCCAACCTCTACAACAAGTACACCGACAAGATCGGCGAGATTTTCACAGGTGAGATCTACCAGACATGGGCAAAAGAGGTCCTCATCCTCGACGAAGACGGAAACGAGCTCAGACTGCCTAAGTCAGAGCAGATTCCGGGAGAGCATTTCAAGAAGAACGACACTGTCCGCGCCATCATCAAGAGCGTGGAGATGAAGAACAACACCACTCCTTACATTGTTCTTTCCAGAACATCAGACGAATTCCTCAAGAAACTCTTCGAGCAGGAAGTTCCTGAGATTTATGACGGACTCATCACTATAAAGAAGGTAGTCCGCATCCCTGGCGAAAGAGCCAAGGTGGCAGTAGAATCATACGATGACAGAATCGATCCTATCGGAGCCTGCATCGGTGTCAAAGGATCACGTATCATCGGCATCGTACGCGAACTCCGCAACGAGAACATTGACGTTCTCCAGTGGACAAGCAATACACAGCTCCTCATTCAGAGAGCTCTCAATCCTGCCAAGATATCTTCTATCGACATGGGCAAGGAAGAAACAGACAAGATCAAGGTCTTCATGCTTCCTGACGAAGTCAAGAAGGGTATCGGAAAAGGCGGTTGCAACATCAAGCTTGCAAGCATGCTCGTAGGCAGGGAGATCGAAGTTTGGAGAGAGATTCCTAAGGAAGAAGGAGAAGAGGAGGGAGATGACGAGGACGTACTCCTCAGCGAGTTCAGCAATGAAATCGATCCTTGGGTAATCGAAAGACTCCAGTCGATCGGCTGTGACACAGCCAAGAGTGTTCTGGCATTGGATCCGGCAGACATCGCAAAGCGTGCAGACCTTGAAGATGAGACCGTTGCCGATGTTGTGAACATTCTCCGCGCAGAATTCGAAGAGGAATAGAAACAATGGCCGGCGACCGGGAGAAATCCTGAACCGGCCACAGTTTGCGGCACAAAATAGAGTATAGTATTAATTTTAAAGGGGTTTTTATGGCAGAAATCAGACTAAACAGGCTAACAAAGCAATTCAATATCGGACTTCAGACTCTCGTTGATTTCCTCAACGGGAAAGGCGCAGAGTTGGAAATGAATCCTAATGCAAAAGTTTCGGACAAATTCCTTCCGGACCTCGAAAAAGCTTTCGGCAGCGACGCCAAGGCAAAAGAGGACTCAGACAAAGTCCAGATCAAGTTAAAGGAGATCATTGAAAAAGGATCGAAGAAGAAAGAAGAAGAGGAAGAAGAGCCGGCAAGTGGAAACACTGTCATAATCAGAGGCGCGGCCGGAAACCGATTCCCTAAACAGGAAGAAGAGGTGAACGTTCCAGAGGAACCAGTCAAGGAAGAAAAACCTGAAGCCGGATCTGAGAAAGTCACCGTAAAAGAACCTGAGACAAAGGAACCGGAAATCAAGGAACCTGAGGTGAAGACACCTGAGGTGGCGGAGCCTGCCGTGAAAGAACCTGAGGTGAAACCTGAAGCAAAAATCGAGGCTGCACCTGTCCCTGTTGCCGCAGAGCCAAAAAAAGAAGAACAAACAAACAATATGAAAGTCGAGACGGCAACACCTTCTCAAGAACCGTCAAAAGAGGTTAAGACGGCTCCTGTCAATGTTGCAGAACCATCCGTACAAACCCCTTCGGAGCAGGTTCCAAATCCATCTGTCAAGAAATCTGATATGAAAAAGAGCGACAGAAACCTCAATCAGAAAGAATTCAATCCGAAGGCGGACAAAGCCAAGATCAAGGCCGAGCACAAACTCCAGAAAGCCGCATCAAGCACAGAGGATGAAAGCAGTTCCGTAACAGGCGGTCTCAAGATTGTCGGCAAAGTGGACCTTTCACAGTTCGACAAGAAGCCGAGCAACAAGAAGAGAGAGCGCATTTCCAAGGGAGGCAGCCAGAAAGTCGATGTCAATAAGATCGACGCTGACGAGAAAGGCGGAAAAGACTCCAAGAAGAACCGCAACGGCAACAACAATAACAACGGAGGCGGAAACAATAACGGAAAGAAAGATTTCCGTGGCGGAAAAGACCAGCAGGGCGGTGGAAAGAACAACCGCAGGAAGGACCGCAACAACGACCGTTTCAAGCCAGCCATGACTGAGGCCGAGCAGGAGGAGATGCAGAAGGAAATCCAGAAGCAGGTGAAAGAGACCTACGCCAGGATGAACGACAGCAAGAGCAAGAACAATTTCGGAGCAAAGCACAGAAAGGAGAAGAGAGAGCTCGCATCCCAGAAACTTCAGGAGGAGATGGCTCAGGAGGCAGCAGAGAAGAAGATTCTCAAAGTCACCGAGTTCGTTACTGTCAATGACCTTGCAACATTGATGAACAACACTCCTGTAAACAAAGTCATCGAGGCATGTTTCAGTCTCGGTCTCATGGTGTCAATCAACCAGAGACTTGACGCAGAGGCACTTGTGCTTGTTGCAGAGGAGTTCGGATACAAAGTAGAGTTCGTGACCGCGGATATCCAGAATGAGATAAACCAGGACACTGAGGAGCCTGAGAACGAGGCGGATCTCGTGACAAGACCTCCTATCATCACAGTGATGGGACACGTTGACCACGGTAAGACATCCCTCCTCGACTACATCAGACAGACCAATGTCATCGCAGGTGAGGCCGGAGGTATCACACAGCACATCGGTGCATACAACGTGGTACTCCATGACGGACGCAGGATTACCTTCCTTGACACCCCTGGACATGAGGCCTTCACAGCCATGCGTGCACGTGGTGCCCAGCTGACCGACCTCGCGATCATCATCATCGCAGCCGATGACGCGGTCATGCCACAGACGGTCGAGGCCATAAACCACGCACAGGCGGCAGGTGTCCCTATGGTGTTCGCCATCAACAAGATAGACAAACCAGGCGCACAGCCTGAGAAGATTCGCCAGCAGCTCGCACAGATGAATATCCTCGTCGAGGACTGGGGCGGCAAATATCAATGCCAGGAGATTTCAGCCAAGAAGGGTCTCAATGTCGATAAGCTTCTCGAGAAAGTCCTTCTCGAAACCGACCTCATGGACCTCAAGGCCAACCCTAAGAAACTCGGAGTCGGCACAGTCATCGAATCCTCACTCGACAAGGGCCGCGGATATCTCGCGACAATCCTCGTCCAGGACGGAACAGTACATACCGGAGACATGATGCTCAGCGGATGCTACTACGGACGTGTGAAAGCCATGTTCAACGAGCGTGGCCAGAAAGTCGAGACTGCAGGTCCTTCCACCCCTGTTTCAATTCTCGGTCTCAACGGAGCACCTAGCGCCGGTGACAAGTTCAATATCATGAACGACGAGAAAGAGGCCAAGGCCATCGCGAACAAGCGTGAGCAGCTCATCCGAATCCAGGGCATCAAGACCCAGAAGCATATGACCCTCGAAGAAATCGGTCGCCGTATCGCCATCGGTAACTTCAAGGAACTCAATATCATCGTCAAGGGTGACGTGGACGGTTCAGTAGAGGCACTCTCAGATTCATTGATCAAACTCTCTACAGAAGAGGTTCGTGTCAATGTCATCCACAAGTCAGTGGGTGCAATCTCCGAGTCCGATGTCATGCTGGCAACCGCTTCCGATGCGATTATCATCGGATTCCAGGTACGTCCTTCATCTGACGCAAGAAACCTGGCAGAGAAAGAGGGTATCGAAATCCGTCTCTACTCTATCATCTATGACGCCATCAATGAAGTCACGGACGGTATCGAGGGTATGCTCGAGCCTGAGAAGAAAGAGGAAGTCACAGCTACCGCAGAGGTTAAGCAGACTTTCCACATTTCCAAGGTCGGAACCATCGCCGGCTGTCTCATCAAGGACGGCAAGATGCTGGCAAAGAGCAAGGTACGTCTTATCCGCGACGGCATCGTAGTCTATACCGGAGAGCTTTCATCTCTCAAGCGCGGCAAGGATGACGCCAAGGAAGTACTCGCAGGAATGGAGTGCGGTATCGGCATTGACAAGTACAATGACGTAAAACCTGGCGACATCATCGAGGCATTCCAGATTGTGGAAATCAAGAGGACTCTGTAAAAACAATTCATATAATCAAACCGAGGCTGGTTCATAATCGAATCAGCCTCGGTTGTTTATATCCAGTTCTTTTAATATAATGAATTCCCGGTCACTCAACTTATGAAAAAACAGAAAGTTACCTCAACAGCGAATATGGAGAACAACCGAGTACAGACGCAAGATTCAACACGGCTTCAGACTCCGCCTTGGAAATGTCCTGCTTGTTCTGCTCATAGGCACGTATCATCCGCAAAGACACTCCTGAACGCTCCGACAGTTCCTGCTGCGTAAATCCTGCTGACTTCCGCTGCCGCTTCAATGAGGATATCCCCGTCTCGGATGCAGCCATAATTTTCAATGCTGAAGCAACAAACTTGCTGAGGTCCGCCTCATGAAATGCAGGATACATACGGATGACACGACGCTCATCTATTCCTCTTTTCTTCAATGCTTCAAATGACATTCCCGTAAACCATTGAAGATAAGCAAGTACCCAGCCGGTCCAAAAAATAACAGAACGATCTTCAAGCACATAGTCGAACCTGTCAAAACGTCCGCCGGTACTTTCAATAATACTTTGGGCCAAATCAATGCCGGACATTCCCACAAGAAATCGCGGATTGCCGCTCTCAAAATGACGTATAACCCTTCCGGCAAGCATCCGGTCATAGAACTCGCCGATACCCCCGGCACATGACATGGCCCCATAATCCAGAGCCACGGCAAGATTGCGCATAGCATCTTCCAAATACAACTTATCGTAGGCGCGAATCATCATTTTTCCAGTTATTTCTCACAATATCTATAACATATATGCCATTCAAAGTCGATTCTCCCCTTTCTTTTCTGAAAGACTCCCGGGCGGTCCTGTCCCGAGCGAATTTTTTCGGATAATATGTCTGATTGTCAGCGAGAACAGATTTCGAATACATTAGATGCCGAAAAGCCTGTTCGCTTTTAAGAACAACTTGTTCTCCAAGTTTCCCAAGCCTCATGGCCCTTCCCAATTGCTCCAGTGAAATAGTATTGTTCAGGAAAGCTGAAGCAAATGAAAAGTAGGAATCATCTGCCCTGTATCCACGTATCACATCCACATTCTTATAATCCGGAAGGAACTCAGAAAGGATATAATCTTTTGCGGCAAAAGGAAGTCCCTGTTCGATAACGAAAGTTCTGTTTTCCAGGAGAATCGCAAGCCAGTTGAGTATATGAAACTGATTATCGGACAAGTTCAATATGCTCAATCCATCCGTTTCCAGCTCATACTCATTGGCAAACCCGTCCCGGTTTTCAGCACAGGCCCACTCCTTGGCCAATTCAATATGCTCTGTACAATAAAAGCCAAGCCCGTAATCATTTCTCGTATTTCCGAACCCGAATTCAGGTCTCTCTATGATATTGACAGAACCATGATATAATTTCATCTTCATAAAAACTCACGTTATAACGTCACTTTTTGCAAATATAACGGATTACCGACAGAATGTCAATAGTTTTAGCGAGAAGATGATGCTGACTCTTACCTTTTCATCGACTTGTTTTGACGCGCCCGGCCGCCGGATACTATTCCGTTCTTGGAGCTATGCTTCTAAGCTGGGCCTCCAGGACTTTGGCCAGCCTGGCATGTCCCTCATCAGAAGGATGAAGTTTGTCAGTGTCATGCGGAAAATAATCCGCCTGCTCACTCATGGTCGGAAGAAGACCGGAAATGGCGTTCAGGTCAATGACAGGAACCGACCATATATTGCCGGCCTCCTTGATTGCCTGAATGTAGGCATCCACGTACTCTCCGCAGCTGTTAGTGTAATTCTCATCAGGCTGCACATTGTTTTCAGCAAAATTCGCATAACCGCGATGGAGAGGAGTCATCAGAATTATCTGCTTGCGCGGGAACATCTTCTTCAGCAGCTCCATTGCAATATTGATGCGTCCCTTGAATGTGGAATTGTCGAAAACCAATGTTCTGTGCTGCCTGGTTTTCATTGACTTCATCTCTCCGGCGGCAGCCTCCACCTGGACGGTCTCCTCACGGTACCACTCACCGACATTGACACCGGCATTGAAATCATTCGTCCCCATCAGGATGAGAATCGCGTCGAAATCCTGACCATGCTCCTTTTCCAGACGGCCCGCCTGAACAGGAATCCTGTCCCATTGGCGCCCGTTTTCCGCGTAAGAATATGGGATGATGCCGATATCACGGCTCATGTACCAGTAATACTTCTCATTCCCGTTGTTCGCATTGCTGTCTGAAATGGAATCGCCGAATATTGCGACTCTGGCACCGCTCCAGGGATGTTCATTCTGAGCCTTCGTCCGGATTCCTGCAAACAGGAGCAAGACCAGCATTGTCAATGTCTTAAGAATTTGTCTTCTGTTCATTTTATGAATCATTTATGAAGCAAATATAATGAATTCTCACCTCTGATGCTCAAAAAATTTATGGCAAACGCTCAATGCGGAAATTATCCAACAAACCAGGCCACACCCGCGGCCTACGAAAAAAGCGTTTCAAAACTCTCGTTTCAAAACGCCCTTGTGTTGAGATACCACGACTCGAACGTGGACTAAGTGAACCAAAATCACTTGTGCTGCCATTACACCATACCTCAATTCAACTCGGCAAAGATAGGATTATTTTCCTTTATCACCAAACGTATTTCCCTCCATGCGGACAAAATCCACATATCTTTCACCTGTAAAGCCCTTTTTCCCGACTTTGACAGTCATCGGAAGCAACTGCAAGTCGAACGAATCCAGAACACTTTCGAGCGTGGAAACTCCCCTGCGGACAGCCGAATCATCATAAAGAGAAACGAACAGCACCCTCATTTTCCGATTTGCTGACATGAGTTTTGTCAATGCTGCAAGAGACTCCCTGCAATGCCGGCACTTGGTATCGAAAAAGAAAATGTATGTATCCGACGGCAGACGGCGGAGATTCCAGACACGGGACCTTGCATTGACCTTAACCGCTTCCGAAGGAAGTTCCGAGGCGCTCAGGATAAAATCCGGGACACCGCCGGCAACCAGTGTTCCGTAGATTTTCAAGTCCGGCAAACGCGAACCCGGCATTGACCTGGACAGAAGGTCAGACATCGTCCTGGCGTAGCCGATGACATTGACAGTATCGGCAGGGGTATCCCAGATGTCCGGGCGAGACAAGATATACTTGTCAATGAGATATTTGTCGGCTTCCTTGTATCTTCCGTCGTATTTATCTGACATCCAATAGAATACATCTCCGAGTGTCTCCTTGAAGGCAGCAACGTCAGGCAGAGACTGAGAGGCAATCCTGTCCGTCAGGGCATTCACATCATCCACTTTGAAATCATCTCCCAGACTGCCGAAAATCCTGTCAAGCAAAGCATTCGATTCATCACGTCCGTACTTGTAATCATCTGAAGCATAAATATTTGCCAGCATTGACTCGAGAGCCGGAACATCCAGACGACGACCGAGAATGACATTGTCCTTCCCTATCAGGAACATCTGCGGGGTCTTAAGTACGCCGTACTTGAGCTGGAAATCCGACTTCACTTCAGGGTCCCAGAGATGATGGACGTCCACCATAGACGACTTGATATCCAGACGCTTGTCCCTGTACTCTCGCCACGAAAGACTGTCAGCCCCGGCATAGACTGCATAAAAATCCAGAGGATGCTTTGATAATGAGAGACTTGTGCGCAACATCACCGAAGTCACGAGGCAGTCCGGACAGCCGGTATCATAGAAATAAAGTATGCTGTAACGCTTGGACGGAGCGCCGAAAAGAGTCAATGAATCGCCGCGTGAGTCTTCCATTGTCAATGCCGGAGCACGTTCGCCGATGAGGGAACTCCTGTTGAAATCCGCAAAAATCCGCGCATTCATAAGGTCAATGTCAGTCTTCATCCTGACCTTTCCGGTAAAGAACCATTTGTCTGCGATGTCTATTGCAACCGCCTCTGCACCCATCACCGGAGACGACATGTAATCTGCATATAATTTCAATGCAACATGCTGACGTACAATGGAATCCTTACAACTTTCAATGATAGCCGCGCAATCCTGCTTCTGGTCTTCCGGCCTGATTGACTCAAGCGCACGGACATATTCATCCAGTTTCGCGTCCAGAGCCTTCATAGCAGATGAATCCACCTGCTGCGCACCCGAAGTGATGCAGGTCAATGCCAGTGCAACGGCCAGTACCATTATCTTAAAGTATCTCATGACGCTCATATAAATTACAGATTATCATTGACGTGAACTCGCGCCGAAGGCGGAACAAGTCATTGACATTGACCTGATTCAGACAGTGGCATTGACCTTGCCCTAGGCCTTTGCGGCCGGCAGGACGACGCCTTCCGGCAGGAAAAGCGAGGTGTTGCCGTGGTGCTTCAGGATGTCACGCACCGCTGACGATGAGATGTGCGCAAACTCCTGAGCTGTAGGGATTATGATGGTCTCGATGTCAGGGGCGAGCCTTCTGTTGGCGTCGGCTATTGACCTTTCTGTCTCGAAGTCGATCATGTTTCTTACGCCACGGACGATGTGGCGGATTCCGAGTTCGTGACAGGTATCGATGGTGAGGTTGTCATACTTTATGATGCTTACCCCGTCAAGGCCCTTAACTGCCTGACTGATAATATCTATGCGCTGGTCCATATCGAAGAAGCCGCGCTTGTCCTGATTTATGCCGACGGCCACGATGACCTCGTCAAACATTGTCAGGGCACGTTTCAGAATATTCAGATGACCTGCTGTAAATGGATCAAATGATCCCGGAAACAAAGCTTTTGTCATACGTTTACAAACTATATCTGCCAGTCTATCGGGGACTTGCCCTCAGACATGAGAATTTCATTGGTTTTGGAAAAATGATGGCAGCCGAAAAAGGCGCCGCGAGCAAGTGGCGACGGATGAGCCGCCTCCAGGACATGGTGTCTGGAAGTGTCTATCAATGCCTTTTTGCTCCTTGCGAAATTGCCCCAGAGAAGGAAGACCACTCCGTCGCAATGCTGTGATATATAACTGATTACAGCATCGGTAAACTGCTGCCATCCGATAGCGCTGTGAGATGTAGGCTCACCGGCACGGACAGTCAGGACAGCATTGAGAAGAAGTACTCCCTGGTCCGCCCATTTGCGCAAGTCAGGGCATCCGCTCATCTTTATCCCGAGGTCGGACTCGATCTCCTTGAAGATGTTTTTCAGGGACGGAGGGGCCGGGACATCAGCCGGAACGGAAAATGACAAGCCCATGGCCTGTCCTGCTCCGTGGTAGGGATCCTGCCCCAGAATGACGACCTTGACCTTGTCAACAGGTGTAAGCTCGAAGGCCTTGAATATCTCCCCTCCAGGAGGAAATATCTGCCGGCCTTCAGCCTTTTCTTTATGAAGATACTGTACCAGAGACGTGAAGTACGGTTTTGCGAACTCGTCCTTCAGCGCCTCTTTCCAGCTCTGTTCTATTCTGACGTCCATTACGCGAATATGAATCTGACGACATCCTCGATGTTGTTCACATACTGGAATGTCATGCCTTTGATGTACTTCTCATTGATATCCTCGATATCCTTTCTGTTGTCCTCGGAAATCACGATAGTATCCACGCCGGCTCTCTTGGCTGCAAGAATCTTCTCCTTGATACCGCCGACAGGCAGGACTCTTCCGCGGAGCGTCATCTCGCCGGTCATCGCAATACCCTTTCTGACAGCGGTTCCCTTGAGCGCGGACAGCATTGAGCTAACGAGTGTTATGCCGGCTGACGGACCATCCTTCGGGGTTGCGCCTTCCGGAACATGCACGTGGATGTCTTTCTCGGCGAACTCTTTGGCGGTCATTCCTGCCATGTCAGGATGGGCCTTGATGTACTGGTAAGCAATAGTTGCAGACTCTTTCATCACATTTCCGAGATTACCGGTCATGCTGAGCGCACCTTTGCCTTCGCTGACTGAACTTTCTACGAAGAGGATTTCGCCTCCCATCTGTGTCCATGCAAGGCCTGTCACGACGCCTACTCCCTCATTGCCATTCTGTTTATCATGGAAAGCCGTCGGCAGTCCGAGATATTCCTTGAGGTTTTCCTTCTTGATGACAGAAGGATAGTACTCGCCCATGGCTATCTTCTTGGCCGTAACGCGGGCAATCTTCGCAATCTGCTTTTCAAGACCGCGGACACCTGATTCACGGGTGTACTGGTCAATGATTTCCGCCATTGCAGCCTTGTCGATCTTCAGGTCCTTCTTGCCGATGCCATGTTCCTCGAGTTCCTTAGGGACGAGGAATTTCTTGGCGATTTCCATCTTTTCCTCTGCAAGATATCCGGTAACATTGATAAGTTCCATTCTGTCGAGCAGGGCCGGCTGGATGGTCGAAATGTCATTGGCAGTGGTTATGAACAGCACGTGCGACAGGTCGTAATCGACGTCCAGATAGTTATCGTGGAATGTAACATTCTGCTCTGGGTCAAGTACTTCGAGGAGAGCCGATGACGGGTCGCCCTTGAAATCGCTGCTGAGTTTGTCTATCTCGTCCAGGACCATGACAGGGTTTGATGTCTTGGCCTTGGCGATGCCGTTGATGACACGGCCCGGCAATGCGCCGATGTATGTCTTGCGGTGTCCTCTGATTTCCGCCTCGTCATGCATACCGCCCAACGCGATACGGACGTATTTCCTGCCGATTGCCTTGGCGATGGACTTTCCGAGGCTGGTCTTTCCTACTCCCGGAGGGCCGTAGAGACATAGAATCGGGGATTTCATGTCGCCCCTGAGTTTCAGGACGGCAAGGTACTCGATGATTCTCTCCTTGACTTTTTCCAGTCCGTAGTGGTCCTCGTCCAGAACCTTCTGGGCGTGCTTGAGGTCAAGGTTATCCTTGGACATGTCGTTCCATGGAAGGTCCAACATGAATTTCACGTAGTTGTACTGGATGCTGTAGTCCGGAGATGACGGATTGTACTTCTCGAGCTTGGCGATTTCCTTCTCGAAAATCTCCTTCACTTCCGCAGAGCAATTCTTCTTGGCCGCCTCGGCACGGAGTTTTTCTATCTCCTCATCCCCGTCCATACCGAGTTCCTCCTGGATGGTACGGAGCTGGTTGTTAAGGTAATACTCCCTCTGCTGCTGGTCGATTTCGTTCTTGACCTTGGAATTGATTTCCTGCTTGATTTTCAAGAGTTCGACCTGGGTGTCCAAGACATTGAGCAGCTGCATTGCCCTTGTCTTCATGTCCTCGTACTTGAGCAGTGTGACCTTGTCGTGGAAGTTTTCCACTTCGATGGTGGTAGCAATGAAGTTCACGAGGAAGTCGAAGTCCTCGATGTTTTTCAATGCCGTCACTGCCTCCTTAGGTGCAAGTGAGGATGACCTGAGAATGGCTACCGACTTCTCTTTCAAGGAGTCAGCTATGATTTTCACGTCATTCTGGGACATGTCAGCGCTGATGTCCTCGAGATACTGGACGTTTGCGCGCAAATACGGATTCTCGGAGAGGATTTCTCCCAGTTCAAACCTTTTCAGGCCCTGTAGCACGGCTGAAATGGTGCCGTCAGGCATTTCGAATGTCTTGATGATTCTGGCGACGGTTCCGAACGGAAACAGGTCCTCGGCTCCCGGATCCTCCACAGCGACATCATTCTGCGGAACTGCACCGATGAAGGAGTTGCTCTTCTGTGCATCCGTGATGAGTTTTATGGATTTTTCCCTGCCTATAGTTATAGGATAGATGGCGCCCGGGAAAATGACCGCGTTCCTCAGCGCAAGAAGCGGCAAGGAGTCAGGGAGTTCGGTCTCCTCGAATTTGGATGAGACGTCACCTGCCATGACCGGTATGATGCTGACTTCGGCACCTTCTGGAGCCATGATATCCGAAAATTTATCTGTCATAATATACTATGTGTTTTCTTTATAAATAAGTCACAATTCCCCTTTCTGACAATTTGTCATGCAGAAGAATACAAAATGAACCATATTATATATAAGTCAATCTCTATGCCAGAGCCGGTGTCCGGTGTCGTACGGTATCCGAAATGGCACATAATCTTGCAAATCTGCACAATAAAAATGTAAAAACGAAATTTTTGACGATATGCTGCGAGATTCCGCAATATCGGGAGTTTACCGTTTTAGAACCATGATTTTTATCGTAATTGTTTGTAAATAAAAAAAATAACCTTATCTTTGTCACCCAATTTGCAAATAAAGATACAGTAATATTTAATATCAGTTGTTATGACAAAAGCAGAGATCGTTAACGAGGTTGCCAAGTCAACCGGATTAGAGAAAACAACAGTGCAGACTGTTGTCGAGGCTTTCATGGAAACTGTAAAGGCTTCACTCGTAAGAGAGGAACCAGTATATCTTCGTGGATTCGGTAGCTTCATCATCAAGCACAGAGCTGAGAAAGCTGCACGCAATATCACAAAGAACACGACCATGACAATCCCGGCACACAACATTCCGGCTTTCAAACCGGCTAAGGTCTTCACAAGTGCTGTTAAGAAATAAATTTTAAATTTTTCAAACTATGCCAAGCGGTAAAAAGAGAAAAAGACATAAGATGGCAACGCACAAGCGTAAAAAGCGCTTGCGCAAGAACAGACATAAGAAGAAGTAATTTTTCAGTGTCTGCCATTTTAGCAGTCTGCTAGAAGAGAGAGGCTGACCGGTAGTCCGGACGGCCTCTTTAGTTTTTATATGGAAAGGCTAGCCTTTCCTACTGTCGTTGCGGTACGTCACCGCAATGTATTGCTTCACTAATAAATATTGATTTATCCTGATGGAATCTGAAAAAGAATCAGTCAAAGACTTGATTGTAGATGTCGGCGCTGATGAGGTAAGGATTGCATTGATGGAGAACCATCGTCTCATCGAACTGAACAAGGAGTCCAGCAAGGGGCACAGTTTCACGGTCGGGGATGTATTCCTCGGCAAGGTGAAGAAGATTATGCCTGCGCTCAACGCTGCCTTTGTGGATATCGGAGACGAGAAGGAAGCTTTCATCCATTATCTGGATCTCGGTTTCTATTTCACTGCGTTTGACGAGTTCGTCCGCAAGACTAATACGAATACCGATGCCGACGAGTTGTTTTCGGGCATTCAGCTTGGACCTATTCTTGAGAAAGAGGGTCAGATCGAGAACATACTCAAGCCGGGACAGATGGTAATTGTCCAGATTGTGAAGGAGCCTATCTCCACCAAAGGTTCTAGACTTACGGCCGAGATTTCATTGGCAGGACGCAATATTGTACTCCTCCCTTTCGCGAAGAAAGTGAGCATATCCCAGAAGATCTCTTCAAAGGAAGAGAAGAAAAGACTTGAAACATTGGTCAGGAGCATTCTTCCCCAGAATTATGGCGCGATTATCAGGACCGCCGCCGAAGGTAAAAATGCAGCGATTCTTGTATCCGAGCTTAAATCATTGATAAGCAAATGGGAAGGTTCCTGGTCAAAATTGTCGAAAAACAAGAGTATCCAGCCGCTCTTTTCAGAGTACAGCAAGACCACGACAATATTGAGAGATTTGTTCAATGACAGTTTCTCCAATGTGTATGTCAATGACACTAAGGAGTTCGAGGAAATCAGAAAGTACATTTCCCAGATTTCGCCGGACAAGGAGAAGATCGTAAAGTTCTATGATGACAAGGAGCCTATCTTCGACCATTTCGAAGTTACCAGGCAGATCAAGAGTTCTTTCGGTAAAGTGGTTCCCATTAAACAGGGGGCATATCTTGTTATAGAATCGACAGAGGCGCTTAACGTGGTGGATGTCAACAGTGGTATCAGGGCCAAGACCAATGACCAGGAAGAGAATACCTACGAGGTGAACCGCTACGCCGCAGAGGAAATTGCGAGACAGCTGAGGCTCAGAGATATGGGCGGAATTGTGATTGTGGACTTCATTGACATGGAGAATCAGGATCACAAGAACGGGCTGTTCAAATACATGACTGAGCTTATGCAGGATGACAGGGCCAAGCACAATGTGCTCCCTCTCACGAAGTTCGGTCTGATGCAGATAACGAGGCAGAGGATTCGTCCTGTGACTGAAATCAATACGACTGAGGTTTGTCCGGTTTGTCACGGCACGGGTAAGATTGCTCCGAGTCTTGTTATCGATGAGGACATTGAGCGCAAGATTTCCTTCTACGCAACAGAGAACGATGTCAAGTCTTTCATTCTCAAGACAGGACCAATTCTGGGTGCTTATATTTCCAGGGGATTCAATTCTTTCCTCAGGAAGTGGAGAAGAAAGTACAAGTGCAAGATCAAGCACGAGGAAGTCCAGGACTTCAGCGTTTTGCAGTATGAATTCTACAATGAGAACGGAGATAAGCTGGACAGCTGACTCCTGACAAAGGTTTACACGAAGAGCCCGGCCGGTATGGCAAGGCTCTTCGTTTGGTTTTATTTGTCAGAGGACTGGGGAGATTGTCCGAAAAGTCAAACATTCCTCAGTGAGAATCGAGAATCCGCTTCTAGCCTTGTATAGGGGTACGGGGTATTTCAGTCTCGCGAGGACTTTTCGGACAGTCTGG
>OHGS01000041.1_pt1 | contig 71078 bp, 49 predicted proteins | sample 1567831 | NCBI WGS metagenome assembly OHGS01 (sample SAMEA3879596, study PRJEB24766) | human gut metagenome | biome: human-associated habitat; feature: feces | place: USA | collected 1985/1987
CACCGAAGGGAACTATTACTCAAATAGCTGATATAAAGGGGTGGGAAACTTCAGTTAAATAATTCTATCGAAGTATTTTTACTTTGCATCACATTATTACACCGAATTGTTTGTTTTATCAAGCAAAACAGCGCTTCAACAAATACATATTTACACTGATACCCATCCACCTAACGATTGGCACATGACGTGTGTTGCTCGATGCTGCTTGCGGCTTCTGAAAAATTAGTCTAAAAATACACATTATTCTACTTGTTAAACAGATACACATACAAAATATCACATATTAAAGCACAAAATAATCATAAATGCAATTATTTACAGAATTACACTTACATTTTTTGTTGCATAAAGAAATAATCTGTACCTTTGTTGCGAAATAAACAAGCACCTGTTATTGCAGATGAGAATGTATATTTTGATGATTTGATACCATCATAACTGTTAGCAAAAATCACAAAGGAGCATTACCAACTGCAAACGACAAGAAGACTGAGCTAATATGTATTAAAACAACCTTACTGCAACATGAAAATTATTGTAAATCGAGGATTCGACAAATTATTTGCACGAATCGTTATAGGCAAAGACGCACAAAAAACAATCAGTTGCCCAACTCAACAGGATTATTATGATTTGGACACAAAGAAAGGTGAACAGATTGTTGTTAAATTGAGGTATCCCAGCACTTTCACCTATACAATCGCATCAATAGATGCTGATGACGACAATCAGGTGTACTACATTTGTCCTACTGGATTATTTAAAAAATGGACTGCTTTAAACTATATGCTCTTACCTGGGATATGTTTATTACTTTTCATCCTGAAAATAGCTGTACCCGGTTTGTGCGACCACATTTTTGCAGGTTCAATGGCTTTATGGGCATTATCCCTGATTTGTATGGGCTTCTGTCAGCACTTTCCACTTACACGTAAAAATATATTTAAGACGATTCGAATCTGATTCCGTAAATCCTACACACAAATAATGCCGATGTGGAAAACAGCCAGACGCGACTCATTCGTGTAGCACGAACGAGTACGTTTGGCTGTTTTCTGCATCGGCATTTTGGGAAGGCGTTAAGTTTGCCCCATCAGCTTATGCAACAAAGGGCATGGTCTACAAACGGCGCACGGTGCCTTGTCGGCTGGATGACACTTCGACGCGCGATTTGCCGCTAATTTCCAAACTGCCGCGGTTCTCGACCGAACCTTCAAGCAATTCGTCGGCATGACACTTGAGCGTGCCCGAACCGTTGACATTTACCTTGACACGTTTGGCTTTGAGCTGTGCGGCATTGATAACGCCCGAACCTAACACGCTGTAGTTAACCGACTCGACACGGCCCTTTAAGTCCATGTTTCCCGCACCCTGCACCGAGGCATTGAGCGTGGCAAGGTCTACATCGTCGGCTTCGAAATCGCCCGAACCCATCAAACTGATTTCGGCATTATAGGCTTTGATTTTCTTCATATCGATGTCGCCCGAACCCTGCAAATCGACTTTCATTTTGTATTGGCTGCAAAGCATACCTTCTGACGTAACGTCGCCCGAACCCAACAAACAGATGTTCACTTCTTTGGCATCGGCTCCCTGGTTGAAGTCGATGTCGCCCGAGCCTTGCAGCTTAATGTTAAGGCTGTTCTGACAGCGCAACGACTGCAGGAAGTCGATGTCGCCCGACCCTACGAGTTCCAGCTGCAGATTGTCGGCCTTGAACGAACGCGCAAATTCGATGTTGCCCGAACCCTGTAATTTCACTTCCGAAAGGTTTTCCACTTCAAGATACAGCAGCATGCGTCCGGCTTTGTCTGCATCGAAGTATCTGCCTTTCTGTGGCTGAATCATCAGTCTGTCGTTATCTACGGCTAAGCGCACCACGTCCTTCCAGTTGTCGTTGGTGCGCAGGGTGAGCCTGGGGCTGCCTTTTTTCTGCGTGACGATGACATGAAAATTGGCCACCACTTCCAGTTTGCTGAATTTCTGAAGCGGAATTTGGTGTTCGTTGCCAACCGTTGCCACCTCGGTCTGTAGCTTCGAAGCCAAGGGGCTGCTACACGAAGCGTAGAGGGGCTGAATCATCAAAAACGAGGCCAGGCAAAGGCCCGAGGTAAGGATGCGTTGAACAAAGTTTTTCATAAGGCGTAAAAAATTAAAGAGTTAGTACAGAAAAAAAGTTTTATTCGCCCCACGAGCCGCGGTCGAGGTTGCGATAGTTCACAGCCTCCTTGATATGGCGTTCGAGCACGGCTTCCGAGGCATCGAGGTCGGCAATGGTGCGGGCCACTTTGAGTATGCGGTCGTAGGCACGGGCCGAAAGGTCGAGGCGGTGCATGGCGCGTTCAAGCACGGCGGCACCGTCGGCATCGGGGCGGGCGTAGGTTTCGAGCATGGCACGCGTCATTTGGGCATTGCAGTGTATGCCGCGAAAGGCACTGTAGCGTTCGGTCTGCCTTTGGCGCGCTGCCACCACCCTTTCGCGAATCACGCTGCTCGGTTCGCCGGCGGGGGCTTGCGCAAGGTCGGCCACACTGACGGGGGTTACTTCAACCTGAATGTCGATGCGGTCGAGCAGCGGACCGGAAATGCGATTTTTGTATTTCAAAATTTGGGCGGGCGAACACTTGCATTCGTGGGTGGGGTGATTGTAGTAGCCACAGGGGCAAGGGTTCATCGAGGCCACAAGCATGAAGGAACAGGGAAGGGTGACGGTGTATTTGGAACGCGAAATGGTGATTTCGCGGTCTTCGAGGGGCTGACGGAGGGTTTCGAGCGCGGTTCGCGAAAACTCGGGCAGTTCGTCGAGAAACAGTACACCGTTGTGCGCCAAACTGATTTCGCCGGGCTTACACGAGGTGCCGCCGCCAATCAGGGCGACGTCGGAAATGGTGTGGTGGGGCGAGCGGAAGGGGCGTTGCGCCACGAGCGAGGTTTCGGCGCCGAGCTTGCCGGCTACGGAGTGAATTTGGGTGGTTTCAAGGCTTTCGGCCAGGGTGAGCCGGGGCAAAATGCCGGGCAAACGCTTGGCCATCATGCTCTTGCCGCAACCGGGGGCACCAATGAGCATGATGTTGTGTCCGCCGGCAGCGGCCACTTCGAAGGCGCGCTTTACGCTTTGCTGCCCTTTGACGTCGGCAAAATCAAAAGGGAACTGTGATTGGGCGGCATAGAACTCTTCGCGCGTGTTGACAAGGGTGGGTTGCAGGCTGTCTTCGCCCTTGAAAAAGTCGATGACCTGCTGCAAATGGTCGGCTCCGTAGACCTTGAGTTTGTTGACCACGGCGGCTTCGCGCACATTGTCGCGGGGCACGATGAGTCCTTCGTACTGCTGCTCGCGGGCTTTAATGGCTATGCTGAGTGCACCCTTGATGGGGCGAATGGAGCCGTCGAGTCCGAGTTCGCCAACGAGTACATAGCGCGACAACTTTTCGGCGGGCACCTGCCCTACCGATGCCATGAGTCCGAGGGCAAGGGGCAAATCGTAGCCCGACCCTTCCTTGCGCACATCGGCGGGGGCAAAGTTGATGGTGAACTTCATGCGGTCGGGCAGTTTGACGCCGCTGCTCAACAGGGCATTTTCGACGCGTAATTTACTCTCGCGCACGGCATTGTCGGGAAGCCCTACCATGAAATAGAGGCTCGTGGCATCTTGGGCATGGAGTTGCTGACAGTTGACTTCCAAAAATACGGGCATGGCCGACAGCCCGTTGACGGCTGAGGTGTTTACTTTCGAGAGCATAATGAAATAAGGGGTTAATACGTCGAAGGGTGAAAAGGGGTGAACAAACTGTTTGGCATGGGCTGTTCGATAGCAAATTTACGCAAATTCGTTCGGTGCAACAAAGATAAATGGTATTTTTAGACAAAAGAATTAAGTAAATATTTAAATGATGCAAAAAGCATTTTCAAGGTAAAATGTGCGATGAAATGGGCGTTTTTTTTACATTTTAAGGGCATTTTATGTATGCGATGAAATGAGACTTTTCAACATGAGGCTAAAAAGGTCAAAAGATATTGGTTGGAATGTGGTAATTTTGCCACACATCAATGAAGCAACAAATTCAAGTGTAACGCTACGCGCCTTTGCAACCTTCCTATTTTAACCTCACAGAACATGGCGCGCAGGACCTCCATACTTACCCTACACATAGGGAATAGGAGAATAAGTTACCATGCGGAAAAGAACAGAAGCAACAGTTCCGTTTCAAACACAGGACTCAGATTCGGGGACTGCTTGTGCAATGTTTCTTTTTTTTTCAATCCCTACTTTCCGCTTACAAACACCTACAAACGGCAAATATGTTCGCTGCGTCACACTTTGATATTGTACTCCATACAGTTTTTCCTTGACTGCATGGAGTTTTTTTTGGCTCAGAGAGAATTGGGTGGGTAAACGTGGGTGCTTCATACGTTTTGGAAATCGGAATGCGATAAAATGTTATATCCGATTTCATTTTTTTTAGAGCCATGAACACAATAGGCCTAAAAAAACCTGCGACTGTCATATAGACAATCGCAGGCACCATGACAGTTTTCTTTAGAAGAAAAGAAAGGAGAATGTCAATAATGGAGAATTATGAAAAGTGAAACGATCTTACTTTTCGATTTCGCTCAAACCGATAACCACACGGTTTTCGTCGTTGGCTTTGAACGGTTGAACGGTGTCGCCCTTAAACGAGCTTGAAATGCGTGAAGCTTCGATGCCGTACTTCTCGGTGAGGAGCTTGGCTACCTTGTTCACACGCTTTTCTGAGATGCGGCGGTTAACGTCGGCCGTACCGGTTCCGGCATCAGCGTAACCCACGAGTTCGATTTCGGCCTTGGGGTTAGCCTTGAGCCAGTCGGCTACTTGCTTAATCTTGGCTTCTTCGCTGGCACTGGGAGTAGCACTGTTAATCACGAAGAACACTTCGAGACGCTTGGTTTCCTTCTTCACCTCGGGCTTGGGCTCGGGTTTGGGCTCGGGAGCAGGTGCAGGAGCCGGGGCGGGAGCAGGTGCAGGTGCGGGGGCAGGAGCCGGAGCAGGAGCAGGTGCTGCTTTCTTCTTCTTGAAACCAAACTTGAAGTTCAAACCGAGCATGGCCTGAAGCTGCCAGTCGCCCTTGCCGTTAACCTTTGAGTTGAAACGGTCGTGGAGGTTGTTGGCCGTTACTTCGAGGTTCAAACCTACGTTGCGGTGAAGCTCGGCTTCGAGCTGCATACCTACGCGGAAGTTGTGAACGAGGCGGTCGTCGGCCCACTTAAAGTTGAGGTTTTGCTCCGTGGCCTGGCTCATCATGCCTTTGAGATCGTCGTTGTCCCAAGCATAGCCCAAACCTACACCACCAATAAGGTAGGCGTTGATGGTATGATTTTTATTGGGCGCAAACACGTTGCAAAGGTTAAGCATCAAGTCGAGGTTTGAGGTCACGAACTTGTAGTCGTAAGTTTTGTTCAGGCTTTTGAGTCCGCCCTTTTCGTTAAAACCGCTCACATGGATACGGGCACCGACAGCGGGCGTGAACATGCCGCCTACGCTTAAAGCACTGATCGGAGTAATGAGCTTCGATGCCTTGTAGTTGGTAAACGTCACTTGGCCACCACCTTGCACACCGATAAACATGTGCGGATAGTCTGCCTTTTCTTTCTCGCCATTGCTTTGAGCAAAAGCAACGGGTGTTGCCAGCATCGCTACACAAAGCGAAGCAAGCACCTTCTTTACATTTTTCATAATGCGTAGATGGTTTTGTTATTATTGTAATTTATGCAAAGATAGTGAATGTTTTAAAATCCACCACAAATAAGGGGGTAATTTTCCGCATCTTGCTAACAAAGTGGTCGATATTTCGCGCCTAATTGCACATCGGTTTAGGATAGTGAGTAAAAATAGCGTAAAAAAAATCCCCTCGCAGGCATGTAGCTGCAAGGGGATTGAAATGGGGTTATAATTTTACGCGTGGCGAGAAATGCTACTCGCTACGGAAAATATTATTCTTGACGGGGACGACGGGGTGCGCGACCTTCACCGCCTTCGCGACGGGGACGACGTGCGGGACGTTCTTCCCATCCTTCGGGCTTTTCTTCGAGTACGCGGTGCGACAGGCGGAACTTGCCGGTCTTTTCGTCGATTTCGAGGAGCTTCACCTGAATGTGGTCGCCTTCCTTCAAACCGGCTTCTTCAACCGTTTCAAGACGCTTCCAGCTGATTTCAGAGATGTGGAGCAAGCCTTCCTTGCCCGGCATGAACTCTACGAAGCAACCGTAAGGCATGATGCTCATTACCTTGGCATCGTAAACTTCGCCTACTTCGGGAATGGCAACGATGGCGCGAATCTGTGCGATGGCTGCGTCGATGCTTTCCTTGTTGGGACCCGAAACCTGGATTTTGCCCACACCGTCTTCTTCTTCGATGGTGATGGTAGCTCCGGTTTCTTCCTGCATGCCCTGAATAATCTTGCCGCCGGGGCCAATAACTGCTCCGATGAATTCTTTGGGAATTTCGAAGGCTTCGATGCGGGGAACGTGCGGTTTGAGTTCGGCGCGGGGTGCATCCATAGTTTCAAGAATCTTGCCGAGGATGTGTTCGCGAGCCTGCTTAGCCTGAGCGAGTGCCTTTTCAAGAATTTCGTATGAAAGGCCATCGCACTTGATGTCCATCTGCGTAGCGGTCAAACCCTTGGCCGTACCAGTGGTCTTGAAGTCCATGTCGCCGAGGTGGTCTTCGTCACCGAGGATGTCGCTCAACACGGCATACTTTTCTTCACCGGGGTTCTTAATCAGACCCATGGCGATACCGCTGACGGGCGCCTTGATGGGCACACCGGCATCCATGAGGGCGAGCGTACCGGCACAAACGGTGGCCATTGACGACGAACCATTTGATTCGAGAATGTCGCTCACTACACGTACGGTGTAGGGGAAGTCGGCAGGAATTTGTCCCTTCAATGCGCGCCATGCCAAGTGACCGTGACCGATTTCGCGACGGCCTACGCCACGCTGAGCCTTAGCTTCGCCGGTTGAGAAGGGAGGGAAGTTATAGTGAAGAAGGAAGCGCATGTAGCTCTTGTCGAGTACATCGTCAACCATCTTTTCATCGAGTTTCGTACCGAGTGTTGCGGTAGCCAAAGCCTGAGTTTCGCCACGGGTAAAGATTGACGAACCGTGAGGCATGGGCAGGGGCGACACTTCGCACCAGATGGGGCGGATGTCGGTGGTTTTACGTCCGTCGAGACGCTTGCCTTCGTCGAGGATGCAACGGCGCATGGCATCGCGTTCCACGTCGTGGTAGTAGCGGTCAACGAGCGCGTTCTTTTCTTCGATTTCGTCGGGCGTGAGTTCGGGGTGAGCGGCAGCATAGCGTTCTTTGAAGTCTTCGCGAATTTTGGTGAAGGCTTCTTCGCGCTGGTGCTTGTCGTGGTCGCCGGCCTCAGCAATGGCGTATGCCGGAGCGTAGCACTCGTCCTTTACTTGCTGACGGAGTTCTTCGTCGTTGATTTCGTCGTCGTACTCGCGCTTCACGTCCGTGCCGAGTTCTTTCGAGAGTTCCTTTTGGAGCTGGCACATGGGCTTGATGGCTTCGTGTGCCACCTTGAGGGCTTCGAGGAGTGCGCTTTCGGGCACTTCGTCCATTTCGCCTTCCACCATCATGATGTTGTCTTCCGTAGCACCTACCATGATGTCCATGTCGGCCTGTTCGAGCTGCTTGAAGGTGGGGTTCACCACGTATTCACCGTTGATGCGGGCCACACGAACTTCAGAAATCGGACCGTCGAAGGGGATGTCGCTGGCAGCCAAAGCAGCCGAAGCGGCAAAACCGGCCAATGCGTCGGGCATGTCTACGCCATCGGCCGAGAAGAGCGTGATGTTAACGTAAACCTCGCAGTGGTAATCTGAGGGGAAGAGGGGACGGAGTGCACGGTCGACCAAACGCGAAGTAAGGATTTCGTAGTCGCCGGCACGACCTTCACGCTTGGTGAAGCCACCGGGGAAACGACCTGCGGCACTGTATTTTTCTTTGTAATCGCACTGGAGGGGCATAAAGTCTGTACCGGGCTGTGCGGTTTTGGCAGCACATACGGTAGCAAGCAGCATGGTGTTGTTCATACGCAGCATAACTGCGCCGTCGGCTTGCTTGGCCAGTTTGCCGGTTTCGATGCTGATGGTACGTCCGTCAGGCAGCGAAACGGTTTTCGTTATCACGTTCATCTGAATTGTGTATTAAAATTTTGATTTTATTTTCCACTGTAAATCACGCAAAAGTAACAATAAAAAACCGAAATACCCAAATTACTTCGGGGCTTTTTCCATTTGTGCGGCGCGAAATGAGTTTTTTGAGCTTTGGCGCGCTTGTTTTGCCGTTTTTTACCAGACATTCACACACACCTTGGTCAAAAAGCGTAATTTTACAGCCCTAAACTGCCGCGAAGCCAAGGTGTGAAATATCGGGGTTCCGTGCCGGTGCTTTTTGATTTCAAATTTTTGCTTCACCATGAATCATTGCTTTTGCCATACTGTGCCTAACGCTGCTTGCTGCAGCCAGCCTGGTGCTTGCCACAAGCCCAATTCTTATCACAGATTTACCCGTTATTCTACATATACTCCTTATACATCTACATATACTCCTTCTACATCTACTCCTTATTATATATATAGGGTCATCACTTTTTGCTTACTGCTCCTTGCGGCACATGCACTGCCCCTCTGCGCCCAACAATCCGAAACGCTGAAGGAGCGAACCGAACGCTTGTTTGCACATTTCAAGCAGGCTTCGCGCTTCGACTACAACTATCCGCGCGAAAAGGTGTACTTGCATTTCGACAATTCGGCCTACCTCGAAGGCGATACCATTTGGTACAAGGCCTACGTGGTGCGGGCCTCGACGCTGCAGCCCACAACGCTGAGCCGCGTGCTTTACGTGGAGCTGCTCAATGCCGACGGGCAGCTGATGGAGAAACAGACACTGCGCATCGACTCACTCGGTCAGGCCGACGGTTCGCTGAGCCTGAACTTGCCGGTTCGCGCCGGTTACTACGAGGTGAGGGCCTACACCCGCGCCATGACCAACTGGGACGACGCGGCGTGCTTTTCGCGCGTTTTCCCGGTGTTCACCACGGCCAACCCGCAAATGGGGTCGCCGCGCAACAAGGATTTGTCGCTCAACGAACTGGCCATTCCCGAACCTACGCCCAACAAACGGGTAACTTACGGTGCACCGCGCCCTTACGTGCAGGGAGATAGCACCGAAAAGTTGCTTTCGTTCTTTCCCGAGGGCGGACTGAGGGCCAAGGGGGTGGCGCAGCAGGTGGCTTTCAAGCTGACTGACGGACGGGGCTTTCCGCTCACCGACACGCTGCTGATTTGCAACGAACGGGGCGAAGTGGTGAGCGAGGCGATGGTGGAACACGAGGGCATGGGGTCGTTTGTGCTGCCTGCCGATTTTGCCGGGGGCTACGCGCTCCTTAAAGAGGAACAGACGAACCCTGCGCCCAACAGCCTTGCGGCAGATGGCGGTCGGCGTGCCTTGCCGCAAGGTGCCTTTGCACTGCCCTCGCCTGCTTCGGCCTATGCACTGCATACGCAATGGACGCACGAGGGATTGTTTGTGAGCATTGCGGCCAACGATTCGGCTGCGGCCGGGGGCGAATTGCTGGGACTGGCGGCTTTTTGCCGCGAAAAGGCTTGTTTTTTCGACACGCTCTCGGTTTCTTCCGACCCGGTCGAGATTCTGATTCCCGAAAGGGCCTTGCGCCGGGGGGTGAACCGCATCGAACTTTTCGACCTTGACGGACAAAGCCGGGCGTCGCGTCTGGTGTGGTGCGAGGGGCACGAGGCTTCTATGCAGCACCCTATACAGGTGGAGGTGCGACAGAACGAGGCGGTGTATGCGGCGTTTTCGCCTGCTGTTCTTGAGTTGAAACTTACCGACAGCCAGGGCAAGGGGGTGAGTACTACGGTGTCGGTGGCTGTGCGCGACGAGGAGGGGAACTTGATTGAAAATGCCGACTGCAACATGAGCACGGACTTGCTGCTGGCTTCGGAACTGCGTGGCTACATTCACCGCCCCGAAAGCTATTTTGCGGCCAACGATGCCTTGCACCACCGCCGGCTCGACTTGTTGCTGATGGTGCAGGGTTGGACGGCTTCGGATTTTGCCACGCTATGCGCGGCCGACACTTTTCAGACGGTGCAGCCCATCGAGGACAAACTGATTGTGAGGGGTACGCTGTTCAAGGAAAACAACAAACGCGAACCGCAGCCGTTCATGAACCTGCAACTGCTGGCTTATTCGCTCAACGGCGACCGCATCGAGGGGGAAACGCGTACCGACAGCCTGGGGCGTTTTGCCTTTGAGGCGAACATCGACTTCACGGGCGACTTCATTGCGCAGTTCACTTCGACCAACGATCAGGGTAAGCGCAAATGGGGACGTCTGACGCTCGACCGCTGGTTTGCACCGAGTCCGCACGCATTTACCGGGCCTGAACTGGCGCTTACTGCACCGACCGACAATGCGTCGCGCCGTGCAGCCGGGGGCGGAGCGAACCTTCGCGAACCGCTTACCTTTGCATGGACCGACACCATTCCGCGTACACTGCCTACCATGCTGGGCGAGGCGAATGTAAAGGTGAAAAACAAATACCGGGGCTTTACAGGCAACCGCTACACTTGGCGTGGGGGCGAGAAGCACGGCATGCAGCGGGCCACAAAGTTCTACAACATTGAGCAGGAGTGCGAACATGTGAAGGATATGGGGCTGGCTCCGGGCTACATCAACGACTTGCTGGCCTTGCTCGAAAGCAACTTTGAACACAGCCGTTCGGCTTCGGTGGGTGCTGCCCTGGCTTCGCAGGCTGCGGCCAGTGCGCAGTCGGCTCGCGATGCTGAAAGACACATCACGGGCAACCCCGACGCAACATCGGGGGCTCCCATACAGTCGGTATCGGGCGGCAGCGGGGAAAAGGGTGCGCAAATAGGGGTCGACCCCAAGGATATGATTGCGCAGAGCGACTTTGCGGGTCGTGCCTTGCAGCCCGACTGGACGTACCGGGGGCTGCCCATCGTGGTGTATTTGAACAATGAATTGCTCGGGCCGCTCGTGCAGCGTTTTCCTGAACTTTACAGCGACATTCAGGCCGAGGAAATCAAGTCGGTGAGCATCGTCCACGAAAATCAGCAAACCGATGCGGTGAGCGGCAAGACCAAGCGTTTCAGCCGCGAGAAGTATAAAATGTATATGTACGAAAACCCCGACCACGCGCGTTACCGCTCGACCAAGGGCAAGGAAAAGCGTCGGATTCAGGGCTTTTCGCACCGCCGCCGTTTCTATGCGCCCAATTACCGCAGTTTCGACCTTCCTTCGGCTTCCGACCTCCGTCGCACGCTTCACTGGGCGCCTTCGGTGCGCACCGATGCCAACGGGCGCGCCCACCTCATTTTCTTTACGAATGCACACGAAAAGCAGGTGCTCGACATTTCGGTGCGTGGCATCACGACGCATGGCGAAACCATCGATTTCGACAATCGCTGACCGCGCTCTTGTACTGTCTGCACACTTATGCACAGCATGCAAGCAAAAGGCTGACGGCTTTTTTAGAAGTTTGCAAGCAGCAAACAAAAAGCATTTACATTCTGACATTCCCGGGTCTGTTTTGAAAGTCATCTATCTGAATTTTCAAAACAGACCTTTTCGTTTTTATTTAAGAGAGAGTCCGAATAAAAATTGTATTCTTATCACTATTACCTGTAAGAATAGGTATATTTATTCGCTTATTTATTTTTTTAATAAAAAGTCTACAAATATTTAAGCAAAACTTTGGTTCTATCATAAAGTTTTTGTAGGTTTGCCACCGAAAATACACATAATTACACTGCGCGCTCATTTTGCAACCAAAATAACAGTATATGATAAATAAATTACGCTATTTATTAGTGATGTTTCTGACGTTGCTAACAGTTGAAACGTACGCTCAACAGAGTACAAACGTGGGCTACTGCGTTGACAACAACATCAATGAATCGACGCCCACCATTTCGTTTGACAAAAAACTTAATATCCCCTTTCAGGCTGCCATTAAGTTTCCTTCTGCACGCATGATGCCTTATAAAGGTGGCATCGTACGCAAAATCAGAGTCTACACACGTCCCGGCATCGAGAAGTTAGCCGTTTGGCTTCGCCATTCGCTCGATGGCACAGCCATTCCCGGTTCATTCGTACGCCCCGGTGGCATCACCACCGAAGGTTGGGTAGAAGTTTTGCTCAAAACGCCTTACGTCATTACGGGCGAGGACCTCATTGTGGGTTACTCGGGCACGGCACCTGCCGGCAAAGGCATTGTTTGCGACGATGTGCCGAATGCAACCAACGACTACAGCTGCCTTGTCAAGCTCCCCGGCATGGATTGGACCAATTTCGCCAGCGATTACGGTGCACATGCGCTGCAAGCTGTAATCGACCTCAATGGTGAAACGGCCAACGACGACGTGGCTATGGCAAGCTGCACCTTCAATACCGACTTCTACAAGATTGGCAGCGAGGCTCAAATGTCGCTTACCATCAGCAACTACAGCACACAAGCTGTGAATATGCCCAAGGTTAAATACAGCCTCAACGGCAAAACCACGGAAGTTCCTACCAATGGGGGTAGCATTGCAGTGGGCAATTCGCAAAAACTCACTGTAAAGGTGCCGACGGCTGAGTGTGCCGAGGGCGACAACGCATTGAAAGTGTGGATTGAATCAGACAACGCTTACAAAGGCAACGACACCCTTTCGCACAAACTGGCCTGCTACACCACCAGCTTCCCGCGCAAGGTGCTTGTTGAGCATTTCAGCACTTTGGCCTGCGGTAATTGCCCCTACGGACATGCCCTGCTTACCAAGCTGCTCAATGATCGCGACGACTATGTATGGGTAACCCATCACATTGGCTACGGAAAAGACACTCTGACTGTAAAGGAATCGTATGAAGTAGGCAATTTTTTAGGATTGCAAGATGCTCCCAGAGCCAGCTTCGACCGTCGTTTCCTCGAGGTCTCCGATCCTAAGTTTGCTCCTCTGATTGGTATTGGTTATTCATCGCCCACCGAAGGTGTGGCAATAGTTAAACCCAGCTACCTGCGCTGTGCCGAAACCGCTGCTTTCGTTTCGGTAAACATTGACCAGCAATACGACGCTGCCACCCGCACGCTGAAAGTGACCGTATCGGGCGAAAAGAACAATCTCGTTGAAAAATATTACAAAGATAACAGCCTGACCGTGCTGCTCACCGAGGACAAGGTGGAAACCGAACACGAACAATCTGGTAGCGGCGAAAAGATACACTTCCACGTGTTCCGCTGCACGCTCACCAAGATGCTGGGCGATGCCATTGAATGGAATGGCAATACCTACAGCCACACCTTTACTACCACCATTCCCCAAAAATGGGCGGCAAAGAACCTGAAAGCTGTGGCCTACATCAATGGTTCGACCACCGACATCTATCAGGCTCAAATTCTCAATGCCAACGTCGTAAAGGTTATTGACCCCACCGACACGGGCATTGATGCAGCTGAAACGGCCGATGCACAAGTGCTCAGCCGCGAATACTTCAACCTCAACGGACAGCGCGTGGCTCAGCCCACCACTGGCGTTTACCTGCTCAAAACCACCACGAACAAGGGGGTACAGGTAAAAAAGGTCATTCTGTAACTCACTGAAGCAACATGCTTACTCCGTGCAGCAAGCCGCCACGCAAAGCGGCGCATGGCCTCGGGCCGTGACGGCTTGCCGCATGATTTACCAACAAGAATACACCAATCTTTAAATACCCAGAGAACTATGAAGAAAACTCTACTTACATTGGCTTGTGCATGCCTCGCTGGTAGCACCCTGGCTCAAACTCCCGGTGCAACCGATTACAAAGGCAATCAGTTCACCAACTTATCGGCCAACGGTACTTGGCTCATTGAAAGCGGACTTGAATCGATCCGTGTCTACAACACCGAAACTGGAAAGTTCTACGACTACATTGGCAACGAAGGCGAATGCTATTCTGCCGGCTTAGGCAGCAGCGTTATCACCGAAAACGGTACGGCAGTTGGTGCAAGTGCCAATGGTGCTGTTATCTTCAAGGACGGAAAAATTACGCCCCTGCCCATGCTCACGGGTCAAGGTAGCACCATGAACGGAGCCAACTCCATCACCCCCGACGGCAAACGCATTGTGGGCTTCCTGGCTTACGATGGTGCAGACATGGGCGGTGCCAACATGATGACTTACCCCGTTATCTGGACGCAGAAGGAAGATGGCAGCTACGAATGCAAAGCACTGCCCTTCCCCAACAAAGACTACGTAGGTCTGGAGCCCCAGTCAGTTCTTGCTACTGACATTTCGGCCGACGGCAAACGAATCGTTATTCAGGTTACCAGCAACGATGGTTTCGTTGTTTACCCCATTCTCCTCACCGAAAATGCCGATGGCACCTGGCAGCAGCAGCTCAAGGGCACCAGCAAACTCTGGAACGCTGAAAAACTGGCCTTAATTGGCAAGGCTCCCGTTGAGCCCAAAAAACCCAAGGCTACCGACTACTTTAGCGAAGAGGACTATGTGACCTACAACAAGGCCATACAAGAATACGCTCAAGCATACGAAGACTATCAGAACGGTTTGATTGGTTTTGAAGAAGTACCCCCCAACCCCGAATACAACCAGAGCAACTACATTAGCGATCCTGCTAAGAAAGCTGAGTTCACGGCTGCATCACAGTCTTACGAACTGGCCAGTTCACAATATTTGGAAGACTACTATGCTTTCCAGGAAAAACTGAAGGGAGTTACTTACGGCACATCGTATGCCTACAACAATGCCTTGATTTCGGCCAACGGTAAATATTTGGGCAGCACCCTGCAGTGGTCTGACGAAAGAGGTTGGGAATCAAGCTGCACGCCTGCTGTCATTACCCTCGACAGCGAAAAGGACAACGTGAAGGAGGCCGACCTCAAGAATAACCTCACCACCAGCATCACCAACGACGGTATGCTCGTGCATGCAGCTCCCTTCAACGAACCTACCCGCAGTTCGTACATCATGCCTGCCAATGCCGATAAGTCGATGTCCATCGACGAATGGCTCAAGGCTGAAGGCCGCGACGACCTGAACAAGTTCCTCGACGAGAACTACCGCTTCACTGTCGAAAAAATAACTATTGACGAAGAAAACAATCAAAACGTCACCACTGTCGAAGACAGCCTCGTGTCGGGTACTTGCATCTTCACCCCCGACGGCAAGAAGATGGTTAGCTTTTTCTACGATAGCTTCAGCGGCCTCAACAACTACCGCAGCTACACGCTCGACCTCACCTCGAAGCCCTCGGGCATCGAAGATGCTTTGGCCAACACCGAAATCGAAGGCGAAGTGATTGCTCGCGAATACTTCAACCTGCAGGGTCAGCGCATCGCTGCTCCCGTTAGCGGTCTGTACCTCGAAAAGGTTACTACCACAAAGGGCGTATTCACGTTCAAACGCTTGAAGTAAACGCTTAACGTCAGGGACTCCATACCTTGCCCCTTGGGCCATTTTGCCCTGACAACCTTATACACCACGGACGATGAACGCAGTGTCGCAACTGCTTCATCGTCCGTTTTTTTCATTCAACCCTAAGTTCAACCTGTTCAAGGATGGGGAGAACGCGTTCCAAGGCTCTTATTTTTAACTCTTTTTTTGTTGAAACTAGCTCGGAACTAATTTCAACAAGCTCGGAACTAATTCAGACAAGCTTGGAACTAATTTCAACAAGCTCGGAACTAATTCAGACAAACGCGGAAGCTGCCCAAATGGGCTTGAAATAAAAGGTATTTTACCATCCCATTACGTTTAATAACACTCCTGCAACTACTTCACGCCGCCCTCATCTGCGGGCAAGCACCAGGTCGCGCTTTCCACCTATTTCCATTTTGCTTCAAAATTACACCCAAACTCAGACTTACGCATTTCAGCTAACATAATGGTTGCATATTACCCAAAATATCATTACATTTGCCAACACCTACTCATCATTACTAACTATTAAAACCTTACAATCATGAAAACAAAGAACTTGAAAGCCATGTGTGTCGGTAGTCCTCGCATATTCACGGGATGGAAACAGTGTAATCGTCGGTATGAGCGCACGCTGCGAGCATAAAACAGAAACTCCAACGATTACTGAAAGCAAACAAATTCGTCATAAACATTCATTATGGAAGATAAAAAAGATTGGCTAGGTATAGCATGTTTATGGATTTTACTCCTACAAAAGATGACCGATTTCAAATGGTTATACCACATCATTTGGCCCTTATTATTATTTTGGGCTTATTATACCGTCAAACTTTTGCAGGCTGAGCTGAAAACGGAAAATTCACTAAAAGGAGTATGCAAATATATATGGAAGAACAAAAAATGGGATATTTATTGGCTTTTGTTCTTCATAATCTTTACCGTAGCCTATTTTGCCGGTGAACTCAACAAATAGGAAATTGAAAAAATGACGTATATGACTAAAATCGAAGACAGGAAGGACACGTTGGATATGCTGCGCGACATTGTATGCCTATTGATTGTGATAATCCGCTCTGAATGGCTGCTCATTTTATTTTGGCCGGTATATATAGGTTGGGCCTATTACGCTTGTAAGCAATTACGCACAGAATGGGCAACAGAAAGTTCGGTAAAACAAGTAGTCATTCACATCTTAAAGAAAAATAAGTGGGACATGCTGTGGCTAATACTTTTGCCCATCTTGGCCGTAGTCTATTTCGGAGGATTTCTCCCATTCGAAAAGCAATGACTATTCCTCTACCAATAGTTACAACAAAGCACCTACAGATAGATATTTTTCACCAACTTAATAAATTATTCGACAATTTATTTGGTAAATCAAAAAAATCAATTACATTTGCCAACACCTACTCATCATTACTAACTATTAAAACCTTACAATCATGAAAACAAAGAACTTGAAAGCCATGTGTGTCGGTAGTCCTCGCACATTCACGGGGTGGAACAACTGTTAGCCCCCTATATCGGAGAGTCAGAAATATATTAAATCCAATAGATATGCCTTATTTTTTAAAAAAAGAAACACTGGATGATATATGGATCGGAGTATGTATTTTAATCATAATAGCATCGCATAGTCAGCTAAAATGGCTTTATCATTTGATTTTTCCGATATCAGTAATTTGGGCAGTTTGCTTCAGCTTAGTGCTTTTTGCAGAATGGAAAACGGAGAACTCAATTAAAAATGTAATGCTGCACATACTCAAGAAAAACAAAGGAGATATTATTTGGCTTTTTACTGCCGTACTTTTCACAATAGCCTATTTGAATGGCGAAATCTTCAAATAGCACATTCAAGCCTATGAAGCGCAGTAACTACAGCTGCAAACATATAACTAATATTTGCACCTATATGATTGAAAAATGGAAAGAAAATAAGGAGTGGCTGTTTATGACAATGCTCTTTTTTTATTGGTTACAGCGCATAACCGACATTAGATGGCTATACCATGTGCTTTTGCCTATATGCTTATTTTTTGTGTATTTCACCTGTAGGGTTCTGTATGCAGAATGGAAAACGGAGGATTCAATGAAAAATGTAATGCTGCATATACTCAAGAAAAACAAATGGGATGTTTTTTGTGTGATTGCCATGGTGCAGTTTACCATAGTATATTTGAGTGGCAGACTGTTTGAATAGCACACTCAAACCCGTTGACCGCAGTTGTGCTACAACAGCAAACCTATGACTCTATAACATTTAAAACACTACATCATGAATAAATGGGAAGACAAAAAAAATACATTATTGCTGATATGGGTCTGTTTAATGTTATTTAGTAAGATTACCAAATACGAATGGCTACATCCTGTCATTTTACTTGTCAATCTGATTGCGCTTTACTACACCTGGCGTTTCCTTTCAACCGCATGCGAAGCGGAAACATCGTCCCGAGGAACATTGAAGCACCTACTGAGGCATTACAAGTGTGATACGTATTTTCTCCTGCTGTACCTCCTTAATGCCGTGGGCTATGTGCTTTGGCTTTGCTTCAAGTAGCACCTCCGCCCCATCGCAATGCGAAAAGATGGAAGGTTAAGGCGGCGACATACAAAAAATCCCCGGAAAAGAGCCTTCCTCGCTCTTTTCCGGGGATAAATGTTTTTTAAAAACGAGGTCGACGCGTGTCAGGGCACTGCGGCATATTGGGCGGTGCGGGCCGTGAAATCGTCGATGGCAGCTTGAGCAGCAGCATCAGTAAGGGGCGTTACGCAACCGGGCTTCACCCCGTTGAGCGAAGCAGCCACCAGCTGCGAAAGCCGGGCATAGCCCATGCCGTAAAGGTGCGAGGCGCAGAACAAACGCTGATCGGCCACCTCGCCGCTAAGCATCGGGGTGTAGCAGTCGACGTAGTTCACGCGGTCGGCATAGCCCAACCGGGCAATCATGGCCTTAACTGCGGCATTAAAGGGAGCGACGCGGCCGGCATTGCGCGCAGCGTTGTGGGTGGGTAAGAGCGAAAGCACATGAATGGCGGCATGGGGGGCGGCGGCATGCACCTTATCGAGCAACAGGCGGTACTGATCGGCCAGTTCGCTGATGGGAGCCGAGCCGTTGGCATCGCGCGCACCGATGTAAAGGCACACCTGCGCCGGAGTTTCATTGTCGGGGCGTCCGTTGAAAATCACATCGATGGTTTTGGCAAGGTCGGCAATCGTGACGCTTGCATATCCCCAACCCAAGCCGCGGTTTTTGACCCGAGCAGTATGGAATATTTCGTGCCATTCGCCTCCGTGCATCACATCGTCGCCAATCATCAGAATGTCGTCGGCCGCAACCTTCTGCATACCGAAAGCACTGACACGCATGCCAAACGAGCGAGGCAGCCCACCATACTGCAGGGGCGCATCGGCCGGATAGGTGCAGGTGGCACCCTGCCCATTGACGTAGGGTGCAATGGCGTTGCACCAGGCGCGGTAAGCAGCAGCATTGGGGTGAAGTCCGTCGAGCGAAAAGGTTTGTCCCATGGTAATGGGCATCATCAGTTGCCAAAGGTCAATATAAGTGGCCCCCATTTCGGTGCAGAGTTCGCGGAGCAAGGCATTGGTGGCCTGTTCGGCTTCAAGGGTGCGTATGCCCGACTTGCTTGGCAGAATGCTCTGCACAAAGAGTTGGGTGGCAGGCGATTCTTTTTGAAAGCGGTTGAGCATGTGGCGCACATTGGCCGCCACACGTTCGGGGCGGTTAATGCCCTGCGTGCCCAAGTCGTTGGTACCAATCATCAGGAAAGCCTTGGCGGGTTTTCCGCGCAGAATGGCTTCGAGGTTGGCCAAAGTTTCGTCCGAAACAGCGCCCGACACACCGCGGTTAATGACCTTGGGGTTATCAAAGGCTTCGCACCAGGCGTGCATGTTGGTAATGCTGTTGCCGATGAACACAATGTGGTCGGACGCGACGTCTAACACCTTGAACGTGTCGTACCGATGATTTCTAAAGGGTAAATCGGCAAACACAAGCACCGTACTTGCAAGGAAGCAGGCCAGCAAAGTGGCAAATCGTTTCATGTCTTTTTCAATCGTTGTTTTTAAGGGTTGAATTGTATTAGATATTTATGCAGCAAGGGCTGCGTATTGTTTGAATGTATTTGGCAGAGGCAGGCTCTGACGCAAGGAGCATACAAAATTAGGAATTATTTCAATCTGTCGGGTTTTTCGCGTGAAAAAGAATTCGTAAGTTTGGCGCGCCGTTTTTAAAAAGAAAACACTACAACGTTCTTTTTCGATTCAACACATCATTCACTTATGACATTCAAACTACGCTTTTCATGGGTACTGGCAGCCCTGTTTTTTATCACCCTGCAAGCCGTGGCACAGCAGCAAATGCTATTGGGCTACTGCCCCGACGAACTGACAGCAGAGGCCGAACCGGTGATGCTGGACAAGCATAACAATACCTTATTCAAAGCGGCCATTGTGCTGCCCGAAGCGCGCATGAAACTGCTGAAGGGGGCAAAAATCACTAAATTCCGCCTGGCCACCGACGAGGGAACCCGGCAAATTGGGGTGATGCTGCGCCATGAACTGACGGGGAATACCATTCCGGACACGTATGCCTCGCTGCAAGGCGAACAAACCCGCGGCTGGAAGGAGCTGACGCTCAGCACGCCGTACACGGTGACGGGCGAACAGCTGGTGATTCTGTGCGAAGGGCTGCTGCCGGCAGGCAAAGGGCTGATGACCGACGGCACACCGCACCCCAACGGCTGCTGGGTGACAACGAACGGGGTGGAATGGACCAATGGGGCGGACATGGGCTACAAATCGCTCTGCATGAAGGCGGTGGTTGAAACCAACGGACAAACCAGCCTGGAGGATGTGGCACTGAACGCACTGACGGTTGAGCAGAAACAGGTGAAAAAAGGCAACCAGGCGCACCTTAGCTTTAGCATCGGCAACTTTACGAGCCAAACCGTTCAGGCTCCGACCGTGCGTTACTGCCTGACTACACAAAGCACGGACTCGGCCATGAAGGCGCACACCGAGGGGGAAATTGCGCCCGAGGGAGTGGCGGAATTTAAACTGGAAATGAACACTGAGGCGTGTCGCGAGGGAAAGAACGAGGTGATGGTGTGGATAGACTCGGACAACGGACTGACGGCCAACGATACGCTGCGCGCCACGCTGGCTTGCTACACCGACAGCTTTAAGCGCAAAACACTGATTGAAATGTTCTCGACCTTGCCCTGTGGCAACTGCCCGGCGGCGCACCGATGGGTGAGCAAAATGGTGGCCGGACGCACCGACTACGTTTGGCTGGTGCACCATATAGGCTACAAAAGTGACGAACTGACGGTGAACGATTCGTACGAACTGGAAAGCCCACTCACGGCTACGGCTACACCGCGAATGGCTTACGACCGCCGCGTGCTGCCGTGCAGCCTCAACGACCGAACGCCCATTATCAACACTTACAACCTGTTCGACAGTCAGCCTTACTTTGAATTCTGCGTACAGCAGCCGGCTTTTGTGAAAATCGACATCGAACCAACTTACAACGAGGCTACGCGCGAACTGCAACTCGCGGTGAGGGGCGAACGCACTACTTTTGGCGCGGAAGTGTATCCCGATGCACGGCTCACGGTGCAGCTGGCTGAGGACAGTGTCGAAACGGTGAGGGCGCAAAGTGGTTCGGGCGAACACGTGCAGAACCATGTGTACCGCCAATCGCTTACGCCGATATTGGGCGACGACATTCAGTGGGCGAACAACCGCTTCAGCCGCTCGTTTACGCTGACGGTGCCCGATGCGTGGAACCCGAAGTTTCTGAGTGTGGTGGCCATGGTGAACCGTCCGGTGGGCAACGACAGCCGCGAAATCGAGATTCTGAACGTGAACAACGCACCGGTGATGCGTCAGCAAACGGGCATTGCCGACAACACGGCTGCTGACGAACGCGTGATTAGCCGCACTTACTACAACTTGCAGGGCATTCAAATGGCTCAGCCCACGAAAGGCATTTACCTCGAAAAAATCAGAACGACCAAGGGCGAAACTACCATCAAGCGTATGCGCTGATGCAAATTTGCTTTACTTTATGCTGCGGCAAAGCAGGAAGCTTCATGGGGAAGCCGGCTGCTTTGCCGCTTTGACTTGGGTAATTGTTTGCCCATACCGCAACCGCTTTTTTTCAGAAAAAATTTGGAGAACGGGGCCTTCGCTTTGTATATTTGCGTCGCGAAGTCAGGCTGCACCTCAGCATAGCTTTCGAAAACAAGTTTTCAAGTTCTGCATTCAGTTTGCACTGACATTGCCTACGGCGAAGTCAGGCTGCACCTCAGCATAGCTCTTGAGAGCAAGTTCTCATCGCTCTGCATTCGGTTTGCACTGACTTTGCTATCGCGAAGTCAGGCTGCACCTCAGCATAGCTTTTGAGAGCAAGCTCTCATCGCTCTGCATTCGGTTTGCACTGACTTTGCACCCGAAACAGATGAAAAAACAGATTTTCCGAATTGATTCATTCCGCGTTCTTTGACATGATGTTACCACAGAAAGTAAGGCAGGCAGGCCTGTCTGAAACCCGTGATGCGTCGTTGAGTTCTACCCCACACTTTTGCGACTAAGCTCAAGTTCGGCAGGCTTTGCTGCCAACAAGTCGTTTTTCAGCGTCTATTTTTCGAATATGCGTGAAAATTACCGTAAATTTGCAGAGTGTGCCCTATAGGCACGCACAGTTTCTGAAAAATACGAGTGTGTGTGCCCGGCAACACGCCTATTCTTTTTTCTTTTTTCCAAAAAATGACACAACTTCAGCAACCCGCATTCCCCCTTCGCCGTCCGGCACTTTTTCTGTTTATGGTGTGTATCGGTTCGCTCTTTCTTTTCTTGGGCGAAACCCTGTTCAACACACGCGGCGAACCGCGCGAGGCCGTGGTGGCACTGTCGATGTTGCAGGACGGCAACTGGATTCTGCCCATCAACAATGGTGTTGACATGGCTTACAAACCCCCATTGTTTCACTGGCTCGTGGCGCTGTTCTCACTGCCGCTCGGCGAGGTGACGGAATACACTTCGCGACTGCCGTCGGCCGTGGCACTGACGCTCATGGTCATAGTGGGCTATGCCTTCTATGCCAAACGCAGCGGTGCGCTCACAGCACTGCTCATGGGGCTGATTACGCTGAGTAACTTCGAGGTGCACCGCGCTGGCGTGAATTGCCGCGTCGACATGGTGCTCACGGCCATGATGGTCGTTGCGCTCTATCAGCTTTACCGCTGGACAGAGGGCGGCTTCAGGCGTTTGCCCATTTGGGGCATATTGGCACTGAGCGGTGCGTTCCTGAGCAAAGGGCCGGTGGGGGCTGCCCTGCCCTGCCTGGTGATGGTGGCCTTCTGCACCCTGCGCGGCCACGGATTCTGGCAATCGCTGGGCCGATTCTTTGGCATCGGTCTGCTGTCGTGCGTGCTGCCCCTGGTGTGGTACGTGGCGGCTTGGCAACAGGGCGGTCAGCGTTTCCTCGACCTGGTGTACGAGGAAAATGTGCTGCGCCTACTGGGCAAAATGAGCTATGCCAGCCACATCAACCCGTGGCATTACAACGTGATGACCGTGGTGACGGGCTTCGTGCCTTACACGCTGCTGGTGCTCATGTCGCTCTTTGTGTTGCGCTACCGCAAACCGCAGGGCAACCTGTCATCACTCTGGAACAAACTGAAGGAACACGTGCGCCGCGTCGATGATGTGCGGCTGTTTACCTTCCTGAGCTTTGCGCTGATATTCGTGTTTTACTGCATACCTAAGAGTAAACGCAGCGTGTATCTGCTGCCGGTTTATCCGTTCCTGGCCTACTATCTGGCCACTTACATGCTTTGGCTCGTGCGCCGACACCGCCGCGTGGTGGTGGCCTTCGGGTGGGTGGTGGCCTCGCTGGCCGTGCTGCTTCCGCTGGCGTTTGTTGCGGTGCGCTGCGGGGCTGTGCCCGAAAGCCTGATGGGCAGCGGAAAACATGCGGCACAGAACGTGGCCATGCTGGCTGCCCTGCGCGACACGCCGCTCAACCCGCTTGAATGGTTGGGCTTTGTGGTGCCGCTCATTGGCGGTAGGCTGTTCGTTGTTTGGCGTCGTCGGCCCGTGCGCGTTGTCGGGGGTGTGGTGGCTGCGGTGTTCAGCATTTTCCTTTCGCTCGACGGACTTTACCAACCGCTGGTGCTCAACACGAAGAGCGACAAGCCGCAAGCCGAAATTGTGCGGAAATATGTGCCCGAAGGACGCGTGTATTCGTATCGTACGCACGTGAATCCGGGCAACCCGCTTCACCCGTTTACCATCAATTACTACTTGGGCGACCGCGTGGTGCCGTTCATTGAATTTATGCCGAACGAGGGCTACTTGCTGGTGGGCGACAACGATATCGAATCGTTCTACGAGCGTTACCCGAACTACCGCGTGACGGAGGTGGTGGACTTTAATCACCGCAGCTGCGATGACCGGCGTATGCTCCACTTTTACCACTTTCAACGTCAATAGCCATGAGCTTTATCCACAAACAACTGCTCATTGAAGCTCTGCGCTTTGCACTGGTGGGGGCGGTGGCCACGGCACTGCACTACGGACTTTACTTGCTGCTGCTCGCTGTGATGCCGGCTAATGCGGCTTACACGTTGGGCTATGTGGTGAGCTTCGTGGTTAACTTTTACCTGACGGCTTACTTTACCTTCGGCACGGGGCCTTCGTGGCGCAAGTTGGTGGGCATGGGGGGTGCGCATGCCGTGAATTACGGTTTGCACCTGTGTCTGCTCAATGCGTTTTTGGCATTGGGCGTGACCGAGGTATGGGCGCCGCTCCCGGTATTTGCCATTGCCATTCCGGTGAACTTTCTGCTGGTTCGCTTCGTGTTTAAACGCGGAAAAAAGGCGAAGCGCAGCGAGGCGAAGCGCAACAAAGCGAAGCGCAGCGAGGCGACGGAGCAATAGGCACCGTGTAACAGCGCGGCAGGCTTGATAGAACTTTTCTCTTCAAAAAAAAAAACGAACTTTGCTATGAAACTCATTCTGGTTGTTCCTTGCTATAACGAAGAAGCGGTGCTGGCCGAAACGACCCGGCAGTTGAGCTTGATTTTAGACGAGCTGAAAGAAAAGCAGCGCATCGACGAGGGGTGTATTCTTTATGTCAACGATGGCAGCAAAGACCGCACCTGGGAACTGATTGAGCAGTTTGCACAACAAAATGACTATGTCGAGGGACTGAAACTGGCGCACAACGTGGGACACCAGCATGCGCTGTGGGCCGGACTGGAATGGGCGGCTGACAGGGGCGATGCCATCGTGACCATCGACGCTGACCTGCAGGACGACGTACGCGCCATCATCGACATGACCGAGGCTTACCTGAGGGGAAACGAGGTGGTGTTTGGCGTAAGGCGCGAACGTAAAACCGACACCGTGTTTAAACGTACCACGGCACTGGCCTTTTACCGGCTGATGCAAATGATGAACAGCAACACGGTGTATAACCACGCGGATTTCCGCCTGATGAGCCGACGCGCCGTGAATGCGCTGCTGAGCTACCCCGAACGTAACCTGTTTCTGCGCGGCATGGTGGCTTCAATGGGGTTCAAAACGGAAGCCGTTTACTACGACCGCACCGAACGCTTTGCTGGCGAGTCGAAGTATCCGCTACGCAAAATGCTGGCCTTTGCGCTCGACGGCATTACGTCGTTCTCCATCCGTCCGCTGCAGCTCATCACGCTGCTCGGACTCACCTTCATGCTCATTTCGGTGGGCGTAATTATTTACGGCATTGTCAAGCACTTCGAAGGGCAAACCATTGAGGGCTGGACGTCGCTCATGGTGTCTATATGGTTTATCGGCGGAGCTATCCTCGTGGCCTGCGGCATCATTGGCGAATATGTGGGCAAAATTTACATCGAAGTGAAACGGCGACCGCGCTATTTCATCGAAAAAACCACTACCGACGACGACCCTTTGGCCGACCCGTATGCCGACATTCCCTACTGATACCCCGGGGTAAACGCAACAGCGAAAGGAAACCGCCGTTTCAGTTTTCGTTACGGCATCTTTTTACAAGTTAGGCCTCTTTTTACATCACATCTTTTTACTTCGCATCTTAATCACACACTTACATACTGAAACGCTTATGAAGCACATTCTGCTTACCTCGCTCCTGGGCCTCAGCGCACTGACTGCCGCGGCACAGTCGAACACCATCTGGTTCGACGATCCGACTTCGTTAAAGGGTAGCCAATGCTGGTGGGGAGGACATCCTGAAAAGTACAACAAAACGCACAAACCCATCAATGCGGGCGAAGGCGCTCAAAATGCCGACCCCGAATGGGAACGCCGCTCGTTGCCGCTGGGCAACGGTAGCATCGGCTGCAACGTAATGGGCTCGGTGGCTACCGAACGCTACACGCTGAACGAAAAAACATTGTGGCGCGGTGGACCGAACACGGCAAAAGGACCGGCCGACTACTGGAACCAAAACAAACAGTCGGCGCACTTGCTGCCCGAAATACGTCAGGCTTTCGTCGACGGCGACTTCGACAAGGCCGGACGACTGACTTCGCAAAACTTCAACAGCCCCGTGCCTTACGAATCGTGGCGCGAACCGCAGTTCCGCTTTGGCTCGTTTACGACGCTGGGCGAACTGACTTTCGAAACCGACATCAACGAAAAGGGCATTCGCAATTACCGCCGCGCACTTTCGGTGGATTCGGCTTACGCCACGGTGAGCTTTACCACGGCCGAGGGCATCGGCTACGAACGACGCACGTTTGTGTCGTATCCGGCCAACATGCTCGTCACGCGGTTCACGGCCACGGAAAAGGGCAAGCAGAACTTTACGCTGAAGTATGCGCCGAACCCACTGGGCGAAGGTAACTTTGCTGCCGACGGCGAAAACGGCATCCTTTACACGGCACGCCTCGACAACAACCAAATGGAATATGCCGTACGCATCCACGTCATTGCCAAAAAGGGTACGGTGCAGTATGCCGACGGGGCCATCAAGGTGACGGGTGCCGACGAGGTCATGGTGCTGCTCACGGCCGATACGGACTACAAGCCGAACTATAACCCCGACTTCAACGATCCGAAGGCGTATGTGGGCGTTGACCCGAAGGCCACTACTGCGCAATGGATGAAGGCGGCTGCGAAACAAAACTTCAAGAAACTGCTGAAAACGCATTACAAGGATTATGCTGCGCTCTACAACCGCGTGAACTTTAACCTCGAAGGTCCTTCTTCGGCTAAGCCTACCAACGTGCGACTGGCCGACTACCGCAAGGGGGTTAAGGACAACGGACTCGAAACGCTTTACTATCAGTTTGGCCGCTACTTGCTCATCGCTTCATCGCGTCCGGGCAACCTGCCGGCTAACTTGCAGGGCATTTGGCACAACAATGTCGACGGCCCGTGGCGTGTGGACTATCACAACAACATCAACTTGCAAATGAACTACTGGCCGGCCTTGTCGACGAACCTGGCCGAGTGCGCCGAACCTTTGACCGACTTTATCCGCCTGCTCGAAAAGCCGGGCGAACGCACGGCCAAGGCTTACTGGGGTGCACGCGGATGGGCGGCCGGCATTTCGGCTAACATCTTTGGCTTTACGGCGCCGCTCGAAGGGGCTGACATGTCGTGGAACTACAACCCCATGGCGGCTTCGTGGCTGGCTACGCACCTGTGGGACTACTACGACTACACGCGCGATGCCGACTTCCTGCGCAACACGGCTTACCCGCTCATGAAGGGCTGTGCACTGTTCTGCGAGGATTTCCTTTGGCGCAAGGCCGACGGCACGCTGACGGCTGCACCTTCCACCTCGCCCGAACATGGACCGGTTGACGAGGGTACCACGTTTACGCATGCTGTGATTCGCGAAATTCTGACCAACTGCATCGACGCGGCCAAGGTGCTCAACACCGATGCTACCGAGGTTGCTAAATGGCAGCAAATACTGACGGAACTGGTGCCTTACAAAATTGGCCGCTACGGTCAGCTGATGGAATGGAGCCGCGACATCGACGACCCGAACGATCAGCACCGCCACGTCAACCACCTGTACGGTTTGCACCCGGGCCACACCATTTCACCGCGTACCACGCCCGAACTGGCCAAGGCTTCGCGCATTGTGCTTGAACACCGCGGCGATGGTGCTACGGGTTGGAGCATGGGTTGGAAACTCAACCAGTGGGCACGTCTGCACGATGGCAACCATTCGTACCTGCTCTTTGGCAACTTGCTCAAAAACGGTACGGGCGACAACCTGTGGGACATTCATCCGCCTTTCCAAATCGACGGTAACTTTGGCGGTACCGCGGGTGTGACCGAGATGCTCATGCAGTGTCACATGGGCTTCATTGACTTGCTGCCTTCGCTCCCCGACGCCTGGGCTTCGGGCAACATCAGCGGACTGCGTGCGCGTGGCAACATCGGTGTCGACATTGCCTGGAACGGTGGCAAACTCACCGAAGCGCGCCTCACGCCCACTCACTCGGGCAACATCGTGGTGCGCTACGGCAATCAGGAATTGCAGTTCATCGGCACCAAGGGAAAAACCTCGCGCGTATTCCTCAATAATGGCAAATTGGAAGTGAAGTAAAGCGTCACAACTTCACAAAAAAGACACTTTCTGTTTAAATCATACACACAAAAAAGACCCCAACTCCTGCTGTTCAGTCAGGGAGTTGGGGTCTTTTTTTTATATCTGTATGCTGCAATCAAACCTCTGTATGCTGCAGTCGAACTTCTGTATGCTGCAGTCAAACCTTTGTATGCTGCAATCAAACCTCTGTACCGCAGTCAAACCTTTGCGCAGCATCCAAAGGGTTAGTTCTGGTCGTAGGCATGTTTCGGATAGTCAGTGGTGTAATGCAGTCCGCGGCTTTCCTTGCGCTCGATGGCCTGTCGCGTAATGAGGTAACCCACGTTAATCATGTTGCGCAGTTCGCAAATGTCGCGCGTAGCCTTCACACGCTTAAAGAGTTCCTCGGTTTCCTCGTAAATCAGGTCGAGGCGCACCCAAGCCCGCTTCAGTCGCAAGTCGGAACGCACAATACCGACGTAAGCCGACATAATCTGTTCCACCTCCTTGGCATCCTGCGCAATGAGCACCTTTTCCTCGTTCGAGAGCGTACCCTCGTCGTTCCATTCCGGCACACGGGTATTAAAGTCGTACTCATCAAGGTGTTCCAGCGAGTGACGGGCAGCAGCTTCGGCATACACCACCGCTTCAATCAGCGAGTTCGAAGCCAGGCGGTTGCCGCCATGCAGTCCCGTACACGAACATTCGCCAATGGCATACAAGCGGTTAATCGACGAGCAGGCATTCAAGTCGACCTTGATACCGCCGCAAAGATAATGGGCGCAAGGAGCCACAGGAATGTACTGTTTAGTGATGTCGATGCCGATGCTCAAACACTTTTGGTAAATGTTCGGGAAGTGATGCTTCGTTTCCTCCGGGTCTTTGTGCGTCACATCGAGGCAAACGTGGTCGAGCCCGTGAATTTTCATTTCCTTATCGATGGCACGCGCCACGATGTCGCGCGGAGCCAGCGAAAGTCGTTTGTCATATTTCTGCATGAACTCCTCGCCGTTCGGCAGACGCAGAATGCCGCCGTAGCCACGCATAGCCTCAGTGATGAGGTAAGCAGGATGCGTTTCACCCGGGTGAAACAATGCCGTGGGGTGAAACTGAATGAACTCCATGTCCTTCACCGTAGCTTTGGCGCGATACGCCATGGCAATGCCGTCGCCCGTAGCAATTTCAGGATTCGTGGTTGAAGCATACACCGCTCCACAGCCGCCAGTGCAAAGCACGGTGACGCGCGAGAGGAAGGTATCGATTTTCTGCGTATCGGGGTCGAGCACGTAGGCACCGTAGCATTCAATGTCGGGCGTACGGCGTGTTACTTCGATGCCCAGGTGGTGCTGCGTAATGATTTCAACGGCAAAATGGTTTTCGAGCACGGTGATGCCGGGATGATTACGCACAGCCTCGATGAGTCCGCGCTGAATTTCGAAGCCCGTGTCGTCGGCATGGTGCAAAATGCGAAATTCGGAGTGTCCGCCCTCGCGGTGCAAGTCGAAGTTGCCGTCGTCTTTTTTATCAAAGTTCACACCCCACTCCACCAGGTGCTTGATGCCCTGTGGGGCCTGTCGCACCACCTGTTCCACGGCGCGGAGATCCGAGATGTAATCGCCCGCAATGAGCGTATCCTTGATGTGTTTGTCGAAATTGTCTACCTCGAGGTTCGTCACCGAAGCGATGCCGCCCTGTGCTTTGGCGGTATTAGCTTCTTCAATCGAGGTTTTACACACGAGGGCCACCTTACCTTTGCCCGAGGCGGCCACCTGAAGGGCGTAACTCATTCCGGCCACTCCGGAACCAATTACCAAAAAATCGAATTTGCGTATCATGATTGTCGCTAATATTCAGCTCTTTAATTTAGCTTAAATGCAGGGGAGTCACGACAAAACGCTACCTGTTTCTGCATTCTGCGCACAAAAATTACTGCAAAACTACAAATGTTTTTTCAAAAATACACGACACCTACATATAAATCATTATTTTTGCTGAGTGAACTACTCGTTACAGCGCGCTCTGGCTGCCTGCAACCCAAGGAAAGTTGAAAATAAATTCAATTTTTTCATACTTTTGTGTAGCAAATCACAAGGGAGTTGCGTCTAACCTGCATCAACGCCCCTTTTCCGGAAAGAGCCCAAGTTTTTTTTCAAGAAAAATCAAGATCGGCCTTTTCGGAAAATAGAGAAACGAAATAACCAATTCTAACTCATATCATTATGAACAAAATTAAATCACTCCTTCTGTTGCTCGTGGCATTCATTACGCTGCCTTCGGTAGCGCAGCAACTGCCGCAGCTGCCCATCGACAAGGACGTGCGTTACGGTAAGCTGCCCAACGGCCTCACTTACTACATTCGCCACAACGCCTTGCCCGAGAATCGCGCCAATTTTTACATTGCGCAAAAGGTGGGTTCGGTTCAGGAAGAAGAGAACCAACGCGGTTTGGCTCACTTCCTTGAACACATGTGCTTTAACGGAACCGACAACTTCCCCGACAACCGCATCATTAAATACTGCGAAAGCATCGGTGTGAAGTTCGGTCAGAACCTCAATGCCTACACCTCGACCGACGAAACGGTCTACAACATCGACGATGTGCCTGTAACCGAATCGAACGTCGACTCATGCTTGCTCATTTTGCACGACTGGTCGGACGGACTGACGCTCGACCCCAAGGAAATTGATAAGGAACGCGGCGTTATTCACGAAGAATGGCGTATGCGCAGCAGCGCATCGGGCCGTATGTTCGAACGCAACCTGCCCACCCTCTTCCCCGAATCGCGCTACGGTCACCGCTACCCCATCGGTTTGATGAGCGTAGTCGACAACTTCAAGCCCGCCGAACTCCGTGCGTACTACGAAAAGTGGTACCGCCCCGACCTTCAGGGCATCATCGTTGTGGGCGACATCGACGTCGACAAGGTTGAACAGCGCATCAAGGCCATCTTCTCGCCCATTCAGATGCCCAAGAACCCGGCCGCTTACGAACACTACCCCGTGCCCAACAACAATGCACCGATTTACGTCATCGACAAAGACAAGGAGCAAACCAGTGCCGTCATTCAGCTCTTCTTCAAGCAGGACCCCATTCCCGCTGAACTCAAGAACACGCCGGTTTTCTTGCAGATGAACTACACCAACACGCTCATCAGCACCATGCTCAATGCCCGCCTCGAAGAACTGGCCCTCAAGGCCGACTGTCCCTTCATCGGTGCTGCTACCAACTATGGCAACTACATCATGACCAAGATGAAGGATGCCTTCGTTGTGTACGTACTGCCGAAACCCGGTCAGGATGCAGCTGCCGTACAGGCTGTGATGCAGGAGGTGGAACGCGCCCGTCAGTTTGGCTTCACCGCCACCGAGGCTGCGCGTGCCAGCGAAGAATTCATGAGCAGCATGGAACGCATCTACGACAACCGCGACAAGCAGAAACACGACTTCTACGTGCCGCAGTACGTGCGCCACTTCCTCGAGGGTCAGCCCATTCCTGACATCGAAACGGAATTCAACATGTACAAAATGATGGCGCAGCAGCTGCAACAGCAGAACATGCTCACCACCCTCACCAACGAGGTGTTCAAGCAGTACACCGCCAATACCGACACCAACTTTGTATGTCTGGCTTTCTATCCTGAAAAGGCCGACGTTACGGTGCCCACCGCCGACCAGCTGAAGCAAGCCATCGCTGCTGCCAAGGCTGCCAAGCTCGATGCTTACGTCGACAATGTGAAGAACGAACCCCTCGTGCCCGTTCTGCCGAAGAAGGGCAACATCAAGAAGGAAGAAAAGGCCGACTTTGGCTACACTTGCTGGACGCTTGCCAACGGTGCACGCGTATTCTTCAAGCAAACCGACTTCAACGATGCCGAAGTGCAGTTCTTTGCACAGAGCTTCGGTGGTAAGAGCCTCGTAGGCAACAAGGACCTCGTCAACCTCAACATCTTCGACGCCGTGATGAGCAGCACCGGTTTGGGCAACTTCAGCTCAACCGAACTGCAAAAGAAGCTCGCCGGCAAACAGGCCAGCTGTATGCCTTCGTTGGGCAACACAACCGACAACCTTATCGGTGGCTCAACGCCCAAGGACCTCCGCACGCTCTTCGAACTCATCTACCTCCGCTTCCAGGCTCCGGCCAACGACGTTGAGGGCTACAACAACGTGATGAACTACCTGAAGTCGAACCTTGAAAATGCCGACAAAGACCCCCAGACGGCTTTTGCCGACTCACTCCGCGGTACGCTCTACAACCACAACCCGCGCATGATGCCGCTTAAGTATGCCGACCTGGCCAAGGCCGACTACGAAGCTGTGCGCCGCATCTATGCCGAACGCTTCAACGCTGCTGGCGACTTCGACTTCTTCTTTACCGGTGCTTTCAACGTCGATTCGCTCCGCCTCTTCGTTGAACAGTACATCGCTCCGCTCAAGAGCATCAAGAAGCGCGAAAACTACAACGCCAAAATGTTGCCTGAATATGCCAAGGGTGTGAAAACCAACCACTTCTTCCGCAGCATGGAAACGCCGCAGGCTCAAATCGTACAGTTGTGGCACGGCCAGAATCCTTACAACATGAAGGAAGCCGCTACCATCAGCGTATTCGGCGACATCCTGACGAAGCGTTACCTCAAGAGCATCCGCGAAGACGGTGGCCTGGCCTACAGCGTAGGTGCCAGCGCCAGCGCCAACTATGCTCCGAAGGAAGAATACATCATGCAGGTGTACTGCCCCGTGAAGCCCGCCAAGCTCGACTCGGCTCTCTTGCTCATGAAGCAGGGCATCGAGGACATTGCCAACAAGGGCGTAACGGCCGACGAACTCGACGAAGTGAAGAAGTTCGAACTCAAAGACTTTGCCGACAGCCAAAAGAAAAATGGCTACTGGCTCAACCTCATCACCACCAAGGTGCTCTACGGTCGTGACCTCCAAACCAACTACGAGGCTACGATGAAGGGCATCACTTCGGCCGACATCCAAAAGTTTGCCAAGTCGGTGCTCTTGAAGCAAAACAACTGCATCACCGTGAGCATGCGCCCCACGGACATGACTGAAAAGGAAAACACGAAGTAACGCGCGTTACTCGCTGACCTTACATACAAAGGCCGGTTGCTCTGTTCGGGCAACCGGCTTTTTTTGCACACCGCCTGCCGACCCACATTACGCCGCCAAAGGCTCCGATTCCGAGCCTCTGGCTTTTAACTCTTTTTTTCTCAAAACCGATTCAAACCTTGTTCAAACTAGCTCGGAACTAATTTCAACTAGCTCGGAACTAATTTGAACAGGCTCGGAACTAATTCTGACAAGCGCGGAACTAATTCCGACAAGCGCGGAACTGCGGCAAACAACACAAGAAATAAACACAGCAAAAGGTTTGTTAGGAAATAATCACACACCCATCGAAAGCTTGGGAAACCGCTTTTTTCCTAAGGAAAAGGCTTGCCCATGTCGCGAAAAATGGCGAATATTGTAGAAAAATTCATCACATCTCCTTACATGACACACACTCCCACCCCCGACGAAATAAAGCAATGGCGCGAAATGCCCACCGACCGCCTGGCACTGCTGCTGGCCAAACGCACCGACGTGGATGCCCCCTACGTGCTCCAGCAGGCCGAAGGCTGGCAAAAGCTGCGCACCAAAGTGCCATCGTGGGCAGCTGTCGATGCCCTGCAATATCCGCACCGCCTGGCACTCGAACAGTGTTCGGGCGAAGCAGCAGCACGCGCCAAGGCCGAAATCATTGGGCGCATTGCCACCCGATTGCGCCATGCCGGGGGGCACGAAGCACCGCTGACGTATGCCGACCTCACGGGCGGTCTGGGCGTTGACTTTTCGTTCATTGCTCCACGCTTTGACCGCGCGGTCTACGTAGAACGGCAAGCCGCGCTCTGCGAACTGGCCCGTCATAATTTTCCCCTGCTGGGTCTGGAGCAAGCCACTGTGGTGTGTGCCGACGGCACGGAATATCTGCACAGCATGGAACGCACCGACGTGGTGTTTCTCGACCCTGCGCGGCGCGACGGTGCAGGGCGCAAAACGGTGCTGATTACCGACTGCGAACCCGACGTGTGCAGCCTGCAAACACGGCTGCTCGACAAAGCGCGCTGCATGGTGCTGAAACTCTCCACCATGCTCGACATTGCGCAAACGCTCAAGGAGCTGCAGGCCGTGTGCGAGGTGCACATTCTGAGTACGCGCGGCGAGTGTAAGGACTTGCTCGTGGTGATGAGCCGCGATGCGGCACTGACTGCCGCTGCACCCTGCGGTCCGCTCATCACGGCACACGACGACGGCCTTTCGCTCAGTTTCACGGCCCAATCTGAGGCCGAAGCACAACCCGAATGGGCCGACTTCGTCGATGCTTACCTGTACGAACCGGGTGCAGCCGTGCTCAAGGCAGGAGCTTTCAAAACGGTGGCCGTGCGCTACGGGTTGAAAAAGCTGCATCCTCACTCCCACCTGTACACGGGCCCGGAATACCTCCCCCACTTTCCCGGCCGCAAGTTCAAGCCCGAAAGGGTGTTCGGCTTCAGCAAGGCCGACTTAAAGCAGCTGCGCACCGACTATCCGCAGGCCAACCTGACGATTCGCAACTTCCCCTCGTCGGTCGATGCACTGCGCAAAAAGCTGAAACTGCGCGAAGGGGGCACAGCCTATATTTTTGCCACAACCCTTGCCGACGGCAAACACGTCCTCATCGTGTGCCGAAAGGCGGAAAAGGGCGAGGAGTAAGAAGGTGCTAAAACTGTAAATTCAAACAACGAATGACTGAAAAATACATCGACTTCGAAGCCTACGAACGTGTGGCTGAACCGCACAAACGTGAGCGGGCTTCGACATGGCGTACGGCCATCGGCCTGCAAGATGTCGACGGACTCAAAGTGTCGGACTACCTGAAACAAACGGCAGTCAAACACATTGAGGGCGACATTACGATTGACGAGGTACGCGAACTGCTGAAGTCGTACTATGTCAGCAAAACTGCACACGACGATGGAAGCACAGAAAAGGAAGAAGCCGACCGCGTAGCTGCCAACATTGCCAAACTCTTGAGTGAAAAGTCTTTCTCGTTTACTGCATTGGAGTTCTTGAACATTCACCGGCACTTATTTGCAGGTGTGTTCAAGCATGCCGGTGAAGTGCGTACTTACGACATTAGCAAAAAGGAATGGGTGCTACAAGGCGACTCTGTGGTATATGGACGTGCGGCCGACATCATGATGGCTTTACGCTATGACATTCAGCAAGAAAAAGATTTTAATTATAGCGGTTTGTCGGCAGACGAAATTGTTGAACATATTGTAGATTTCGTTACGTTGCTATGGCAAAATCATCCATTTTGCGAAGGCAACACACGAACTACAGCAGTATTTGTTATCAAATATCTGCGTTCCATTGGTTTCAATGTCGACAATGAATTGTTTGCCCACAACTCCTGGTACTTTCGCAATGCGCTTGTGCGTGCAAACTATCGCAATCCTTTAAAAGGCATAGAGCCCGACAAGTCATTCCTCATTCAATTCTTTCGCAACTTAATGTTGGGCGAACTTCATGAACTGAAGAATCGCTACCTGCTGATTGGCTACAAACAGCCTAACGACACCCCCACAAGTACCCCCACAAGTACCCCCACAAGTACCCCCACAAGTTCAAAACCAAAGTTCAATGATTTGTCTGATGCGGTGAAGCGTTTGGTACTTTTCACTGGGAATGAAGAAAAGAGCGTTACTGAGATGCTGCATGCATTTGGTTTGAAAGACCGCAAAAGTTTTTTGAAATATACGCTCACACCTGCCATTGCCGAAGGCCTGGTGAAAATGAAGTATCCCAATTCACCACGCCATCCGCGACAAAAATATTTGCTGACCGTAAAAGGTTTGGCCGTTTACAATTCATTCAGCAGCAACTACTAAGCCCCCAGGAATGCCGAAACCGCATGTTCGGCATTCTTTTTTTTACGTTTTTCATTCAGTCGTTAACGGCTGAAAATCAATGCATTCCGAATGCACCTCAATTTTTTTTGAAAAAAAATGACCGAAAGCGTGTAACTTTTTCGCCACTTGTCCGTCTTCATTACAGAGAGCCTCAACATGAACACCATAGATTTTCGCAACGATCTGCTTCCGCTAAAGGATAAAATATTCAGAATGGCCCTTCGCATCACGCTCAATGCGCAGGAGGCGGAGGACCTGACGCAAGACACCCTTGTGCGGGTTTGGAACAAACGCTGCGAATTGATTGGGGTGAACAATCTCGAGGCTTACTGCATCGCCATTTGCCGAAACATGGCACTCGATGCGGTGGCAAAAAAAGAACACGCCAACCTTTCAATCGAAACGGAACATGCCGACGCCTGCGATTCGGCACGTACGCCCGAAGAACAGTTGGAATACGACGACCGCCTGCAACGTGTTCACTCGCTCTTCAACGCACTCCCCGAACGGCTTCGTACGGCTTTGCAGCTGCGCGACATCGAGGGAATGACCTATCAGGAGGCGGCCGAGGCTATGAATATGAGCGAGGAAAATTTTAAAGTAACGCTGCACAGGGCACGTAAGGCTCTGAAAACGCAATACGAAAAATTTGATAATTATGGACTATAAATACATCGAACAACTCTTGGAACGCTACTGGGAGTGCGAAACCTCGGAGGCCGAGGAAAGCATTCTGCGCACGTTCTTCAGCCAAAAGGACATTCCGGCTGAACTCAAGCGCTACGAGGCCTTGTTCAAGTATGAACAGCGCGAAGCGGAGGTCCATCTGAGCAACGATTTTGACCAACGCGTGTTGGCGGCCATCGGCCTTGATGAACCGGAACCGGCCATTGAGGCTCCCTTCCGTCAAGCGGTTAAGGCCAAACGCATTACACTGTCGCGCCGTCTGCAACCGCTTTACCGCGCTGCAGCGGCAGTGGCCATCGTCACCTTGCTTGGCACGGCAGCACAGCATTCTTTTACCTCGGACACTGAACATGGGGCATGGGACTATAACCAGTCGGCCTACAAAGATTCATACGAGGACCCGCAAAAGGCTTACGAAGCCGGCATGGAGGCTCTGCAAATGTTTAAGGAAGGACCGCAAACGGCTGTAGCCGACACCATGCCGAGCAACCGCTCTCTGAAAAAATAATGCCACCGGCAACCTGCGACAAACCGGCGCGTTACTCCATTTACTTACTCACCTGCGACCAACATGATTCAAAGTTTGAAATACATTCTGCTGACGCTCATCACTTGTATGCTGACGCTCACGGCTTCGGCTCAAAAGGAGGAGGACTTTGCTTCGCGCTACATGACGCTTTATGCACAAGGCACTTCGCTGGAATGTACCACACTCAGCCCCGACATGATGGAGTTGATTCTGGGTCTGCCCTCGGTCGAGGGAAACGGACTGGCTAAGGAACTGCTTTCGCAACTGAAAAGCATCAGGGTGGTGAAAAATTCGGCAAAGGCCGAAACTGCCAAACTCTTCGGACTGGCGCACAGCCTGGCGCAAAAAAATGCCAAACGCTACAAACTTTTTGCCGAGGAGGGCGACAAACAGATGTATATCCGACGGCACGAAGGAAAAATCGTTGAAATCGTGATGTTTATGCACAACGGACATTTTCAAATGCTGAACGTAACGGGTAACATCAGCGAATCGTTCCTACAGCAAGTGCTGAAAATATGAAACAATCGGGCCTCACAAGGCCTTGCCTATAAAACAATCTCCCCTTACAAATCAACTTTTTGCATAAAGTTGTTTTTGTAACCCAATGTTCCGAAACGGAACTCCCTTTTAGTAAAACAACCGCTCTTTAAAACAATCAAACTGCTGCCCCGCGCCTCGTATTTTGCCTTTTACCCGAGGTGCTCAAGGTTTCAGTTCTCTCTCTCGAACTTTGTCCGGTGGGACAATCTCACAAAAAGATACACGGGAAGCCTCTGCTTCGATTTTCAAAAATCGTCGCAGGTGCTTCCCGTTATCTTTTAAATATCAGCACATGTTGCAAACCCAACTCGCTGCAAACCAACAGATAAATCAAATGGTACGACTCGGCAACAGAACTTACATTTCATCACAATTAAGCACTTTCTATAAATATATTGCCAAAAAATTCATTACAAAGCCAGCAAAAAAACAATTTTTGATTGAATGTTTGATAATTTATTTATACTTTTGCCCCAAACCTTACGCATGCTGTGTGTGCTGGATTTACGCATACTGTATTATCCCAAACACTTCACAACATTGTAACATGTACACTATATTTTTGCATTGTCAAAGTGCCTAACGCTTACTCAACATTATTGCACCTTGAAACAAACAAGAATATACAACCAACCTATCAAATTAAGCCATAAACCATGAAATCTAATATTGAAATAGCCAATCATTTGATGCTTAAGAGCATAGGCATATACGACATAAGCCTTTATCATGGGAAAATGGGACTTGTGTTGGCATTATATCTCTATGCCCGACAAGAAGGAGCCACACATATCAGCGACTATGCATGAGATTTGCTCCAAGAGGTTCATAAAGGGGTAAACGAAACACTGCCTATCGGTTTGGAATACGGACTTTCGGGCATAGGATATGGCATAACGCTACTTAAAAAATATGATATTTTCGATTGCGACCTAAATGACATACTCGGTGGAATCGATCAAAAAATAATGTGTTATGATCCTCGCAGAATAACCGATCTTTCTTTTCGGAATGGTGTTTGTGGCTTAATCAACTATATTCGTTTACGGATTGAGGTGGAAGGCGAGATTAAATCTTTTGATGTACAATATCTTCATGAACTACAACAAAAGATTACGACTTTCCCTGTATTACAAAATGGGATACCGCATACAACATTGTGGAACGACCTGCATAGTCCGGATTGGAACTTATCAGAATTTCACGATAAACCTTTAGGTATTGATGAAGGCCTTGCCTATTTTTTAATCAAAAACCTTACTCTACACTGAAATATGAAATATTTTATTGTAAACAATACAAGCAGAGCTGCAGTTTATGGAATAGGAACCTATGTTCGCCAACTGGTTCAGGCGTTGAGCAAGCATACCTTTTTGCAACTTTATTTCATTGACCTTTACTCAGATAATAAAGAATTCACCGTTGAAAAGGACGAGAATGGTTTGACACATTATAAGATACCGATGGCTTATTCTCGTATTGAGGACGATAGATATTGCCATGTAGTTTATTATCTGTTGTATCCTTATCTACCTGAGAATGAAGCAGCTATATTCCACTTCAATTATTACCAGCATTATTCATTGGCTTTGCTACTTAAAGCCTGTAACATTCATCATTGCATTTTTTTGAGTATTCATTATTTAAATTGGTGTTTTGAATTGAATGGCAATGTAACCAAGTTCAGGAATATATTACAGGAGAAAGTCATTGAAGCTAAATATCAACCACTGGTTGATGAGTATCGGGCAACTAAGCATTTTCTGCATTTGGCAGATAAGGTGCTTGTACTTTCGCGCTTCTGCAAGGACTTGCTTAAATCAGATTACGGAATATGCGAGCATAAACTTCATTTAGTTTACAATGGATTGCAAGAAGAACATTTTTCTGTGACCGAAAAAAAGGGGAATAATCCGATTATTCTTTTTGTAGGCAGGTTAGACCCTATTAAAGGTGTAAATTACCTGATTAAAGCTTTTCGCCAAGTGCTGCAACGGCATGATGCACAGTTGGTTATTGTGGGCGATGGCGACTACAACGAGTATCTGAACCTTTGTAAAGGAATTTGGGAGAAAGTGACTTTCACCGGCAAAATACCACATGAAGAATTACAGGTTTTTCATCAGCGAGCCACCATTGGAGTGATGCCATCCTTTCACGAACAATGCAGCTACACTGCCATTGAGTATATGATGCACGGCATTCCTTTTGTGGGTACCACATCAACCGGACTGAGCGAAATGCTTGACTGCGTTCCGCAACTTCGCGTGCCTATTCGCGAAAAAGACTTTTCAGAAGAAGAATTCATCACCGACCTGGCAAACGCTATGTGCCTTCTGTTGGACAATGAAACAGTACGGCAAAATGCCTCGGAAAAGATGCTGGCTCAATTCAACGAAAAATACTCGCTGCAAGCTATGCAGAAAAACCTTGCGGAATTGATAACACCTGAAATCCGAAGTACAGACATTCCGCTTTCATCAGCCTTTCTTGAAGAATTGGATGATTATATGATTTCGTTAATTCATGACAAGGCCGATATTGATACTGATTTTTACGGTATGGCCGGTATAGGTGTTTATCTTTGGTGGAGAATCAGTCAGCCGAAAATGCTGACTGATGAATTTAAGGTGTTTAAGATCAAAGAATATCTTATCTACTATATAGATTGGTTCTATGAAGCAGCTTTGTATGAAAAAAAGAATAGCTGTGAGCCGGCTTTTGCTTTGATGCTACAAGAAATGTATCAAGCAAGGTTTTACACCACCAAGGTAGGCTCTTTGATGGAATTGCTTCATTGCGAACAAAAAGGAGAATGTATGAAAAATATATCCTCGCTTGAAATTTTGCAAAATGCGATGCACATGTTTATAACCAAAATATAAAGCCTTATGAATTCACTGCTTACCATTGTACTGCCAGTCAGAATCGACTGTCGGGAACGCTTGGATAACTTAAAGGCCGTGCTGATGTGGATAGATAAAATGGAATACCCCATTATTTTGCTGGAAGCCGACCGAAGTCCTAAGACAAACACCCTGATTGAAGCATTTAAGCACATAAGGTATCATTTTGTGGAGGACTGCCAAAAAGTATTTCACCGGACCAAGTATATCAACGACTTGCTGCGCATGGCTGATACTGAATATGTGGCTGTATGGGATGCCGATGTCATATTACCCTATTCACAAATAGAAGAGGCCGTTAAATATTTATGCAGTAAAACCGTTACCATGGTTATTCCCTACAATGGCACGTTCTATATGTTGTCTCCTCAACAATCAACGCGTTTCCGTGAACAACAGGATTTACTGAGTTTACAATACGAGAAATTATTTTCGCTCATGGGGCGTACGGCCTGTGGTGGAATTTATCTGGTTCATCGCAAACGCTATCTTTCGCTGGGTGGTGACAATGTAAAATTCATTGGTTGGGGACCGGAAGATGCCGAACGACTTCATCGGGTACAAATAGCCGGTGAAAAGGTGGCATGGATTGATTCCGGGCCACTGTATCATCTGCATCACGAAAGGAATGATTGGTCGGATGTAAGTTTACAGCAAAATTTGCTGGCTATGCGAAAAGAATTTGTCAAGGTTTGTGGCTTTACGCAAACGGAATTATGGGCTTACATTCAGGCTGAACTTTTACCCCATTCCTTTTCCTCACAGCCATGAAAAATGTATTTATCAGATTGCTGGAAGCATTATCCATACCTTACACGTATGATTTTGCCGATGAGCTATATGCTACACATCCTAATAAGGATAATATGCTCGGACTTTACCAAATGTGTGAAGTTTACGGCATCGCTTCCAAAGGGGTAAATGTTGTGGATAAAAATTGTGACGAACTTTCAATACCTTCGGTGTTGCATGTTGGTGGCCAATTTGTCGTTCTGACCGATTTGACAGACAGCGAGGTTACCTACGATTGGAACGGACAGAGAACGACACAAAGCAGAAGCGACTTTATCCGTTCATGGGATGGCAATGCACTTATGATTGAAGCGGATATAGGAGCTGCAGAGCCTTCGTTTACCGAGCACCGCAAACAAGATAGGAGAAAACATGCTCAGCTGGTCATTACGATAGCCTTGATGCTAGCATGTGGTGGAATACTGTTTTTTCAGTCACTCAATTCTCCTCATTTACTTTCGTGCATATTTGCTGTAACAGATGCTTTAGGCATTGGCATTTGTTGTCTGCTTTTGCAAAAACAAGTATTCAGTTCCAGTGACATCGGTGACAGGGTTTGTTCCTTGTTTCACCAAAAGGACTGTAACAACCTTCTTTTCTCAGATGCATCGAAAATTTATGGTTATTCGTGGAGTGAAGTGGGTTTGGGCTATTTTGCAGCGCATTTTCTGATTGCCTGTATGCTTCCCGATGCGTTGCCTTTACTTTCCGTTGTCAGTTGGGCTGCCATGTGTTATGGTTTTTGGAGTATCTACTATCAGGCTCGTGTGGCAAAGCAATGGTGCGTTCTGTGCGTATTTGTGCAAATACTTCTTTGGGGCAATGGCATCGTTTCAATGTTCTTTGCTGATTCGCTAATAACTGTTACCCTGACAGAAACATTATTATTGGCACGTAATGGTATTTACTTACTTACCATGGCAATGATTACAATATTTGTCACCCATCAGCTTGCTGCTGCTGTTGCTACCAAACAATCCTTGCGCAAAAGCATGTTCCAATATCGCGCATTGAAATGCCATGCTGAAGTATTCAGACAATTGCTGCATCAAAGTCAGTTTGTGGAGATAGGAGTAACAGACTCTGCCATACTGTTTGGCAATAAAGAAGCTTCCATGCGAATTTCCGTTTTGACAAATCCTCACTGCAACCCTTGCTCGAAAAAACATAAAGAAATTGATGAACTGATTGCCCGATACGGTACACAACTCTCCGTTCAATTTCTGTTTCTGGCTTTCAACGAAACTTTGAAGCGAAGCAACCGCTTTCTGATTGCTGCCTATCAGCAACAGGATGAACAGGCAGCACTTGAGGTGTATCGGGAATGGTATGAACACGGCAGGAACAATGCAGAAGCCTTTATGGCTGAACACCCGAACATTCGTGACAACACCTCTGCCGTAAATCAAGAAATGGAACGTCAGACTTCATGGATAAATAAAGCCGGATTTACTGCCACCCCAACCATACTGGTAAATGGCTACGTGTTACCCCCTGCCTATTCATTGGCAGATTTACCAATGTTTGTGGATATACCACTTTAGAAACAACAATATCTATGAGTCTAACTTATTTGCATTGAAATATATGAAATACATTCTATTCAAGAAATGCTGTAGCCGAAGCACTACGCTACAGGGAGCGAACGCAGGGTTCGCGGAAGAAGCAGTGTGTATTGTTGAACCTATAAAGTATTTTCAACTATGAAAAAGCTTAAAAGTTTTTCGGTGAAGAGTATGGCTTCGCTTTCGCGCGAAGAAATGGCTCAGATTAACGGAGGTGAATTTATCGCTAATTATTGTCTTGTTGAAGGACAAAAATGTGCTGTGGTAGTCACCGGTGGTGTAAATATTGGCACTTGTAAGTGGGTTTATGTTAGTTATAACAAAAAAGAACTTACGTGTGACTATATTTAGTAAATGCAACCTCTGATTTTTTAACACTTAGAGAGACCGTAATATGCTTAAATACTACGGTCTCTTAGCTACTTCATAATCAAAACAAGTGCAAATGAGCAGAATCAATCCTATTCTATTATTATTATTATTTTGCAGCCTGATAGCTCAACGAGTTTGTGCTCAAGACAGTCTGATTGTTATAGGGCATATTCAAGAAACCTTTTTTAAGCGAGGCATGAAAGATTGCCATCTGCAAATTTTCACGGCAGATAGCATTGAAGTTGAAACTTACCGAACCGAAAATATTCAAATCCACAACGACAGTAGCCTTTTCAATATATACACCGTGGCTTCGCCCGGCAACTACTTGCTGCGTGCATCGAAGGAGGGGTATGCCGATGTGTGGCAACCTTTCTCTGTGCGTGCGGGCGAGAGGGTGGTAAGCGTGCCACGTCTTGTTCAAATGCACCGGAGTTCGCGTGTGCAACAGTTGGGAGAGGCCGTGGTTCGTCCCACACGTATTAAACTTAAAATGCGGGGCGACACGCTGGTTTATGATGCACGCGCCTTCGAAATGCCCGATGGTTCGATGCTTGCAAACCTCATTGAGCAACTGCCCGGGGCTACAATCAATGCCGACGGCGAAATTTTTATCCGTGGACGTAAGTTGGATGAAATAACGCTCAGTGCACGCAGTCTTTTTGGCGGAAATCAGCGTATCCTGCTCGAGAATTTGCCCTATTACACCGTGAAGGAACTCAAGGTATTCGAACGGTTGCCGCTCTCGGCTGTGCTGGCTCAAAATGAAAATGCACCGAAAAAATATGTGATGGACATTTCACTGAAGGACGAATACTCAATGGGCTATTCGGTGAATGGCGACATTGCTGCCGGTACGCGCGAGCGTTACCTCGGTAAAATATTCGGTTTCCTGCTGACCAAAACGCTGACCGTCGGAGGCTTTGTGAACTTTAACAACATCAACGACGAAACGCGAACCATGTGGGGAAACTGGGGAGCTACAAGCAGCAGTTGGGGCGTAATGCCCGATAAACGCAAGGGGGCCGGATTCAGCCTGAGTTACCAGTCGAAAAAACGTGGAAACGGAGGATATGCGCGCTTCTCTTCGGATACGGAATTTTACTACGACATGCGACAGAACAAACAGGAGCATCGTTACTTTAACGAAATGTTCCTTCCTTCTGCGCTACATTCATTTAACAGACAAACGGCACACTCACTGACCCATGAACGGTATGCCGAAGTGAAAGAGAAATTTCACGTCCTGCCATGGCAACTACAGGGCGAAATTCAAGCGACCTTTAAACAAAATTGGGGAAACGGACAAACTGAGGCTAACCAATGGTACGGCAGTCAGCAAACTGCTGACCCTTTAAACACTGCATCTGCCCATTTGAAAAACCAACTTCGTTCGGCCGATAGTGAGCATACAACAACTGCACAGCAAAGCCAAACGATGAACGACGGTAAGGAATACGGGCTGGACTTTGCGCAACTACAATGGTTCATTCCCAAAGTAAAAGGGCTTAGCCTTCAACTCAATGGAAGCTACAAACATGCGGAAATGGAGATGTTTAGCCGAACTTCCTCGCTTCGGGAGGAGGTATTGACCGACTACCGCCATGATTACGGAAAAAACTCGGTAACAAGGTATCATTTCGAACCGAAACTCAACTTTTCACAGCACATCAAGGGAGGATTGGTACTCGGCATTGATACGCGCTACAGATTATACAGCGAACGTATGGACGACGACATATTTCTGTTGAGCAGGCTTGAAGGTTGGGGAGCCGAGGATAGCATTCGGCTTGACCTCATTCCGTCGAACCGCGAAATGTTACTTCGGGCGTTCGACGCTGACAACAGCGAATTTCGCGACCAACGCACGCAAGAGGCTGAGGTGAAGTTCGATTTGCGTCTGCTTCGCAACCCAAAGCGTAAAGTCGATTTTCACCTTATTCTGCCTTTTTACGTGCGTAAGGAGCGTATGGACTATGCCCGACACACCATCGACACCTTGGTACACGACCGCTACTTTACGGTGAATCCAAGGGTGAGTGTCAGCAATGAGTATTTTAGTTTAGGACTTGGTTACGAAGGGTCGTATGCCGGATTGAGAAACCGCATGCCTTATCGCGATGCGCGTAATCCGTTCTTTGTGTACGAAGGTAATCCTTCGCTCGACAATAACCGGGTAATTAAAGCTGATGGTAGGTGGAAATGGTACATGGGAAAAGACAAAAAGCTACGTCTGAATTACATGGAACTGAAGTCGGATTTCAGCTATCAGCTTCGTGCCGTGGCACAGGGATTTACTTATAACCCGGCCAACAGTGTCTACACTTACCGGCCCGAGAATGTTAAGGGAAACTGGATGTGGAACACTTCACTCTATCTTACCCAGACATTGGGTAAACGTAGGGAATGGCGGTTCGAAAACACCCTGAGTGCACAGGCTTTTCATTCGGTGGATTATGCTTCGTTGAGCGGGATGCATGAAGCGCAACTCAATAAGGTGGAAAACGTGATGCCCAAAGAGGCATTCAAACTTAGCTATTCGGCCCGAGCCACCAAATTGACGTTGCAAGGGGCCGTAACATGGCGTCGAACTTGGGGACACCATGCTCAACAGCAGTCTATCAATGCCTTCGACTATACTTACGGCGTCACCGGGCAACACACCATTCGCTCGTGGAAAACGACTTTCGAACTGGAAGCTCGCATGGACAGCCGTCGTGGTTATGCCTCGTCCATGATGAACCAGGACGAATTTTTGCTCAATGCCTCGATTACGCAGTCGCTGATGAATGGTCGCATGACGATTAAACTTGAAGGACTCGACATGCTGAACCAACGCTCCGGAACGGTTTATTCGGTCAATGCGCAGGGACGAAGCGAAACGTGGATGCGCATGCTTCCCAATTACTACATGCTCCATCTTACTTACCGTTTGGATCGAAAACCGAAGAAACATTGATTTTACGCCCGTAAATACTGAAGTCGTCTGAACTTTTATGAAATTCAATCTTCGTCAGAAAAGTTTAGACGACTTCAATATCACATTTGCATTGAAATATATGAAATACATCCTATTCAGCAGAAATGCTGTAGCCGAAGCACTACGCTACAGGGAGCGAACGCAGGGTTCGCGGAAGAAGCAGTATTTATTGTTGAACCTATAATACGGCACCAAGGAATTTTTAATCTGATTGATTTATGAAAAATTACAGGCTACTTTTATTGTTCTTTCTGCTTCATATCTTTGTTTTGTCAGGCCATGCCCAGTTTCATCTGACGGGCACCTGTGTAGACAGTGATACATCAGAACCGCTTTATAACGTGAGGCTTTCGTTGTACAGCCCGGATAGCGTCATGATAATGTCCCCTGTCATATCCCAACAACAATATGTGTTAGAAAACGGGAAACATCATGCCCGCTCTTTCTTTTCGTTTACTTTAGCCAAGCCTACGACTTCGTATCTTATCCGGGCACAAAAGCCGGGTTACAAAACATTGTGGCAAAAGGTGATACTAAAGGGTGGAAATAATGAATATGAGGAAATTCCTACGCTCAAGCTGCAAATGAATGACCCGATGCTTGTTCATGCCAAACCCATTGAGGTTAAAGGAACGGTGGAGGATGCTTTTTTACAAAAGCCCGTTCCTGCCGTGAACATTGCCCTTACAGACCTTGACAGCAACTTGGTGTGCAATCCGGTGGTGACGAAATCAGACTTGTATCGTGTGTTTGGCGACGAGTCACCCTCGAGCGAACGTGAGGTTTTTTCATTGCAGGTACCGGCACTGCCGCAGTCGTATTACATACATGCCTACAGGGAAGGTTATGGCGATGTATGGCAAAAAATTACGGTGAAGGATACTGCCAATAAAGTGATGGAAATACCGACAATCAAGATGCGCAAGGTGAATTCGCGCAGTCTGGGCGAAGCCGTGGTGACTGCCACACGCGTCAAGATGTATTATAAGGGCGATACAATTGTGTATGATGCCCTGGCCTTCAATATGCCCGAGGGGTCATTGCTCGAAGACTTGATCAACCAGCTGCCGGGAGTGACAATGAATAACAGCGGCGAAATATTTGTGAATGGCCGGAAGGTCAATGAACTGTTGCTGTCCTCACGTTCGTTTATGAATGGCGACAAGAAGGTGCTGCTTGAGAACTTGCCTTATTACGCTGTGAAGGACATCAAGGTGTATGACCGTACAAGCGACAAAAGCGTGGCATTGGGCTATGACGTGGATGCAAAGGATTATGTCATGGATGTACGTTTGAAAAAGGAATACAACCGTGGCTACATTGCGAATCTGGAAGGTGCAGCCGGTACCGAAAAACGCTGGTTGGGACGTGCTTTCGGCCTGTTTTTTACAGAGCGAATGCGTGTTTCGCTGGTGGGTAACTTGAACAACCTGAGCGAATCGCGACACATCGGGCAGTACGGATTCTGGACACCGGGTTCTACGCCCAATTCGCTGAAAGTTACCCGCAGCGGCAAAGGCGAAATTGCGTATTTTTCAGAGGACAACAAGGTGACGAACAGTTTCAATGCCGAATACACTTCTACCTCTGACTGTCAGCAGATGCGTCAGCGCAGGGAGCAAATCATGACGGGGCGCAAGCCTACCTCGCTGAACGCTTCGGTGAACAACACAGATGAACAGCATTTGTGGCTTAGGAACAACTTTAAATTTCTGAGAAATTTTTACCTGAACACGCATTTGGAGTTTACGTATGACACACGTAACTCATCGTCGAACGCTGATTTTCAACAGTGGGATGACAGCCTCACGGCATCAAACAGCTCTCGCGGATTTGGCAAGAGCCGTAACTGGATGGCAACGTTGAACACCAATGGTGCCTTCAACATGGGCCGCAAACAAAAGTTTATTGATTTCGTACTGTCGGTCAATTACATTCAATCGAAAGTGCAAAATGCCAACAGCTATATTACGCAGTATTTTGTAAACCCTTCAATCAATAAGAGCTACAATACAAACGATTGCTACTACCGCACGCTATGGGGAAATTTTGAACTGAAGCATAAGGTGGTTTTCTCGCCGCTCGTCAGTTTGGATTTGAGTAATAATCTGTCTTTTTACAATGGCAAGAGTCATGATTATATGTATCACCCCGACTCGTTGATGCTTCCTTCGAAGGCCGAATCCCTGCTGGCTACCTTTGATTCCAAAAATTCATACAACGACCATAAAAAAAACGTGCAGGATGCCTTGAATGCGCGACTGACCGTAAAAAGACAAACGCACAGAGAGAGTTACGACGCATTTATCGCAGGGTTCAATATGCCTGTATTGAAGGAGGAATTGGATTACCAGAGAGGGCAGATCGACACGCTGGCCCGGGCTACCACCCTGTATTGCAACCCTTATGCCTCATTTATGTACTACTGGAAGGATATGCGTAACAGGGTATCGTTCGACGCAAGTTATACAGCAAGTTCACCCGACCTGGATGACAAAATCAATTACCGCGACGACAGCAACCCGCTCGTAGTGCAACTGGGTAACCCCGAGATACATGGCAGGGCTTACAGCAAGTTGCAGGTCAATTACCGATTCACGAATTTCCTCGGTCATGAATTCCGTGCCGGCACGAGTTTCAACTATGGACACCGTGACATTGCACAGTCAACAAGCTACAATCCGCAAAGCGGTGTTTACACTTACCAGCCGATGAATGTGCGCGGTGCCTACGAAGCTTCTGGTGGGCTCGGATATAGCTTGGAAAAGCCGGAAAGCAGCTGGCGGTTCCGTGTCGGCAGCAATGTGCGTTACCATCACTCGGTGGATCATGCCATGCTTTCGGGCGAAACGGCAAGTCATCGGAATGTGGTCAACACCTGGACGCAGGGCAATAACATCTATTTGAGATACGGGAAAAAAGGATTTGAAGTGAGCCTTCAGGGCGATATGACGTGGCGCCGCTCGACAGGACAGATGCGCGATTTCACTACGCTCAATGTGTTTGACTACAAGTATGGACTGAATGTCTTTTACACCATACCCCGCCTCAAACAGATGCCACCATGTATTCGCGCCGGGGCTATGCCAGCCAATCGCTTAATACCGACGATTTTGTGATGAACGCCTCGCTCAGCCAGCCTTTCTTCAAAGGCCGCCTGCTAATCAACATCGAGGCTTATGACATTTTACACCAACTTTCTTCAACAACGTATGAGGTTAATGCGCAGGGACGAACGGAAACGTGGTATCGCACGCTGCCTAATTATGTAATGCTTCATATCGTGTATCGCTGGAGTAAAAATCCCAAGAAACTTTAAGCAAATCTGTGTGACATGTTGATTCATTCTTTTCCGCATTATCTGCAGCAAGAGTCGGCCGATTGCGGCCCCTCTTGCTTGCGGATGATTGCTAAATATTATGGTAAAGCGTATTCAGCAGAAATGCTGCGCAAACGTTGTTTTATTTCGCGCGAGGGAGTGTCGATGCTTGGCATCAGTGACGCTGCCGAATCCATAGGTTTCAGAACGGTTGGTGTACAGATATCCTTTCAGCAACTTGCCGAAGATGCTTTGTTTCCTTGCATTCTTCATTGGAATCAAAACCATTTTGTGGTTTGTTATGGTGTGGATAAGTGCAGACGGAGAGGCAAGACTGTTTACAAAATACGCATTGCAGACCCCGCCACACAGCGCGTGACCTTATCAAGAGAAGAATTTGAAAAATGTTGGCTCAGTTCAAGAAATAGCAAGGACGAAACCGGTGTGGCACTGCTGCTTGAACCTACCCCTGATTTTGGTAAGGTGGAAGATGATTTTCACCAGACGAAAAAAAGCATTGTATCTTTTGCCCGGTACTTGCTGCCTTTTAAATCGCTCGGTTTACAACTCGTTATGGGATTGATAGCCGGAAGCATCATCCAGCTTATTCTGCCGTTCCTCTCACAGGCTATGGTGGATAAGGGTATCAATGGAAAAAATCTGAACCTGATTACGCTAATACTGATTGCTCAGCTCTCGATATTCATAGCCCAATTAGTGATAGGCTACATTCGGAGTTGGATCATGCTGCATATCAACACGCGCATTGACATCAGCCTAATCTCCGACTTTCTGATCAAACTGATGAATATGCCCCTTCACTTCTTTGATACCAAGCGTACGGGCGACATCCTTCAGCGTATCGGCGATCATGGCCGCATCAAGTCGTTCTTGCTCAGTAATTCGATGAACATTGTGTTTTCACTATTCAATTTCATCGTGTTCATGGGAATTCTGGCATATTATAACCTAACGATTTTAGCTATATTTATAGTCGGCAATACGCTTTATCTCATTTGGGTGCTTTCATTCATGCATTATCGTCGGGAACTCGACATCAAGCGTTTTTACCAATCGTCCATTGAGCAAAGCCGCCTTATACAAATGGTGCAGGGAATGCAGGATATCAAGCTCAATAATTGCGAGAAACAGAAACGATGGGAATGGGAGCGCATACAGATGCATTTGTTCCGAATCAGCGTGAAAGGCTTGAAGGTAGGACAGATTCAGCAGTCGGGGTCGGTGCTTTTTACGCAGTCAACCCATATTATTATTTCGTTCATTGCTGCCAAATCGGTGGTCGATGGTCAGATGACACTGGGTATGATGATGGCACTTACCTATATTATCGGTCAGGTGTCGGCTCCTATCGGTGAGTTTATCGGCTTTGCCCAATCGCTGCAAGATGCGCGTATCAGTTTGGAACGACTGAATGAAATTCATGCGCAAGACGATGAGGAAAAAGATATTGACCAAAAGCTATCGGTTCTTCCGACAGACCGTTCGATTCATATCCGTAATCTTTCGTTCAGCTACAGTGGGGCGGCCCGCGACTATGCACTGCGAAATATTGATATAGACATTCCCGGCCAAAAAGTTACTGCGATTGTAGGGGAAAGCGGTTGTGGCAAAACTACGCTACTAAAGCTTATTCAAGGTTTTTATTTACCGAGTGAAGGCTGTGTGAAAGTTGGCGATGTGAACCTGAATCTGATCAACCCCCATTTGTGGCGGAAGTCAACCGGGTCGGTGATGCAGGAGAGTTTTATATTTTCAGACACCATTGCCAACAACATTGCCCTAAGTACCGACGATGTAGACGTTGCGCGGATGCTTCATGCCGCACAAATGGCCAATATTTCAGATTTCATTGCATCGCTACCCTTAGGTTACAATACACGTATCGGCATGGAGGGAAATGGCATCAGTGCCGGACAGCGTCAGCGCATTTTGCTGGCACGGGCTATATACAAAGACCCGGAATTTATGTTCTTTGACGAGGCGACAAATTCGCTGGATGCCACGAATGAACGCATTATTATGAATAACCTGAGAAAATGCTACGAAGGTAAAACCGTAATAATCAGTGCACACCGCTTGAGCACAATCAAGGATGCCGACCAAATCATTGTGCTTCATCAGGGAAAAGTAGTGGAACAAGGTACGCATGAGGAACTTCTTCAAGCCCGTGGATATTACTTTAAACTTGTGGAAAATCAAATGAATACCAATACTTTATAAAGTCTGCAATTATGGCTACAGATAAAAGTAATGACATCGTTCAGCTTCGCACCCCCGAGGTGCAGGAACTCATCGGGCATATTCCGGGCGGGTTCATGCGTTATGGTATAGGCTTGATTTTGGCTTTATTGATAGCCGTTCTTTGCGTGTGCAATTACATTCCCTATAGCGACGAACAAACTTTGTCGATGCGTGTACTACCCAATGTACAAACAGTCAGCATTTATTCTCCTTGTGAAGGCAGTATCAACCGATGTTATGTGAAAGAAGGTTCGCACGCTGATATCGGGGATACTTTGCTCACAATCCGCACAAACGAGACTCTTCATACATTGAAGGCTTCCGAATCGGGGTATGTGGAATTTTGCAGCTTTTGTGTGAGCAATGAGTGTGTCAGAAAAGGGCAACCACTCTTCGAACTTTACGAACAGCAGGTTTCACCACGCCCTCTTCAAGCTATTGCCGACACTTTACCACGATCTGTAACTGACGACCAATTACGAAGCATAGATGTAAGGCTGAACGGACGATTTGTGCCATTTAAATTGGTAAAGATTATCGAGGATAAAGTAACCGGGCATAAGCAAGCATTGTTTCAATCGGAATCATGTACAAAAGTGATACAACAAACCAAAGTTTCTGGCATAGTTACCATACATGAAGGAGTGCTGTTAGACAAGTTAATCCAAATTCGACGAAAGTAGGTTGAATGAATCACGAAGATTTGGCATTTTATAGCATGAATTTCAATAGAAATGCTGTAGCCGAAGCAATACGCTACAGGGAGCGAACGTAGGGTTTGCGGAAGAAGCAGTGTGTATTGTTGAACCTATAAAGTATTTTCAACCATGAAATTTCGGTAAAGAGTATGGCTTCGCTTTCGCGCGAAGAAATGGCTCGACTTACAGGTGGCGACTTTACAGTCTACGATTGTAAGGAAGGCAACGATGGTAAATATTGTGCGATATCTTTTTCGGGCGATACTGTTACCCTTGGTATTTGCAAGGTTTATTGCACTACTACTGTTGACGGTTTTAAATATGATTATCGCTGTGTAAGTAAGTCGTCAAATTAACCTGTTGAAACAAGTAAAAGTACTTGTTATTCATTCTATTCGAGTGTGAGAAAATACTCACACTCGAATTAAATATCTAGCGTATGTTAAAAAAAACATTATTCCATAGCATTTTAACGATAATCATCCTTCTGCTGTGTCCCATCATGCTGGTGGCGCAGGAAGAAGCAACCAAGCCCAAGACTGTGATACTGTCGGGCTGTGTCAGAAACAGCTTTACGGGCTATGGCGAGGGAGGCGCAAGTGTGAGTGTGTACCGCGAGGATGGCAGCGTAGTAGCACCCTGGTGTATGCTACTGACTTTTGGCGACCGCGACCGAAAAGGCAATGAATTCCGGGTGGAAGTTCCGGTGGGTAAATACCGCATTCATGTGGAGTGTGAGGGGTATAAGCCTTTGGACTACTGGTATGAAGTGAAAAGCATCAAAAGAAAGCAGATGATTAAACTGCCTGACCTGATGATTCAAAAGGATTTTACAGCAGTAGATGAGGACAAAAATGTGCAACTCGGCGAGGCTACCGTGAGTGCTACAAAAATCAAAATGTACTACAAGGGCGACACCTTGGTTTACAATGCGGCGGCCTTTAAACTGCCCGATGGGTCGATGCTCGACGAACTGATTCGCCAATTACCGGGAGCTGAACTGAAAGGCAATGGCGACATTTTTATCAACGGACGGAAACTCGACTATCTGATGCTCAACGGTAAGGACTTTTTTAGCGGCAACAACAAGGTGATGCTTGAAAATCTGCCTTATTACATCATTGACAAACTAAAGGTGTATGAAGAAAGCAGCCTGCGCAGTCAAGCTCTTGGACACGAGGTGGATGCCAAACTGTATGTGATGGACGTGCAGGTGAAAAAGGAGTATGCCATTGGTTATTTCGGCAATGCTGAGGCTGCCGGTGGTACACACGATCGCTATTTGGCCCGACTCTTTGCCATGCGCTTTTCGGATTACTCGCGCCTTTCTTTTTTCGGAGGGTCGAATAACTTGAACGAGAGCCGGAAACCGGGGGCTGATACCGAATGGAAGCCTTCGGACAACATTACGGGTACGGAAACGCGCCATCATGCGGGCTTCGACTTTCTGTGTGAAAACAGGGAGGAAAGCTGGAAAGAAATGGCCAATGCCATGGTGACGTGGAATGAAGCAAAACATGAAGATAGGGTGTTCAGCGAAAAATTCCTGTCGGGGGGCAATACCTTCGGCCGGGGACATTCTGTGCAAACAAACAATGGTTTTGAGGTAAGTGCCAATAATAATTTTACGCTGAAAAAGCCTTTTTTCCTGGATTTGAAAACGGCTTTGCTTTATCAGAAAAACAAAAAGTTGGGGCTTTCGGCTTCGACCGGCTACAATGGTCACCCTGACAGCCTTTATACCGATACGCTCAACCTGCAGCAGGACGAGTGGAAAGGCAATGACTGGCGGATTCAGCTGAATCAGTCGGCACAGTTCTTGCGTAATCTCTCTAACGGCGATGACTTGGAAGTGGGGGCTAAAGTAAAGTACGACCGCTCAATGGGTGATGACTTTTCGCTTTACAGCCTGCGTTACTACAATGGTTCGGGCCCTGACGATGCGCGCCACCGCTATAACGATAATGCTGCCAACAGCTACGTTTATTCGGGCAATGCACTTTACCGCATCAACTTTTCGAAAAAAATGAAGTGGGAATTTTCCTACAAATATGAACAGGCTGATGCTTCGGAACGTCACGACAAATTCCGTTTGGACCAAATTGACGGTTGGGAACAGCAACACCCGGCATTGAACTGGCTGCCTTCGAACATGGCTCTGCTGCAAGAGGTTGTGGATAACGAAAACGCACATGCCACGCATGCACATCACCGATACCAAACAATGGGTACACGTTTGGCTATGGGACTGGGCAAATATTCCGAACTGAACTTCAGCTATGCTGCCGACCATCGGGCGGAACGCTATCATTATGCTTCGCACTCGCTCGATTCGACCATACAGCGAAAAGTTTGGTTGCATTCATTCAATGCGGAGTATATTTATTCACGCAAATGCCGAAGCCGCTTGTTCTACTATTTTTACGAGGGTGCTCCGGCAATGTCGCGGCTCATGCCTATCAATAACACGTATAATCCCTTAGCCATCGTTGTAGGCAACCCGTATCTGAAGAATCAGCAATACCAAGGAGTGGCTCACGATTTTTCGATGGATATCGGCAAACATCGGCTGATAAATGTGTTCAACAACGTCGGGGTGCGCTTTTACCAGAATGAAGTGGCAATGGCTGTGAATTACAATCGCGAAACGGGCGTTTACACTTATCGTCCGGAATGCGTGAATGGCAATTACCGCATTTTCCTACATAATGCTTTCGGGTTCAGATTCAAGCATGTAAAGCAGCTGACCATCAACAACGAATTGAATTACGACTATTTGCACAACGTAGATTTGTACTTGCCCGAAAATGCGGCGAACAGCTTGCGAAGCACGGTGGGTACGCATCAGCTGTCGGAAACATTCAAGGCGAACTACGATTTTGGTAAACTGCAACTCGGCTGGCTCACGAAAGTGGAATACAGGTATGCCACTTCACTGCAAAACAATTTTGCTGACATTCATGCGGCCGACATTTGCTATGGCATCAATGTACACTACGATATGCCTTGGAAACTGAAGTTGGTGAGCGACTTTAAAATCTATTCGCGCAGAGGATATGAAAGTGCTGAAATGAACACCGACGACTTTGTTTGGAACATTGCGCTATCGCGTGCCATCATGAAGGGTAAACTGAACTTCAAACTTCAAGGCTTCGACATTTTGCGCAACCTGAACAACGTGACCTACCAACTCAACGGACAAGGCCGCATGGAATCATGGCGCAGAAGCATTCCGAATTACTGGATGCTACACGTGCAATGGCGATTTAATAAAAATCCGAAACGAAGGATTTAATCTTTATCTGTATAGTATGTTGATTCATTCTTTTCCGCATTATCTGCAGCAAGAGTCGGCCGATTGTGGCCCCTCTTGCTTGCGGATGATTGCTAAATATTTTCGAACACCTACTTAAAGTTTCTCGCCATAAGTTCCTGCTAACAAAACCGGTGCCTTAAAATCATTTTCAGCACATCAGACAAATGTTGAAAATGATTTTAAGGCACCGATTTATATGGGGGATTCACAGTTTACTGCATGCCCCAGTTGGAGGTAATGAGTTGGTCTTCGACGCTTTCTTCAACGTTGTTGGGCAAGTTCGGGAAGAAGTTGATGCCCGTTTTCTGCTCCAGACTGTTGACGGTGCAGGCATGCTTTTTGATTTCGGTCAGGGGAGCGGGGTTCTTGTAAGTGTAACCATAGTTTTTATGCTCCATCCAGAAAGCTACCGATGAATAAACGCCATTTTTTACCTTGAGCAGGGCCATGTAGTAATACTTGGGCACAGCCACACGCGTGCCGTTGGGGCGCGTCAGGTGGGTTTTAACTTGATTTTCGGCTACGGTTCCGCCTTTGACTACATAAAGGGTGTCGGCAAAGGAGACATTGCGTCCGAGTTTTTGTACCAGCCCTTCGAGCGTTACCCAATAGCCTTGGTTGAAGGCACTCATCTGCGGCGACATGTTGCTCATGAAAAAGGTGAGTTCGTTGGCCTCGCGCGAGTAAAGGCGGTCGGCCGAGGCGCAAAGGTGGCCGCGGTCGTAGCCGCTACCAAAGCCGCGACTGCCGATGTGGAGGTCGGCACTGAGTTTGGGGTCGTCGGCAAAAGGTTCGTCGGAGCGCGACACATTGCGGGCGCGGGTGTCGCCATCGAAACGGAAGGCTACCCAGCGCGAATGGTGCTGGCGTTTGTCGTATTCTAAACAGTAGGCCATGACCTCGCGTCCGCTCGAAGTGGTGGTACTATGCTGCACGAGCTGCGTAGTGCCGTCGGTTTTTACTTCGGGGGTTTCCATGCGCGAGGTAATGTTGCGCGAGGGGGTTACTACCACTCCTCCACTACCCTGTCCGTTTTCTTCGCCAAACTGTATGTCGTTGTCGTCGCCACCGCAGGCTGACAGAAAGGGCAGCAGGGCTACCAAGCACAGACGGCTGAAAAGGTTGATGATTGTTTTTTGCATTGTGTTCTTTGATGGATAAAAGGGAAAGACGGTTCTGTCACAACTTGTGTGGGTAATGGCAATAGCCATTTTGGGCATACGCATCCACCTACTCTCCCAAGTGTAACCTCCAATCACTTTGAATTGCGAAGCATTTCGCTGCTTATTGCGCGCAGGACTGATTTAACAAATGGGTAAACAAACGTAAAAAATAAGTTGTTCGCCTTTATCTTCATTCCAAGCCACATTCAACGTGTGGAAAACCTACTTGAGCTTTTTTTTGAAAACGCTGATTATCAGCAATTCCGAGATTCTTTAAACTGGCTCGGAACTAATTTCAACTAGCTCGGAACTAATTTCAACAAGCACGGAACTAATTTCAACAAAATCGGAACTAATTCGGACAATCGCGGAGTAAATTTTGACGATGGCCCACTGCGTGACTTAAACTACGGCTGGAAAATGGAAAAACAAACCACATATTTCACATCATTTCACCTGCCGTGCGGCTTGCTGTTTAAGAGTTACGGCCAAGAGTGCAACTTAAAAAATTAGCCATACATTACAGAACCGAAAAAACTACCGTTGTCACGCAGTTTTCTTGCCTTGACGTATGTGTGTCGGCAGAAAGTTCAACGTACGACAACGGTAGTAGTTTTCAAAAAAAATGATGGATGCGACACCTTTATGCAAGTGCCAAGGAGCATTAGCCTACGATGCCACCATCGGTTGTGGTGAGCGAAGCGTCGTCAACGAGCTTTTCAGAAGCTGTGGCGTACGAAGTGGTTTTGGGGTTCATCATGATGAGGTTCACCTTGGTTTGCTCGGTGAGCGTAAACTCATAAGTAACCTTAGTCCATTCGCCGGCAGTAGTCGAGGTGTAGCCGCCGTACTTATAGCTGTCGCCACCGGCAATCGAACCGTTAGCTTCCACAATGGCGTAACCCGGACGTACCTGACCATCGCCCTTGACATAGAGAGTGAAGGTGTAGGTACCGGCCTTGAGGGTGTATTCCTTCGAAGCGAGGCGCTTGTTCTGCTTTTCGTCGAAACCTACGGCTACGGCCAATTTTCCGCTGCGTGCTGTGGTGCTCTGCGTCAGTGTGGCGTTGCTGGCCGAGTTGGTCGACTTCCAAGCCGTGGGAGCATCGCCCGTCCAAAGTTCAAAGTCGGCATTTTCGAGCAAATTGCCTGCTTGGGGCTGGGCATCGCCTTGGTCACCACCCTGGTCGCCGCCTTGGTCACCGCCTTGGTCACCACCTTGGTCACCACCTTCAACGATACCGCCATCGCTAGTTACGAGCGAAGCATCGTCGACGAGCTTTTCAGAAGCTGTGGCGTACGAAGTGGTTTTGGGGTTCATCATTACGAGGTTCACCTTGGTTTGCTCGGTGAGCGTAAAGGTGTACGACGCTTCGGTCCAGTCGCCGGCCGTGGTTGAGGTGTAGGAACCATACTTATAGCTGTCGCCACCGGCAATCGAACCATCAGCTTCGACAATGGCATAGCCCAAACGTACCTGACCATCGCCCTTGACATTGAGAGTGAAGGTGTAGGTACCGGCCTTGAGGGTGTATTCCTTCGAAGCAAGGCGCTTGTTCTGTGCTTCATTGCCTTCGACTGCCAAAGCGAACTTGCCGTTGCGTGCCGTGGTGCTCTGCGTCAGTGTAGCGTTGCTGGCTGAGTTGGTCGACTTCCATGCGTTGGGCACACCATCGGTCCAATCCTCGAAACCGGCATTTTCAAGCAGGTTCTTTCCCGTAGGTTCAACGGGCTTGTCGCCGCCTTCACCTCCACCGGGGTTCTCTTCGCCATTGCCCTTCATCACCTTGAAGTTCTTCACTTCCCAGGTTGCGGCCTTCTTGGTTGTTTTGTAACGGAGTGCAACAGTTACGCCGGGCTGCTTCATCATTTCAGCCGGAATGCTGAGTTTACCCGTGTTGTACCAAGTATCCCAGTCAGTACCCTGTTCGGCCTTGAAGGGGAGAGCCGTCCAGTTGGCTTGCGTGGGCACACCATTGAAGTCCTTGCTCACGAGCACCTGATAATGGCTTTCGAGTTCCGAAGCATTGGCGTAGCGCAAGATGTAGTCGAAGCTTACATACGCGCTATCAACGCTCGTAAAGTCCATTTTGGGCGAAATCAGCCAGCTTTCAGCGGGCATGTTTTCCTTTTGTCCATCGCCGTCGGAATCAACAAACGAGGTTACCTGAGCACAGCTGTAACTGCAATTCCATGAATAACTGCCTTCGGTGTTAATGGCTGAGAAATCGCCGAGCGAAGTAGAAAACTTTTCGTCAAGAATAACGCTCGAACCCGTGTTGCTGCCGTCGCCGTTCACTTCGTAGGGAGCAGGAACGTCCTCGCAGGCAGTGAAACCCAATGAAAGGGTTGCCACGGCTAATGAAAGAAAATACTTTTTCATATAAATGTGTTGATTTTATTTTTTTAGGAAAGAGGTAAGTGCCTCATACGCAACTTACTTGTTGATGTCGTTAACCGAACGGAGCTGAATTTGCCAACCGCTGTAGTAGCTGAGCATACCCGTGAAAGTGTTTTCGCCCTGAGGCATTACGGTAAAGGCAATGTTGTTTTGCGTTGAGGTGCGGAGCGTCATTTGGCTCTTTGAACCGGCCACTTTGAGCGTGCGGTCCACCCCGTAACCGGGGTCTTGCAGTTCCTCGGGAGCAAAGATGGCAGTGCCGTCGGCTTCAGCCAGGCTACCCTTTACGCTGACCAGCTGGGGGCAGTTCATGCAGTTCTGGTTTTTGCTGTTGGCAATCCAGTCGGCATCGAGTGCCACGGGCTTGAGTTCAGCGCAGTTGGGGTCGGGGGTGCCTACGAGTTCCACGTTCGTGCGGCAAAGCTGCAGGAGCATGGGACCGAGGCGGAGGTTACCGCTGCTGGTGTAGTAGGGCTGACCGATTTTGGGAAGTTTGGAGTAAACACCTATGTACAGGCCCTTGAGGTTTACCTTGACGCGCTGTCCGAGGGGGAAGTAGGGCGTGAGCCAGGTGTTCTTCACGGCCAGCACGATGCTTTGGTCGCGCATGGGGTCGCCCACCTCTTTCGTAATGTCGATGTGGCGGAGCATGAGGGTTTGGTAAAGGTTACCTCCTTCGTCGTTGGCCACTACCACACCTTCGATGATGCGGTCGGTTTTCACCTGCTCAAAGGCATTGGTTTGGTTAAAGAGCGACTTGTTATCGTTTTTGAGCTGGGCAATGGAGTAATTCACTGCGCCGATATCGGTGGGGCTGGTTACGTCGTTGGTTTCGGTTTTCGGGTCATCGTAGTCGTCCATACAGGCAGTCAACCCGAATGCCACGAATGCAGCCATCAGTAAATGAAAAAACTTATTCATAATTGTCTGTTTTACCCCGCTGTTCCTTGGTGCAAGCACCCGCGTCAGGTTGTGAAATGCCTGCGTCGGTGCGTGCCAAAGGAGCAGCCGGGGCAGCGATATTGCTGAGTGAAATATGTTTAGAACTTAAAGCCGATGTTCAGGAAGGCATTGAAGGCATTGGCATAGTAGTACTTCGCGTTTTTCGAGAAGTGGTATGCCTTAGCCACGCCCGTCTGGTAAAAGTCGTCGCGGTTCTGCTCGTAACCACCGGTGCGCATGTTGCGGTTGTTCGTAATGTTCTGCGCCGAAAGGTTGATGCTCAGGCTCTTTCCCTTTTTCAGGCGGATGAACTTACCGATTGAAGCATCGAGCATAAAGCCACCGTCGAATTTTTCCTGTTTGGCGGCGTAGCTGTCAACCACGTTGCCCTGCTTGTCGAAGAGCACACCACCCTTTTCCTTGAGTTCGGCCTTCGTCACGTCGTAAACGGGGGCTTTGTCGCTGGTTGAAGTGTAGTTCTTCAGGATGTTGCTCAAACGGCGGTATTCCGAGAAGTCAACGTACACGCGGTCGTAGTAGTTGAGGTTAGCCTCGAAGAACCATCCGTTCGTGTTGTATTCCACACCCAGACTCACTGCAGCGAGGGGCGTACCGTTCACGTGCATGCCTTCGGCAATGACGCGCAGCGGCATTGAAGCGCCGGTCACGGGGTTTTTCCACACGTTCAGCTGCTTGATGGTCTGTGCGTTCATACCTTCGTAGTTCACTTCGGCTAAGGGGTTGTTTACATATTCAGCCTCGGCGTATGAACCCATCAGGTTGATGGCGAAGTTCGAAGTTACCTGATACTTAAAGGCTGCCTCGATACCGTAGTGTTCGCGGTCGACGCCGCTCATCGTGAGGTAAGTGAAGCGGCCTTCCTGATCGTTGTAGAAGGCGGTTTGTTCCACACCATTGTTGAAGCGTGCGTAGTAGCCGGTCACCTTACCCGAGAAGTTGCCCAGACGGAACTGGTACGAAGCCTCAGCGTTCACCACCTGTTCGTTGGTCAGGTTCTTCACAAAGTTGTTCTGCATACGCGGAGCCACAAAGCTGTTGCGCGCCAGCGGAGCGTTGCTTTCGGCACCGAAGTTCACGCTCAGAATGTGCGCACCGTTCGGGCGGTAGGTCAGACCAAAGCGGCCACCGCCGCCCAGGAACCATGCCTTTCCGCTCTTGCCATACGAGTTTTCGGGAGCGCGTCCGTTTTGCATCAAGCCTTCGCGTTCGATGCTTGTGCCTTCGGCCCAGGCCGACAAGCGGTAGTTGAACTTACCCTGATTCAGTTCGTAGTTGCCATAAAGGCGTGCCTTGTTGATAAAGATGTTGTAGTTGTAACCAAATTTATCGTCGATGCCGATTTGTCGGTCCGGGTTGCGCATATCGTTTTGCGCTTCGATGCTTCCCGGTCCGTAGTCGCTGGCGGCAAACTTATCAATGTCGGTGAATTTGCTACCGCCGAGCAAGTCGGCCATCGTTTTGTAGTGCATACCCTTGGTGCGGTTGTACGATGCGCCGAGGGTATATTTCTGCTCTTTGTTAACCTCGTGATTGAAAGCCGTGTTGAGCGCAAACACCATTTGGTCGTTGTGGCGGCGTTCCTGGTAGTAAAGGGCTTCGCCACCGGCTTTTTCGCTTTCGCGGTTCACGTAGTACATGCGGTCCCAGTTAATCTGTCGGTTGGCTTTCGACGAGAGCCAGAAGTCCTTCAGGTCGTTATACTGTTCGAGCAGGTAGGGGTTATTCTTTAAGTATTCGGGATTATTCTTTTCGGGATCCCACACGTCGAAAATCGACGAAGGCATATTTTTGTAATAGTCGGGACGGGGGTCGTAAGCATCGCCGCTCCAGCCCAATGCCGTTGAGCTATACATTGAGTATTTAAAGCCGGCAGCAGTGGTAAGTTTTTTATCGTCCTTGATTTTCCAGTCCCACGTCAGGATAGCCGTAGGTTCAAAGTCGTTTACCACGCGGGCATTGCGCTTTTCGCCAGCCTGATAACCCCAGTTCGGGTTGTAGTAGTGCGAATTAGCCAACCAGTAGGCTTCTTCGGTCGAAGCCCCCTGCTGTGCGCGTTCGGTGGGCGAACCAAAGGTTACGAGCGAAAGGGCATGGTTGTCGCCAAAACGCTTTTCGGCAGAAAGGAAATACGAGAAAGAATTGTAGAACGTACCTTCAATCACACCCTCGTTGGCCCAGCGGTAACCTACGAGTCCGGCAAAAGCCCAACCCGAAGGAAGCAGACCGGTAGCATGCGTAAACATGCCGCGTGCCACATAGTTGCGGTTCGTACCCGAAAGGGTCAGCTTGTTGCCTTGGGCAAACTGGCTGGCGCGCGTATTGACGCTGGTTGCGCCACCCACACCGGCCACACCGAAGCGGTTGAAATCGTAGGCCGACACACCTTCCTGGTTGCGCACGGCATCGTTCATACCGCCCACCATGCTGTAACCAAAACGTCCCAGCTCCAGGTCGTTGAGCTGAAGGCCGTTCATGTAGTAGCTGTTGTACATGTTGTCGTAGGCACGCACTTTAAAGCGCATGGGGCTGAAGCGGTAGCCTACTTCCGCATTGTAGGGGTCGTTCTTCGAACCCGTGATAACCGAAACTGCCTGTGAGGCATCGTTGTCCTCGTCGAGTTGCGACTCGGTAAACGTAAAGTCGGCATTGTCGAGAACCGCCAGGGTGTCGACGGGCTCTTGGGCCATGGCTCCTGAAGCCAAAAGCAGGGCGGCCGCCGTAAGTTTTACACCTTTTGTCATATTTCTTAAAGAATTGCATTTATGAGCTATGTAGACGAAGAAACAGGGGTAAAAGCAAAACCGCAACTCTGAATCAATAGGCATAAAGCCCGTCACAGAGTACAACGATGTGTTCTTATCCCTCATTCATACTGCGTCCAAGCATAACTACTTGTAAACTTTATTATTTGCTGCAAAGATACATATAAAAAAATGCCTATGCCTTTACATTTCTATTAAATATCAAATGCAGAAAGCAAAATCTCAGTTTTTTTTTTGAAATTTGCAGCATCAAACATAAACCATACATTTTTATATGAAGAGAAATCTCCTTTCGTTGCTGCTCGTCTGTGCAGCTTTTTTTCAGATTTATCCACTTTCGCTGCGTGCAGCTCACACAGCACCTGCACCCGTCACTACCGAGGCGCTGCACGAAATGCAGCAAAAACGTTTTGCACTTTACGGGGTGGCGTTCTATAACCTGGAAAACCTGTTCGACACCATTCACGATGCCGGCAAAAACGACTACGAGTTTCTGCCCAACGGCCGCAACAAATGGGGAAAAATGAAATACGAGGCCAAACTGCACAACATGGCCCGCGTACTCAGCGAACTCTGCACCGACAAACTGCCCATGGGACCGGCCGTTATCGGACTTTCGGAAATCGAAAATCACCGCGTACTCGAGGATTTGCTCCAACAGCCGGCATTGGCTAAGCGTGGCTACAAGTATGTCGACATTGCCGGACCCGACCGCCGAGGCATTGAGTGTGCCTTCTTCTACAATCCCCGTCTTTTCAAACTCGAAAGCAGCATGCTCGTGCCTTTTTACTATGCACCCGATGGCAAGATCGACAGCCCGCTGCTTGGTTTCTACACCGACGAAAACGGCAAAGTGCGTGCTTACAACGAACTGAAGGGCGACACCACTTACATTACGCGTGGTTTCCTCGTGATGGAGGGTTTGCTCGGTGGCGACAAAACTTTCTGCATCGTGAACCACTGGCCCTCGCGTGCTGCCGGCGACGAAATTCGCCAACGTGCCGGATTCCAACTGCGTCAACTCACCGATGCGCTGCTGAAACAGGAACCCGAAGCTAAAATCATTGTCATGGGCGACATGAACGACGACCCGGGCAACAAGAGCATGACCGAACAGCTGGGCTGCTTTGCGGAACAAAAGGAGGTGAAGTCGGCCAACGATTTCTACAATCCTTGGTACAACACGCTCTACAAGGTGGGTCAGGGTACGCTGCTTTACAACGGTGCCTGGAACCTTTTTGACCAAATCGTGATGAACGGCAACCTGGTAGGCAAAGACCGCTCCACGCTGAAATATTACCAGCACGCCATTTTCATGCGCGACTACCTGTTCCAGCAGGAGGGTCGCTACAAGGGAAACCCCTTGCGTACGCATGCCGGTGGTGTATGGCTCAATGGCTTCTCCGACCACTTGCCTGTACAGATTTACCTGGTGAAAGAGGTGAAATAACCGGGCTGCATTGATTCAGCGGTAAACGAACAAAATCCCCGACAGTTCCAATGCGAACTGTCGGGGATTTTTATATGTTTCTATTTCTCAACTCCGTCCGTACAACATCCCATAGGTATTCCTTATAAATGATTACTATCATTACCACCCACACTATTTAGCATAGGCGCCAAATTTGTCTCCAAGAAAAACATATTGATATAAATATTCTCATTATATTTGCAAAATAGTACATACCCACCTATTCATACAAGCAAAGCGGCATATCTTTTACGAATCACATTGCTTAACCCTACTTTTTCATCAACAATTTTACTCATTCATAAAAAACAAAGGACATGAAAAAAATTACACTTTCTATTCTTTTTGCAATCTGCGGATTAGTGGCTTCATCGCAAACCCTTACGCTGAAAAGTACAATGCCAAAAGGCGATGCTGTAAGACTTTCAATTGCTGCGACAGGAGGTTCGGTAAGCATTGATACTGGCGATGGAATAGCCAAAGATTATGAAGTTTCAGCCGATGTGTCTTCCCCAACATTTCTACCACTTACGGCTACAGCTTCTAACCCTACTATTATAATTAAGGGAGATGTTCTAGGCATAGAGTGCTCATCGATTAAACTGACGGAACTTGATTGCTCGGAGGCTAAGTCGCTATTAGTGCTAAAATGCGACATCAACAACCTAACAGAACTCGATGTGTCAAAAAACGCACGTCTGGCGCGTTTGTACTGCAACGACAATATGCTGACCTCGCTAAACTTAGGTACGGGTGCAGAATTGCTACTGATTTACTGTCAAGAAAACCAACTCACTTCGCTCAACTTATCAAACTGCACCAAACTAATTGAACTGGGATGTTACCGCAATGCGTTTACTGAAATTGATTTAACGCATTGCCCGAAACTAGCAGTAGTAAATTGCAGTAGAAACAAGATTGCAAGTCTGGATGTATCGAAAAATCTAGAACTTACTCAACTGTACTGCGAAAACTGTCAAATTAGTGAACTCAACGTACAGAATAATCTGAAGTTGACGCACCTATACTGCGGTGATAACAAACTGACAGACCTAAAAGTTGACAAGTTGACAGAACTGACACAACTGAACTGCAAACTGAACCAACTGACGATGCTTGATTTAAAAGAAAACAAAGCATTGGAAGAGTTGTATTGCTTTAGTAATAAACTGACAGGGCTAGAACTGAAAAACCAACAGAACCTAATGGTACTGAGTTGCGGAGACAACAAACTGACGGATATAGACTTGTCGGGAAATTTATCATTGAGCGAAGCTAGTTTGAGTTTCAACCAACTGACAAACCTTAACTTAAAAGGGAACTCTACGATAATGGCCGTAGCTTGCGACCATAATGAACTTAAAGAACTATCGGCCGAAGGTTGTGACAACTTACAAATGATGGTGATAGACCACAACAAACTGAGTACAGAGAGTAGCCAGCACTTTGTTGAATCATTACCGAAATTGACAGAAGAGGGTGGTATCGTGTTCTACAATCAGGCAGAATATCCAGAAGCTGATGCGAACGTAATTTCAACTCAAACTATTCAATTGGCTAACAGCAAGAATTGGTATATATTTGATGGAGAAGACTTGCTTACTACGGCCATTCATGATGTAACAACCGACAGCAATAAGGGTTTCAACATGACGAACGATGGTAGAAAGATAAACTTTGCCAAAGGGGATACTAATTGGCATTTATTTACTTCAGACGGACTCCTTGTAACAAAGGGCTATGGACCTACAGCTGATTTTACCACGCTTGCAAAAGGATTTTATGTACTTAGCTTTGGAAATACTAAAAAGCAACAAGCGGTGAAACTCATACTGAAGTAGACGCTTCTGACCAAAAAGTCTAAATCATTTACCTCCTCAAACGAACAAAATCCCCGACAGTTCCAATGCGAACTGTCGGGGATTTTTTATATCATTTCCTTCAAAGAGAAAAAGCTGCACGAATTAGTACTTGTGGCCCTTTCCCTGCATTTCGTTGCGCGTAATGCCGGTGAGGTCGATGGCACGCCACGCATACACAATGTAGGCCAGTACAAAGGGAATAATCAGGCTGACGGCGGCCATGGTGCTGAGCGTAAATTCGCTGGAGCAGCTATTGGCCAAACAGAGCGATGACTGGGGGTCGGCAAGCGAGGGATAGTAGGCCGTGTGGTTCAGACCGGCGCAAAGCAGCAGGGCCAACACGGTGAACACGGTGCCTGCACCGGTAAACCAAATGCCGCGCACATGGGTGGCCGACAGCAGGGTGCGGACAATGCCGGTGAGCACTAACACTACGCCGAGCAGGAACAGCGCCAATACCCAGGGCAGGGCCAGCAGGTTATGCAAGTATTTGCCGCTTTCGGGGGCAAACTGGCTGGTGGCGGGATCGTAGGTCAAACCGGTGGCGGTGAGCAGATAGCCGACAAAGGCGAGGAAAAGGAGGAGGAAGGGCACGGTGTCGACCATGATCATGCGGCGCAAACGCTGGCGCAGGCTGTCGTCGTTGATATTGTTGATGAGATACAGACTGCCGAGTATGCGCGAAAGGAAAAAGACGGCAAGACCTAATACGAGGTTCCATACGTTGCCAAGGGCTTCAAGGCCGTGCCAGGCATTGGTCCAGGTGCTGATAACAGGCGAAAAACTTTGCACATCGGCCGAGGACATGGCTTCGCGGTTCACCACAAATTCGGCACCGGTGAAGAAGGTGCCGACAGCGGCTCCCAACACGAAGGGGCCGACAAATCCGTTGAACACGAGGAAAGCGCGATACGCGGTGCGACCGAGCACATTGCCGCTTTTCGACTGAAATTCGTAGGCCACGGCTTGCAGCACAAAACTGACAAGCAGCAGCATCCACACCCAGTAGGCACCGCCGAAGCTGGTGCTGTAGAACAGGGGGAAGGAGGCGAAAAAGGCTCCGCCAAAGGTGACGAGGGTGGTAAAGGTGAATTCCCACTTACGTCCGGTGGAATTGACAATCATGGTACGTTCGGTTTCGTCGCGTCCCACTTGGAATATCAGGTTATTGGCGCCCTGAACAAACATGAGGAACACGAGCAGACCGCCCAATAACGACACTAAGAACCACCAGTATTGCTGAAGGAATGTATAGGTTATCATGTAATTTCGGTGAATAGGGGTTGGGGGAATGTTAGGCTTCGTGTTTGCTGATGGCGCGAGTCATAATGCGCACTTCGGCCACAAGGAGCACGGTAAAGATGATGAGGAAGAGGAAGAAGGTGGTCATGACGCTGGTAGGCGACAACTGCGACACGGCAGCTCCAACGGGGAGCAGGTCCTGAATGGCCCAGGGCTGACGGCCTACTTCGGCTACAATCCATCCGGCTTGTCCGGCTACATAAACCATGGGCACGGCGGCTATGCCCAGCCAGTGCATCCAGCGAGTGCGTTCGAGGGTGCCGCGGTGCTGCATCCACCAGGCCACGATGAGGAAGAGGAAGAGGAAACTGCCGAGCCCTACCATGAGGCGGAAACTCCAGTAGACCATGGGTACGGGGGGCACGAGTTCTTCCTTCGACTTCAAATAGCCGTAGCCGAAATAGGGCATGTGTTCCTCAAGTTCGGCGCGTGCCTTGGCGGCTTGTTCGGGGTTCGACTGGTGATGGGCGCGGAAGTCGGCAAAGGCGGCAATCGCCTTGCGTCCACGGGCTATTTTTTCGTCGGCCGAGGGGTGTACGGTGCCGTCGGGGTGGGTGTAGCCGTTGAGCAGGTTGTCAATGCCGGGCACATAGCCGTCGATGTCGTGTGTAGCGAGTACAGAGAGTACACCGGGCACTTCAATACCGGGCACAATGGAGAAGGGGGCGCGCTGTCCGCCTTCGTGCAAACCTTCGGCTGCAGCGAGTTTCATGGGCTGTTCGCGGGCAATGTTCACACCGCTCTTGTCGCCGGTTCCCATTACGACGAGGGTGGCGAAAAGGCCGGTAATGCTGGCCACCTTAATCGAGGCAAGGGCCATGCGCTGATTGCGTTTTTTGAGCAGGAACCAGCAGCTTACGCCGACCACAAATACGGCTCCGGTCATCCAGCCGCTCGACACGGTATGGAAGAACTTGACTACGGCTGTGGGCGAAAAGGCTACGGCCATGAAATCGACCATTTCGTTGCGCACGGTCACGGGGTTGAACTCCATGCCGACGGGGTGCTGCATCCAGGCGTTGGCCACCAGAATCCACCAGGCTGAAATGGTGGCACCGATGCCGGTGAGCCAAGTTGAGGCGAGGTGGAAACCGCGACTTACTTTTTGCCAGCCAAAGAACATGACGGCAATAAAGGTGGCTTCCATGAAGAAGGCGAGGATGCCTTCAATGGCAAGGGGGGCACCGAAGATGTCGCCCACGAACCAGGAATAGTTGCTCCAGTTGGTTCCGAACTCGAATTCAAGAATCAAGCCGGTGGCTACGCCTACGGCAAAGTTAATGCCGAAGAGTTTCATCCAGAACTGGGCGGTACGTTTCCAAAATTCATCTCCCTTCACATAGTAAAGGGTTTCCATGATACCCATAATGAGGGCCAGCCCCAACGTAAGGGGCACAAACAGCCAGTGATAGCAGGCTGTGAGCGCAAACTGCGCGCGCGACCAGTCGATGGTTGCGGGATCGAGAATGCTGAGTAACTGCATACTGAAAATAAGGATTTAAGGGGTTCGAGAAATGGGGGATTTACGGGCAAGCGAACGGCCTGATTAACGCAGCAGTTCGGCTCCTACGGTTTCGCTTTTCTGTTCGTCGGTGAGACCGCCTAACTGGGGCTGAAAAAAGAACAGCCGCAATATGGCAAACATCACAAACAGCTTGATGAGTATCAAAATCCATAGCGTGCGCCCCCAGGTCATGGCGCGAAATCCGTCGCGATAAAAGCGCCATACACTTTGAATAAGGTTTAGGGGATTATTCATGCACGCAAATTTAATTATTCTCACAAAAAAAACGCACCTTCCGCAGGGTTTTTGTCCTGCTGAAGGTGCGTTTTTTGTATCTGTTTGAATATGCTGTTTGATTTTTGCAACTCGCTGTCGAAAAACAAAAATCAGAACAGGGAGCGTGTCACGGGCTTTAGTAACCGCCGCCTTGCTGCATGGCCAGAAAGCGTTCGACGCCCTGGCGAATAGAGGCCAAGCCGAAGCGTGTGGGGTCGACTTCGGAAAGGGGTATCCATTGGGCGTTGGTGGCATCGTCGCGGGCGGAAATGCTTTGCAAACTGGCTACGCGACACAGGAAAAAAGCATCGGACGTGTGAACCACATGACCACAGAAGGGATAGGTGTTGGGAAAGGAAAACAGAAATTCATAGGCCACAACTTCGGCTCCTACTTCTTCCTGCACCTCGCGCACCAACCCTTGGGTGATGCTTTCTCCGGGGTCGACAAAGCCACCCGGCAAATCGAGCGTTCCTTTGGCCGGCTGACGGTCGCGCACCACGCAGAGCAACTCGCCTTGTTCGTTGAGAATAATGGCTACGGTTGCTGCGGCTGCATTGGCATAATACACAAAGCCGCACTGCATACAGCGTTTGCTGTAGGCATCGTTTTCGCGGAAATGGGCATTTCCGCACTGCGGACAGTACTTAAAATCGGCTAAAGGGTGCATAATTCTTCGGGTTACTGTTTGCAAATGACCGGGCTACTACGGGGGCTGCCCTGGCTCGTGATTGGGCTGGTTATTGGGCAGCAGATTCAGCCGGTGCGTCGCCGGTATGTTTTTTGCGCGGACGGCGACGGCGACGTTTGCGTTTCGACACAGGTTGTGCCTCGTCGGCTGGGTCGGCTTTTACCTCTGCCGACTGCATGGCTTCGGCATTGGCCGATTTTGCAGCACGGTTTTGGTCGGCATTTTGCGACTTAGGCTTTTGCGGTTTCGGCTGCTGTTCGTGCTGTGGGGTGTCTTTGGCGTTCACCTCATCGGTCGGGGTAGCCTGGCCGTTTTTGTTTATATTGCCACGCGAACGGCGCGACTTGTTTCGTTTGCGTCGGGCCTGTTCTTTGGCCTTTTCCTCGCTATCGCCCCACTCGTCTTCGGCTTCCGATTCGCTGATCTGGGGTTGCTCCAAGTGTTCCATGCCAAACACAAAATCGTCGAGCGTCAAATGGCGCATTTGGGGCAGAGGTGTTTCGTCGCTAAAAGCTGCGGCTTGTGCCTGTTTTTCCTCAATGGCATCCGCTTCGTCTGCTTCCTCCGCTTCGTCTGCTTCGTCCGTTTCAACTGCGTCAAGGGCGGGAGCAGCGATTTCTGCATGCACTGATTGAACGGCTGAGTCCAAGTCGAGTTCTACGCTGGCCTCTGCGTCA
>OHGS01000050.1_pt1 | contig 67940 bp, 68 predicted proteins | sample 1567831 | NCBI WGS metagenome assembly OHGS01 (sample SAMEA3879596, study PRJEB24766) | human gut metagenome | biome: human-associated habitat; feature: feces | place: USA | collected 1985/1987
ACGGGGAAACTATACCAAATGACATATCCAGCCAGGGACGTGAGGGTGCGTCCAAGCACAGGGTTATCGGCATACATCACAATGCTACTATTATATGTCAGACAACCTGGCGGATGATTTTGTTACATTCATTAGATGTAACGCATTAATTGTCAGAAGATTGTGATAAATATAACTCATCAGGATTCCTGCCAGGTTGTATAATTTTTCATAGGACCTGGCGGCTATTGTTTACTTCAATGCGCTGATAATCAGCACTATCGTTCTTTTGTTACCCGCCAGGTTGTCTGAAATTTCCGCAACGATGCATCTGAACGCATCAATATCGTGAAGCGTTGAAAAACCTCTGTGGCAGAGGAAGCGAAAGGGTGGACATACACAGGTTTTCCCCCCTGACCCGTTTTTATCGCTTGAAATATCACGCATAAAGAAAGGCGCCGCCTCGATTCACATCGTGACGCCGCCGCCCGTACGTACAGGCTTGCCGTTAGAACTTAAAAACTGATATAAATAAGCATCCTTCTGCTATCCCTCCGGCATATCCTCTTCCCGACTCCTCTTTGCGAGTGGCTTCAGGTTGCCGATTATCGGAGTATACTGCTTGACGCTGTCCTGGGTCAGCCCCATCTCCTCACGCTTCTTCCTGCCGACCGAGAGCTTGACGAAATGCGTGTTGCCGTATCTGTTGTCGGGCACCTCGCGCACCTCGATGTCCATGTAGATGTGTCCGCCCTTCTCCTTCGAGCCTACGAATATTGAAGGATTCCCCGACACGGGAATGACGACGGTCTGGTTCCCGCCCGCCGTCGTCTCAAGACGCGCTCCGTTGAGCGCCGAGAGGTCGATATTGCCGACCAGTGACTGGTTGTTTGCCATGTTCTTGTGGTTTTATGTTGGTATTGTATCTTGCCCGACCTGCCGGAGCGGTTAGTCCGTCAGGTCACGGCAAATATAAGAATAAATACTTTAAGATTATTAATTAGGAATTTTCTACTTCCGCTCACTTTCGAAGAGAATCTGGCGTATATCTCAGGCTCATCCTTCTCCAGGGATTTCCTGTCGAGGGTGACCGTCGTCTCAGGCTTGCCGTACTTCATCCACTTCTCGGGGAACTCCTTCTGGAAGGCCTTCTCGTCGAACACCTCCTTGAGACTGCTCTTCCATGTGGCCAGAGTCCTTACCTCTCCGGTGTCGGTGTCCGTATAGGAGAGGGTCTCCGCCTCTCCAGTCGCCATCTTCAGTGCATCTGTAAGATTGGCTTCCCGTTCTTCGAGTCCCTTGAGTTCCGCCCGGCATTCCTTGAGTGACTTCCATAACCCATATGTAGCCGTGTCTGCATCCGCCGCAAGCCCTTTCCTAGACTTGGGATAGCGCCTCAGCGTATCAGCGGCATTGGTGTCGGCCGGAGGGATGTCCTTGCCTATGTTCCCGTTCCAGAAGCGGTCGATCCTCTCGATGAGCGCGTCGAAGAACGGCCGGTTGAACGGGACTTCCGCATAGTCGAAATGCAGCGTCGGGGAGCCCGTGATCCAGCAGAGCGTGCCGGCGTCGGCTCCCAGGATGCCCATCTGATACTGTATCTGGCAGTACCAGTAGTCGGGCAGGTCATCCTTGTCGACAGTCTTTGACGTGGACTTTATCTCAAGCACCCTCGCGTTTGCCACTGTCTGCTCCGATGCCGGAGTCCCTTTCGGCCAGTAGAGGCGGTCGGGGCTCACGCGGAGATAGTCCCTTTCAGTATCCACCGCCATCCAGTCTCCCTCGGACGTGATGTCGACGATCGAGCCTGTCTTTCCGGAGAACCATTCAGCCACGGCCGGCTCAAGTATATGGCCGTTGAACATGGCGTCGCTCTCCTTGACGGGTTCGGCCCGTCCCGTCTTCAGCAGGTACAGCCCGTACGGTGTCTGGAACGGGCTCGCGCCCATTATTGTTCCGGCGTCGGACGACCCGATGCCCTTCTTTCTCTCTTCGAGCCACTCCTCGTGTGTGGCCGGTCTTATGACTCTGTAACTCATGTCTGTTTTCAGTTTAACTTGTCCTTGATCTCCTTGTAGTCCGCGAACCTGACACGCTCGCTGAACCTCTTTCCGTTGTGCCAGAAGTCCTGCCACAGGTCGTCCGAATCCTCTCCGTCCCCGTTGACGCGGACCGTGATTTCCGGATACGCCCTCGACAGCCGCTCCATGTCCTCCTCGTAGTCATACCATTTTGCATAGACGGACTCGTACAGCGACAGGTCGTCGCATGAGAGAATCCCGTCGATCTCCCTTGTCATGCTCCGGTACTGTTCTTCCGGCCCTTCCTCGAGGGTGAATACGTATTGCGTGTAATATCCCATGTCATCTGTAGTTTTAGAACCACTCTATCCTTATGAAGCCGTTTGACTTGTCCGAGGAATCCAGCCATTCCCTGAATACGGAAATGAGGTCCTCCCTTGTGTATCCGGCGTCGAGGACGGCTTCCGTCTCTTCCGGTGCTTCTCCGTTCTCCAGCGAGGCCACCAGCGACCCAAGCCCTTCGCGGCTCAGCTCCATCACGGTCTCCTCTGCGTCGCAGTATTCCACGAGGCTCTTCCTGCCGCCGTCTCCGTCCGGATATTCATAATTCTCAAGCAGACGGTTGACCGCGTCGCAGGCGCCGGCCGAAAAGCATCCTGCACCGTACTGTACCCGGTATGTCGTGCATACATGTACCCTGTAACCCATATGTGATTTGACTTGCGGGCCGCCGCGGGAGCGGCCCAGTTGATAACATAACAGTCCCTGAACACTGCGAAGCCGATGCGGTTGCCGTCATCATCAAGGCTATTGTTGTACATGTCAACCAAGTCGCGGAACTCCTGCGAGCGGAAGAACGCCGCGTCGGCACCGGCAGGAAGGTCAATGTATTCTCCGGCATGTTCCCGCATCTGCGGGATCTCGTCTTCGGAGTAAAGGCACCCGTCAAGGACGAATGCCGGCAGGTCGGTGAACCCTTCCGGATTGCACGTGTCGTGGAAGTTGCCGAACTCGTCGGTGGATGACCAGGCGAACTCGATTGACGGGAACTTGTCCCTGACGAACTCCTCAATGTCGTCCGACTTGTCCCACGCAGAGACGGTGGAGAACCTCAGCCTTCCGTCAGCATCGACGGAGAACTCATCCTTCTCGTCAACGTCCGGCCCGCAGAAGCAGGCTACGGCATGGAAGTTCGGGTCGAATGTCCCTCGGCAGTAGATCGGGCTTTCGTCAATCTCCTCCCTCGTCATTCCGAAGGCGGCCAGGAGGTTTCCCATCCAGTAGCGTCCGAAGCCGAAGGGGCTTCCCTTCAGGAGGTCGGGCATCGTGTTGAGTGTGCGGGCGAACTCCTGGAGTTCGTCCATGTCGCCGGTGGCGATGTAGTTTGTGCAGGCCCAGTTTGGCATAATCTGTATTGTTTAGTTGTTTGACGTTTGTCTTCCGGAGAGTTTCATCAGTTCGTTGAAATTCTCATCCGTGATGTTCCTCTGCTTGCGGATGGCGCTCTTGAGTGTCCACGAAGGCTTGTCCTTCGGTTTCTTGGCAGCCCAACTTATGAAGGCGTTCCACCTCGGATGCTGAGGACTTAATTCAGGCAATCCTTTCGGCTGCTCCGGCAATGTAGGCGCACAGACAGGTGCAGTCGTTTCCTTCTCGGACGGGATTGCCACTGTTGACGTCTGACTCGCGTACTTACTATCGTTACGACCACGATAGATATCCGCTCCGAAGCCGAGTGCCTTGCAGGCCACTCCCAAAGCATCCGTATAAGCTTTCTTATAAGCCTCGTCATCAACGAAGAGTCCTTCGGCCGTCCTTAGTACCAGACGGTTACCACCGGTTCCGCGTATCGGCTTACTCCATTTGCCGGTCTTTGAGTCCTTGATGTAAAGATTGAGGTCCGTGAATACGCAGATTTCTCCGTTCTGAAGGGCCACCTGTTCCTGACGGGTAACTTCCGTGAACCATCCTTCGCCACAGATTCCGAAGAGTCTTGTGAGCTGCTCGATTCTCCAGATAGGATCAATCTCCGTCAGTTTCTTTCCCCAAGGCGACTCGAACGGCTTCTGCGCGTCTTCTGGGACGCTCTGCACCTGCTTGAAGATATGCAGGTTGTCCGCATTTTTCAGTTCCATATTGCAGTTGATTTAAAGTTGTACTTTCTCTGCCTCAGGCATTGTTTTTCCATTCCCTTGACGGGCTGCCTGTGATGCTTTGGAAGGACACGGACGGAAGAGAAAGGCAAGGGCGGCTCAGGGAAACCGATGCCTGCAGGGTGTCTGTTTCCCGGAACGAAGGAACTGTCCCTTGCCGCCGGACGGATGCGTCCAAACTTTGCAGAACAGGTGGACTGACAAGGGAACAAGGACAAAAAATCCTCTTAATCGACAAAATTACCCTAAAATAGGCCTCTTATCCGACAAAATTGCTTATTAATGTGTTTTATGAGGTCCTTATCGTAAAATATTTCTTAAAAATCGTGACGATTTCATAATGTGAGTATTCCTTATTGAGGACCTCGTCATCAACGAAGAGCCCTTCGGGATGTATTAAGCTAACAAGCATATAGCGCTACTCAAGACACAAAAGGTCCGTTCCGTCTATTTTCAACTCAGAATGCTTGGAATTATATGAAACTGGATACAAGGACAGGACAAATATGGATGGTTCTACTTTTCGCGCGCGGTACAATCTGCGTCTCTAAAAATGCGGATAGTCGTCATTATGTCCAACATAAAATCGCGCTGAGTTGTATTATTGTCAAAATAAAAATTGCGGAAAGTTGCTACTAGCATATGTATTCCAAATTTTTTCCGTAACTTTGCCGCTACTAAATCAACACACAATGGATACCGTATTCAAAAGGAAAATATACAATGAAATGCTGGTATGGAAGGAGCAGTCAGCAGGAGAATCGGCATTGCTCATTGAAGGGCCTAGACGTGTCGGAAAATCGACAATAACGAAGTTATTTGCCCAAAAAGAATACCGCACACACATCATTATCGATTTCGCCAAAGCGTCTATAGAAGAAAAGAATTTATTCAACGACCTTTCAGACATGGAATATTTCTTCACCAGGCTTAAACTTCTGAAAGGAGTTTCTCTGCATGAAAGGGAATCGGTCATCATATTTGATGAAGTCCAACAGTACCCGATTGCTCGCCAAGCAATCAAGTATTTGGTGGAGGATGGCCGTTATGATTATATCGAAACGGGGTCGCTTATAAGCATTCACAAGAATGTTGACAAGATTGTCATTCCGAGCGAGGAAGAGGCGATAAGCATGTACCCGATGGACTATGAGGAATTTCGTTGGGCTTTGGGCGACTCCGAATCAATTCCATTGCTTAAGGAAATGCTCCAAAAAAGAAAACCCCTTGGAGATGATGTAAACCGGAAGATGCTACGTGATTACCGCCTATATATGTTAGTTGGAGGAATGCCGCAGGCCGTGAGCAAATACATAGAGACTCATGATATGATGATGGTTGATAAGGTTAAACGTGGCATTCTGCGCATATATGAACAGGATTTTCATAAACTTGACAAAACCGACAAGGCAAAGGCGGTATTCAAGGCAATACCATCTGAACTGCACAAGAATGCGACCCGCTACCAAATCACAACTATCCTGGGGAAGGTCAGCAATGACTCGACACGCGGTCTGATAGAAATGATAGAAGACAGCAAGACTGTAAATATCGCCTATCATGCCGATGACCCGAACGTCGGTATGGAATTGACATCCAACAAATCATCCTATAAGATGTATATATGCGACACAGGATTATTCGTCACGCTTGCATTTTGGGATAAGAAATTCACGGAGAATATCATCTATCAGAAACTGCTTAACGACAAACTTGATGCAAATCTTGGATATGTTTACGAAAATGCGGTGGCACAGGCATTGGCATCTTCTGGCAACAAGTTGTTTTACTACACTTGGCTATCCGAGAGTAAGCACGTCTATGAGATCGACTTTCTTCTGTCAAGAGGATTCAAGATCTGGCCTCTTGAAGTGAAGTCCTCCGGATACAAGACCCGCAAGTCACTAGATGAATTTTGCAAGAAATTCTCTAACCGCATCAGCAACAGGTATCTTATCTACACCAAAGATCTGAACAGGGACGGAGAGACCACAATGATTCCTATCTATATGGCAGGACTGCTATGAAATCCCACCAGGCCAGCCAAAACGCCATAAAGAAATGGTCAAACCACATAGTCCCTGTCCAGCCCGACAAGGGTATCAACCCTGAAACAGCGCCAGTCCCTGCGCTCAAGGTCGAAATACGAGAAGGTCCCGTTGAACGCAGGCTTGCGCTTTGACGGGGCTTTCTCTTTATTCTCATGACGTTCAATAATGTCCGATGCTCTCGTGCCGTATGCGTCACGATGTTCTCCATTAACTTTAGTGAATACAAAGTGGCACATTCCATCTATCATTATGTTTTTCATTTCTTCAATGTCGGAATAGATTTCAGCTGCCGCCTGGAGAGGCTTGCTGTCAGCGAGATATTTAGCAATCTTATTCAGTTCTTCATCGTTATCCTTTGTGTATCTATAGCTTAATCTTTTCATTTCCATTGTCTTTTTGAGTTGTCCATAATTGCTTTCTTGATCATCTTCCCCAGTTCCGGAGCCAGCCTCGACATGTCCGTCATGCTGACATGGTGGTCATACATCGCCGAAGGGTCGTACTCGAAGTCGATGCCGACGCTCACGAAGGAGAACCCGTCTCTGGAGAGTTCCTTCACCGCCTTCCTGACGTTCTCGGCAGGCTCGCATGGGGCGCCGTCTGAGACCACGAAGAAGAGGCACTTTTCCCGTGTCCGAGCCCTTACACGTGACGCGGCCTCACGGATGGCCTTCGAGTCAATGTTGCTCCAGTCCGCATCAATGCTGCCGAGGACATGCTTGTCTTTCGGTGCCTTGCCTTCCCTGTAGGCGTTAAGCTTGACGAACTGGCCGTTTTCCGTCGTGTGGCCGTAGATATACAGGTCCACGTTCCTTATGCCGGATATGGCCTCGTTCAGGAGCACGGCCGTATCCCTTGCAGCCTCGATTTTCTCTCCCTCCATCGAGCCGCTCTCGTCCACGAGGACGCAAACGGCCATCCGGTCAGCCCTGACCGTCCGCTCCTGACGGTAGATGTTCTCGACGCCCTGGACCGCCTCGGCTAGCTTGCAGGTATCCAGACGTCCGCTCCGTAGCCCGCGCAGGTCAAGGCTCCGGTCAGTGCCGTTGCCTCTCAATGCGGTGGCCATCGCAGGGACGAACCGTCTGACTCTTGACAATGACTCTTCATAACGGGACCTGTCCGCATCCGGACGGTGTATGTTCACCTTGTCCGTCAATCCCATTTCAATTTCTCCTTCTAGGGCACGGCCGAGCCGGTTCCCGTCCTTCATGATTTCTGCCGACATGCGGCTGTCGTCCAGCCTTGAAGGAATCTTTCCGTCTGAAGGAACCTGTATGACATCCTTCTCTAGCGATTCAAGGACCTTCTCCAATGCCTTCTCCAGTTCAGAATCCAAAGAACCGCCGGCCTTTCCTCCCTGTTGCGGATTACGCTCAGACTTGTTTTCCTGCTCGAAGAAAGCCTTTATCAGTTCGTATATGCGTTCGGCTGCATCCAGCACGTCCCGGCAGGACTTCGGAAACGGAAGTATCACCTCCCGGACATCGTAAAGGGTGTCGGCGAACTCACGGGCGTCGTCCATGTCAAGCGCCTCGGGATAGCGCACCATAGCCAGTATGGAGTTCATGAGCCTGACCGGACGGCTGAGTCCGATGCTTCCGGAACGGCCTCGCATCCTGGCAGAATGCCTGTCAAAGTAGTAGTATTTGGCGCATCCGAGGAAATCTGCCAGTCCGGGACGCTCTTCTCCGGTGAGCATCTCTATGCGCTCGTCCTCGATGATGTTGAAGAGGTCAGCCACCACACGGTTTCCGGACCGGGACATCATGTTGAAGTCCGTATAAAGCAGATGACTGCCTTCATGGACGGCAAGCCCCGTGAAGATGTCTATCTTCTGCGCGGCTGACAAGTCCGGATTGTCGAACATGTCGGTAGCGACGCTCACGACGCGGCCGTCAGTGCATGAGACATCGGGAGTAAGCGCGATCCTGACCCTGAACGGAGTGTTCATCGCAACGATCATGTCCCTTGCGTGACCGTATGCCATCCTGTGAAGGTCTGCGCTGTCCTTAGGTGAAAGCATCGCGGCGGAGTATACCGCACCTGACGCAGATGCGTCCTCCTGTCCGAGCCTTCCGTTTGTCCTGACACTGGTAAAATACCGGCCGGTCCTCTGGAGGATGTCCTTCTCCAGAACTTCGATTTTCTGTTCGGTTGTCATACCTGCTCCTCCTCATCTGTCTCTTCACGGTTCACGTCGTAAAAGTCCCTCGCAAGTTCAATGGTGTCCCTGATGATCTGCGCACCAAGAATCAGTATGCAGCCTCCGAAGAAGAAGGCATAGAGCGCCCTGTAGGCGATGTCTGACAAAAGTTCCATAATAGATAAAAGATTATTGGGCTTCCCTTGTCGGGGAATCCTGACGCTGCCGCATGGACGGGACAGAGGCAAGGGTGGCGTCGGAACTGATGCGCCAGTGTCCGTTCCGACGCATGAAAGGCGAAGCCGGCCCTTGCGGACAGGGACCGGCCATAGCTTTGCGGAAAGGATTACCGATATGGGAAGGAAGAAAAGGAGTCCATCCAGTCAAATCAATTGCGCGGATGCTAACTTGCGGACATAAGAGGAGACTGCCACATCATAGATTCAGTTTTCGCAGACTGATACTGGTAAGTATTCGCATTCTCTTCTCTTGTTATCATAAAAAAGTTTTTCCGTCAAGGTAATCCTGAAGTCACTGATTCGATGAGTGGTGCTACAGGAGGCTTTCAATTAAACAATGAAAAAATTATCAGCAATATACAATACTCACCAGATCTCGTCATTGCTGTATATATCCGTTAATATATACTCATTAGAGGAAATAGTTTGTCAAACCAGGTGACACCGGCCTATCTATGAGGCAGCTGCTCTATAATATCGGTTGGCAGCCGATGAGATGATGGAGGATATGGACCGGTTCTGGGAAGATGATGACGGGGAGAGGATGCGCAAGGCTAGTAACGCGTACGATGACAGCATCCTCACTCTTGCAGATGCAATACGCTTCGCCCTGGAATACGACCGGTAAATAATATATATAATCAATGACTTCAAGCTCCGGTAGGGGTTGTGGCCGTGGCCACGGCCACAACCCCTACCTTTATTGACATAAAACAAAAAAAACAACCAAAAATGCCGAACCACCTTTTCTGAAAACTGATGAAATCAACTTTTCTGATAATCGCTGAAGAAAAACTTGCTATTTACATAATCAAGATATACCTTTGTTCAGCAGAAGACACGGATGTTAATATACATTCTATCTACATTTTTTATAATTAATCATTAAACGAAAAACCATGATGCTAAAGCACATTTGTTCGCTAGTTGCCTTTTTTATGATGCCGCTTTGCGTTGGAGCGCAGAATGCCAAGCATTTCAAGTATCAAGGCGAGATTAATACTTCTTATTCATTCTGTATTGATGAGGAATTAAATAACCTTAATTTGGAAGTTATCAATGGTGTGCGTTTTTCCCGTTATTTATACGCTGGCGTTGGTCTGGGAGCAACAGCGGATTTCTCCGATGAAGCTATACTTTTCCCAGTTTTTATTGACCTCAAAGGATACATGCCTGTAACAAGTAAGATGGATTTAATTGCTGGTGTTGATGTCGGCACAAAACTGGATTACACTTATGACATGTCTGGTGGTTTTTTATTTAGGCCTGAGTTTGGTTTAAATTTCCCAATGAAGCGCAGGGTAGGATTGAAATTGACGTTGCTATACGAATTATATAGTTGGAAGACTACTATTCTAAACACCGAAGTTAAATACAAAACGAATGAGATCGGACTTAAGTTGGGTGTTTCTTTCTAACAATAACGATCATAAAATCACACTGCCAGCCTAAAGATGTTCTCAAACCTACGATATGTATTCAACCCTAGCATTAATAGGCGTTAATGATGCTCTACCTCTAATCGAAACAAATAACAAAAACATTTATAATTATGAACAAAATCACTCAAGTTTTAGCAATTCTATCACTTGCATTTTACTCGGTCTCATGTGACAAGTCTCCTCTACCGGCTTATGATACTCACAATTCAGATAATGAAACAACACATATCGATGAAACGGGAGAAACGTTTGCCAAACTTTTAGCTAATTCACTGAATGATAATGTGAATTTGTCTTCATATCTTTATGCTAAAGCGGGCGAACGCTTTGATGGGGATAACAATTTTCTAATAATACCAGCTTTAGATGAACCCGTAGCCAAAAGCGGATATTCCTTTAAAGAAATGCTGAAGGCAAGTTATCTCGCAACAAGGGGCGAAGGAGGAGATAATATAGATGTAGATTCTATTGCGCGAAAACTAAAAGTTGAATCGCCATTGCTTCAGGTCTACATCATGAATATCGATGCATGGGATGTCACGGATAAACCTCTAGTTGCTTATATTCCAGATGACTTCGATGATCAGGTAGTTTCTACTATATCTGCTTTTGATGGCAATGGTAATGAGATTTTATTGTCTTCAGATGGCAAGTATGAAAATCAGTCTATAATTGTTGTCAGTCGAAACGAGAGAACTGTGGCTGTAAGTAAAGATGTTCTAGGAGACAACATTGAATTTAAGGGGGCAATGCCGATTCACGTGGATGAAAAGTACAACTATTATTTGAAAACGGATATTCAATACACCTCTGATACTAACCCTGAAATGGCAAGTATAGGAGATTTGGTTATTCCTTCAGAGTATAGACAGTCTCATAGGTATCAGGTTGGAAATGAGGGGAAAGATTATGTATATAAAGTTAGACCTAAGAACAAATCCGCTTGGAACAAACTCGAGAACTCATTTCTAGGTGATCCTGAGTTATATGTGAATGTCATATATGGCAAGTTCCTAGGAGGAGCGCTTGGGTCGGATAATGTGACTAAAATGTTTCCAACCGGATATAATAACAGGAACAATATTAAGTGGAAAGTACAGAATGTCGAAATGCTACGATGGGATTTATTGGAAAATGGAAAATCGATGAAATACGTGTGGGCAGAAGATGATGGAGGTTCCATTATCAATATAGATGTCCAGTATTCGATAGGTTTTCTAAATAATCAAGTACTTAATGGAACATTTAAGATAGGAATAGGAAAGAAGGATGAAAGGGCTGGAGAATCAATAGTGTATTACACCGATGAAGACGAGCATGTGTATGATACTGGATACGTGTTATTCACAATTCAGACTAGGGCATAAATGTTAATCTGCGTGTAATAGATAGTTAGCGAGATTTTATTAGAAAAGAAACACAACCAGATTTTAACAGCAACGTTTGTTTCCTATACACAAGAGAGAGGCTGCCCATGCAGGTCAGCCCCTCTCTTGTGCGTAGTCTAGTAGGAATATTATATCACCAACACCAATCTTGATGCAATGGACATTATTAAGCAATACGAGGCCTCCAGCTCCAGGTTGTAGAACTAGCCTTTCGCATCTGGAAGTTAAACTTGGAAATGAGAACAATGTTCCATTTTACGACCAAACGCTACGAAGAGCATAATCTGTTTCGTAGTATACAAGGAGTAGGAGCGTAAACTCCGAAAGATGGACATCGGGATGAGCGTTGACGAGTTTATGTTCATCACCAAGACAATCACTACCTTGAAAATCAGACTAACAAACGGCGAGTTGTATACCAAAAGGCTATACAATAACCTCAGCAGTCAGCTCTATAATCTCTAATTGAAGGTAACACGCCCGTGCATGGGTGAATTATGTGAATCATTGTCAAAGTCAGGAAAGAATGTCTTTCGGAACAACTTGCGAGAAACAAGCAACTGTCAATCAGAATAAAGGAGTTAGATTTTCATCAAGTTTTTTAATGAATCATATTAAGAAGATATAAGCATGAAGAAGATAGTTGTGATTTCGACGAGCCTGCGTTTCGGCTCAAACATCGACATGCTAGCTGACAATTTTATTGAGGGTGCCATCTCTGCAGGTTACGAGATTGAAAAGATTTCCCTTGCCGTCAAGGACATAAGGTTCTGTAGTGCGGCATGGCTTGCCACGAGCTGGGCAGATGCGTCATCGATGATGACGTGAATGGCATAATGCAGAAGGCGCTCAACGCCGGTGTGGTCTGCTGGGCAACACCTATTATTAGATGAACGGCCAGATGAAGACTCTCATTGACCGCATGAATGCCATGTACTCGCCCGATTACAAGTTCAAGGACATATATAAGCTCACGACTGCGGCGGATGGTGAACCGGAAGTCCCAAAGCGGGTCGAAGCCGGACTGACCGGCTGGATTGACTGCTATCCCAAGAGCCGTCTGGCTGGAACACTCTTCTGCGGATGCGTCAAGGTTCCACGTACTATTGAAGGCAACGGCAAACCTCAAAAGGCGTACGAACTGGGAGGGAACGTATAGCCCTTCCCGACGTCTCATATTTTCCGGAATCTGTCCTTCCCGGGAATTAGCGCCAGTCCGCCCCATGTTCCGTGGATCTGTCCAAGGGAGTCGATGGATTCAACGACTCCCGTCCTTCCGTCATGGCTTTTCGCCTGGAGGTCCTTGCCTCCGTCGTCATCCATCCTGACAATGAGGATGGTGTCTCCTATATTTATCTTATCCATAACAAGTTCATTTGCAGGTTGTCGCATCAATTGCATTTCAACGCCTCCGCTATTGAAATGAGCGTAGGCAGTTGAAGCCCGTAGAACCCTTCGTCAATGACGAACCAGCCGGGAATGTATGATTCCTTTGCCATGTATTCCATGGCTTCGTCCCTTGAATAGTCGTTCATGTCGCCGTCGCAGGTCATGAACACGCACAGGTCGCCGTCAATTACCTCAAGCCGTCTTACCTCCATCTCCTGTATCGAGTCGCTGTATGGATTGAATACATATCCGAAGACCTTGTCGGACAGGTCGAGAGTCCATCCTCCCATGGTGAGGCGGATGATCTCATTCCTCAGAAGGACGGTGTCCTTCCTGATTGAATCGAGCGCCCTCATAACACTTCAAGGCTGTCCGCCACAATTTCGGTCGCATTCCTCTCGGCGTTGTTGATGTCCACGAACCAGCGGCATCTGATGCGTCCCGTCAGATGGACCGCCGTTCCTTTCGCTATCCTGTCAAGGCCGCTGACGTGCCCGCCCTCAAATGCGATGCAGCTGTGCCAGGTGGTCTCGATGACCGGCATCCCGTCGGACGCCCTGTAGACGTAATTGGTGGCAAGGGAGAACCGGGCAATCCGTCCTTCTCCCGTTTCGTTAATCCGTACTGTGCCGACGGCTCCCCGAAGCTCGACATAGTTAATACATTTAGATTTCATAACATAATAGATTACGCATCCAACAGCAGATGCTTACGATGCTTTAAAAGAGCATTGCTAGCGAGTGAAAAAGAAATATGCTGAAATTGATGCACGCAGTGTGTGCCATTTCAGCATATTAGGTTTTGTTGAACCGGTCTTTTGAACGAGAAGACATGCTCTACCTTTGCAGAGTGAGCGAAGAATGTTGGAGCCGAACCGTTTTTCTTAGATCAGTCGCCTTTTCTTTAATTGCAAGTCTTTTCCGGCGTATTTGACGATATCATTACCGAGAAGGTACGCCTCAGTGCTATACTTCGCAGGGCTGTCTCCATTCCTCGTGAAATTGGCCTTAGAGTTTCGGATGGCGTCCTCGATATAAATAGGCATTAGCCCGCTGTCAAATCCGCCTGAGATCTTGCTGTTAACATATTCCTTGAACGAGGTGTAAGATGAGACATCCTCATCATTTGGCTTGGTCCCGTAGATATGATAATATAGCCATATCTCGAAGGAAGGATTACTTTGCGCAACATTCCAAGCGATGTAATTCTTTCCGGTATTCTTTTCTGCACAGAATGTACGCAGACGTTTAATCAGGCCTTGTTCTTCCCATTCGTCAGTATCAACTACAAACCAGATGATATCCTTTTGATCGTAATCAAGGGTGTAAACCGGTGTCTCTCCTTCAAACAATTCTTCAGCACGCATCATCAGATTATTTGGAGAAGACCTATGATTGTACGGTGTGATAGCGATAACTTCAAGATTGGAAGACAACCCACTGAAGAAATCGAAATAATTCTTTTCTCGGTCATCACCCTCGCAGAACACATAAATTTTCTGCGCATCCTTGGAAGGCAAAGCCTTCTCATATATTCTTCTTCGCTGAATCATCGCACCTACCAGTTTAGGTCTTTCAAATTGGAGAGGAAAGGTATTCCGCCGTAGCGGCCATTTAAATATCCGTGTTCGATATTGGCAGTCTTGTGGATATTAAAATCGCTCAGAGGGTATATCTGCGTTGCCTGACTGCTATCCTTCTGAGTAAGCCATATCTCATCTGCCCTCAATATCTTCTGATCAAGGAGGCATGACTCATGCGTCGTGAATATCAATTGTCCCCGACAGGACTCCTTTTCAGAAATCTTGGATATGATTACCTTAATCATTACAGGATGTACACTCCTCTCAATCTCGTCAATGAAATATGTCTTATCCTCGATGAAGATGCTGTAAATGAACGGAATGTAATCAATAATCCTTATTGTTCCGTCAGATTCACTTTCCAGCGGCATCTGACAATCATTCCCGGAGATGTCAACATGTATAGGCTGCATCATTTTGAGAAGACATTCTCCGTGCTCATATACAACTGACGCATAGACGCGTGAATCGAACCTGTTTTCAGCGGGGATTGCCACACCTGGGGTTTCCTTGGCTATCTGCATCCGTCTGCGCAGGCTGGGGGACAAAGTGTCGTCATTCTCCTGAAGGATAGTCGTTCTGATTACAATCTTGGATATGCCGGTATTCATCTCAGGAAGGAGTCTGTTGAGAAGTTGAAGCATTTCCGGATTCTTGTCAAGCTGATGTGCAGTTATCCCGCTCATTCCGTTAGGCTTGACAATCGTTATGTTATTGAAGAGCCAGTCATAGGCCTTTGATATTGCCTGTATGTCTTCAGGGTATTTCTCGCCCATGAATGAAAGAAGCAGGTCGGTCTTTCCCAGTATCTTATCCGTAAGAGCATCGGCAAATACTGCGTTTGATGAGTTCTGCTCCAGATATCCTTTGTAGAATTCTATCTTCTGAATACCCTTCTCATTGCTTCTGGAGAAGACGAGTTCGTCATCTTTTTCCCTGGAAATGTACAGTTCCTCTTTAACTATGCAGTCCCTGACGAAGGAAAGTGTATAATAATATATGACTCCATCATGATAGAACTCGACAGCTATTGAAACAGGAGAGTTCTTTGTGTCTTCATTTAGCAAGAAGGGAATTTTGTAAAAACTGGAAGAGATGTTTTCAACAGTCCCGTCACGCACGATGTCACGCAGGATGGATATCGCCTTGATGAGATTGCTTTTCCCGGCACCATTGGCACCATATATTGCACTCAACCTGACAACCTTAGTATGATCCTGACGTACAATATGGCCCGGCAGTTGCTGAGAACGGCTGCTAGGAAACAGATTAAACTCCGTCTGTTCTTTGAAAGAGAAAAAATTCTCAAAGATAACCCTCAATAGCATATGACAAATCTTAACGGTTAATATACGCAAAGGTATATTATTTCTGCCACAATTCAAATATACTTCTACAGTATCCGTTAAATTTTAACGGATACTGCCCATTTCTTAATCTTCCACGATATCTATCTCGCGCAGAACATCTTGTTGACGATTCCCATCTCTCCCTCCGAAGGAGTGCCTTCAAAGTACGGCAGGAATATCTGCGTGAGAGCCTCGAGTGCACTGTACCCGCAGCTGACCAGCTTGGCCGCCATAAGTGTCTGTCTTACTGTCACTGCCGTGGAAAGCTCGCCTTTGGCGTAGCTGTCACGTATGTCCTTCGCCACCTTGCAGATGTTTATGGCATCCGTCTTCTGAATCCCATATCTGGAAACGAGAACTGCCGTTTCATCGTCCACTGTCGGATACTCCATCTGAAGACGGAAGAAGCGGGAACTCAATGCCGGGTCGAGCATATTTGTTCCCACGAACTCCGCCCCGATATTGGCAGTGGCCACAAAGACGCATTCTGGATGTGCCTTCACCATCTGGACCGGAGAAACGTAGTCGTTGCGCATCTCTCTCGTGCCGTCAAGGCAGGACATAAGGTAATTGAGGGCGTTCAGCGGAGCGCGGTTTATCTCGTCGAGAAGGACGACCCCAGGTCTTTGTATGTCCTCAAGAAACTGGGCCGGCTCAAATACCGACTTGCCGTCCTTGATGCGGTGAACGCCCAACAAGGCCGACATCGGGTCTGACATCGTGCCCATGTTGTACTTGCGGCATTCCAGGCCGAGCCGCTTGCATGCGAGCAATACCAGCTCCGTCTTTCCCGTTCCGGATGGGCCCGTGAGAAGCAGGTTGTCATGGTTGTGGATGAATGTCATCGCCATCTCCCACCGGCGGCTATCTATTGAAAAGCCATCAGTAGAGATAGACGGCTTCGACCACGCCTTCTCCGTGCGTATCCTCTCAAGAAGGGTTTTGCTCCTGGCTGGAGCGTTAGTTTCCACATGCCGCGCGAAAAGGCCCTCCAATACGGAGACATTATTCTGTTTGTATTCCTCCCAATCCGAAATCATCTCCTCCGAGGGCTGCAACGGGTCTTCTGGACAATCCATAGGAAAGATTCCTCCGATGGCGGCCATGAACGGGGCAAGGCCATCTCCGTTTGAACGTGAGCGCGACTGACGTAGCTCCAATGCCGGCGTGCAGAAAACAGTCCCAATAGGACACCTTGCCCTTATCTTTGAGTCCGCCTGAATGTTCAGATTTTCAGGAATCTCAGTACTGTCTGGAAATCTTTGTCCTGGCAATGCCCTGAGCCTGTTTGTCCCACCTTCGGGATATGTCTTCAGAAATATGTATCTCATACTATGCAGTCTTTTGCCGGACTTGCCGCACGCCAGTCTGTCCGGCGTCCCGGCTTCCGGAATCACACAGCATGCATTGGCCCGGAAAGGGGGCGGACAGGCACAAAAGGACAGCTGCGGAAATGACGCGACGTCGCGGCGTGTCCCTTTCCTCAGCGTTTTGTGGATTCCGTACCGGGGCCATCTTCGCGGCGTGATTCGGATGCCGGATGCCGTCACACACCATCAAATTGTATTTAAATAATTATCATTTTATTTAATAAAGTATTGTTTTAATTATCTTTTATCTATCTTTGCGTATTGAAACAATTATCTCAAAGCAAGAAAACAATGACAACTTTTTTTGTCGCCTGTCTGTTGGGGGTATGCCTGACAGCGGCAGTGGTCGTAGGAGTGACACTCCTCTTTTCGGAGCGGTTCAGAAGAACTGGCGGAACGACAGCGGCGGTCGACAAGGGCGGCCCCGTCTGCCGAATGGTGGAGATCAGCGGCTCCGACGTCAAGATCTATTACAACCCCGCGCCGGAGGAGCTGGAGGATGCCGTCCCGTTCATCGAGTCTCCAGGCAGCCGTCCGCTTGACGACGGAGAGTCCGACATAGAGACGGCCGTCGGAAACGGATGCAGTGACGGGGTCCTGCGCGACGCGCTGGTTTCGCTGATGAAGTCGGGAATGACCGTGGTGGGGCAGGACGGAATGCCCCTGTCGATTGAGGACATCATGGATTCCAGGGGATGCATCGAGAGGGTCATCGCGGACGGCGAGAAGACTCCGGCGACCGATCCCGAGCCGGCACAGCAGAAAAAGAGGACTGGACGCAAGTCAGGCAAGTTCAAGGGAGCGATGGGCAAGCTCGACAGCGAATTCAAGACAAAGGAGGCGGAATCATGAAAAACCTTACAAGAAGAATATGCGCAGCGGCAGCGGCGCTGACTGCCGGCATCCTTCCCGCGGCAGCCAGAATCGGGTCGACAGACTCGTTCCTGAAGGCGGCACAGGACAAGATTTCAGGTCTTGGCGCCAATGGATTTGACATCATAGCCATGATCATCGGCCTCGCAGCCGCCGTGTACCTGATAATGATATTCATCGAGTCGCAAAAGACGCAGTCCCAGAGCAAGGACTCGCTGGTGAGATGGTTCTGCATCCTCATCATGTGTCTGATAGCACTGGAGCTGTTGAACACATTCATCTTCAAGTAGCAGCCATGGAACTTACGGTCTACAGGTCGCTGGACAGGAGCGTCCAGTTCTTCGGCATAAAGGGAAGATTTCTTATTCCAATGGGAATCGGAGCCGTGACATCGCTCATAACGGCGTGCATGATAGGCTCGGTGACCAACGGGCTTGCCGGAATCGCCCTGTTCCTGATACTCTTTTTCGCCTTTGCCATGGCTGTTGTTGCCCTTCAGGGTTCCATCAGTGAGAAGGCCCTCTTCAGGAAAATGGCCATGTCAAGATGCCCGCAATACATCAAAGTCAAACCGCAGAGACTTATCGGATCATGGAAATCAACAGAAGAATAGCTGAACTGGAGTCCGTCTTCCCGCTCGCCGGAGTGGATGACGGATACATCCTTTCCCGGAGCGGCGACGTGACCGTCGGATGGGAACTGACCCTTCCGACGGCCTTCACCGTGGACAGGGCATCGTACGACGCGATGCTCCGCTCGATGGCGTCCGCCATAAGGGCGCTGCCGGACTGGACCATGGTGCACCGCCAGGACATATACCTGGACAAAACATACAAGGCGAAAGACAGGACGGCTTTCCTTGATAGTGCCTATGAACGTCACTTCGACGGGAGGCATTATCTTGAAGGTCGCCATTACCTTTACCTTACATTCGCAGGCAAGTCCTCATCACTTCGCTCCACCTTTAGTAGCGGACTCTTCGGAACTTCTATGCCCAGGAATCTTGCCTCTCCTAAAGACCTAATTGAGTTTCGCGCCAGGAGCGAAGAGTTTATTGCTGTAGCTACCGCAGGAGGACTGGCAAGAGCACGAAGACTGACAGATGAGGATCTGACAGGTCCCGATGGCCGCGGTGGCCTAATCGAACAGGTAATGACTCTCGGCACGGGGATGCTCTCTGACGTTGCCCTGACGCCGGAGAGCGTCCGCGTGAATGACGAGACGACGGTGTCGTTCATCCTCTCGGAGAGCGACTGCCTGCCATCGAAGGTTTCGAGCGTGCACCGCGTGGACTCCATGAGTTCAGCCACCTCGGAAGTGGACCTCTGTCTCGCATCACAGATAGGACTCATGCTGTCGCGGTATCCGCACATCTGCAACGTATATGTCGTGAAGGACTCGCAGCAGGGAGTCCTCTCCGACCTCTCCAGAAGGACTAGATACATGCGGCAGTTCTCCACTGACGGAGCCAACAGGGCCAATGCCGACGAGAACGACCTGTTCAAGGAAGACTCCGGCAGGGAGCAGCTCTGCGCCGTCCACTCCCACTGCAACGTCATCTGCTGGGGACGTAGCGAGCAGGAGCGTCTGGGCATGCGCTCGGACGTGAGCGCCGCGCTATCGTCGATGGGCGTGGACGCCGTGAGGGACATCCATTCGGCGCCCGTCCTGTGGTACGCGTCCCTGCCCGGGGCGGAGACGGAGCTGAGCCGCGAGCACCTCATGCTCACGGAGCTGCACGCCGCACTGGCGCTGGCACAGTACGAGACCTTCGACAACGGCCTGAAGAGAGGTGCGCTGCGCCTCACGGACCGCCTGCGCCATATTCCACTGACACTGGACGTGCAGGCGGAGGCGGAGAGGGCCAACCTCGTCAGCAACTATAACATCTTCCTCGACGGAGCGTCGGGAACCGGAAAGTCATTCACCACGTCAAGTCTCCTGTACAACATGTACTCATACGGTGAGCACGTGTTCATCATCGACATCGGAGGTTCGTACGAGCAGGTCTGCGCCGTCGTCGCGGAGGAGAGCGGAGGACGCGACGGCATCTATAACCGTTGGGACAGAGCCCACCCGTTCTCGTTCTGTCCGTTCCAGTCGTTCCGTGACTGGATTACGGACGATGGAATGGTGAGACGTGACGACCCATCGCTGAATTTCCTCATATCCCTTCTGATGACATTGGGAACTGACAGCAAGAAGGGAATCCGCCTTGGTGACTTCGAGGAATCGATCATAGTCTATCTGGTCACATCATTCATCGAGGAATGGCTAGAGGAGGAGCATCCGATGCGGTTCCCGCTGTTCGATGACTTTGTTCGGTGGATACGCGCGTTCCTCATATATGGGGATGACAATCCGGAAAAGAAAGGAACGATGCGTCCGTTCCTCACCAAAAACGGAATCCGTGTCGAGTCGGGGGCGTTCAGCGGCGAACAGTTCGTCGAATCGCTGTCATCATACGCCTTGGACGGACAGTTCGGTTTCCTTTTGAACTCGGAAGAGCCTAAGGACCTGTTCACGAGCCGTTTCACGGTGTTCGATGTTGGTGAGCTGAGCAGCGTGAACAACGACAAGTTCTACTCGCTGTGCGTGCTCTGCATAGTCAACGCATTCGACATCAAGATGCGGTCAAAAGAAATTGAAGGGTTCAAAGTCATGGCCATCGATGAGGCTTGGAAAGCAATATCGAACCAGACTATGGCTCCGTACCTTCGTGAGCTGTGGAAGACTGCCCGCAAGATGTCTACCTCGGCCATGGTCATCACCCAGGAGCTCGATGACATACTGACGTCGGACGTCATTAGGGAGACCATCCTTCAGAACTCGGACATCAAGATACTCATGAGCCAGGAGGGCAACAGGAACACTTTCGGAAAGATAAGCGGACCGCTGGGACTGTCACAGATGGATGTGAACTTGATCTTCAGCATGGCCGGCAAGGAGAAGAAATCCCGCGATGTGTTCATCAAGTGGGGCGGCGGACGATCCGGTGTCTACACAGTGGAGGCCTGCCCCGAGCAGCTCTGGGCCTTCGAGAGTAACATTCAGAAGAAGCGCCCGCTGATGGAACTCGCCGAGAAGACCGGGTCCATATTCGAGGCAATCCGCACGTTAACCGAAAAGGGCATGATGCCGTAACACATCAGGCTGAATGAAACGACACGTCATCATACTGCTCGGCATCGCCGTCTCCCTGTTCCTGTGCCGCAGTGCAGCGGCGCAGGAGGTAGTCGTGGACCCCACGCACATCGGCGTGGCGGTGGAGAACACCGCGTCGTCGCTGGAGGAGATGATAACGATGATCGAGGAGATGTTCTCCCTGAACGGCAAGCTCGACGACCTGTACGGCCTTGCCGAAAAGGCAGGCGAAGTCGCCGACCGCTTCAGGGAGGTCGGCTACCTCGTCGACATGACCGACTCGTACAATGACCTCCTGAAGCGCACGTACGAGTACTCGGCGAAGGTGAAGAGCTGGGCGGCGGAAGGCGACCTGTACGGGTACGAGAGGCAGCTTAGATATTTCCACAGCTGCGAGATGCAGGGAATCAAACTCTTCAATCAGTATATCGAGTACTTCAGGAACCTGAAGACCTCTGATGCAGACAAGGCGGAACAGGCGCAGAAGGCGCTCAAGGAACTGGACAAGAGGCGTATCGCAGTCACCCGGGAGATGGCTTCCATTGAGCAGTCCCGCCAATTTGCTGCCGGCATTGCCGACGCGGTACGCTATCTGGACAAGTCGATGGACGCCAGGAGCTATGCAGAATACTACAGGCCCCTCGGGAGTATGGACTACGCAGCCTCCTCGTGGATAATGCTGGTAAGGGTCATCATGGGAATTGTGCTCATGTTCCTGGTCGTCTCGGCGTTCATCATCATCTTCAGGGGCCAGGAGATGGGCACGTTTACCGGGGCGATGGCCCTCATAAGGTGGTTCATCGCAGCCACTGTGACTTGGATGCTTCTTGAACTCTTCAACTCTTTGATAGCATGACGGATACAATGATACTTACCACATTGGGCGGGATATGGGGCCTGTTCCAGAATGAGAACGAGGCGATTGTGGATGGGAACCTGTCTTCCATCCAGGCGCTCGCCGTCATCCTTGCGGCCATGCTTGCCGCATTTTCACTCATCAGGACAAGCGTCGACTATGTCCATGGAGACGGCCGGTTCGGATGGCAGCTCATGCGTCCGATAACGATCTTGCTGCTGGTGATGAACTTCTCGACGGTATGTTCTGCCATGGACGGCGTCGTGAACATCTTCACCAGGGAGATCTGCAAGATATCGGACTCAAGCCTGTCGGACCTCGGCGACGCCATCGGTGAGGCCTTCAGCAGTCTCGGCGAAGCGCAGGCCGACCTGATCAAGGCGACGGACGAACTGGCGGAACAGGAGGAATGGGGGCTGTGGAAGAAAATCAAGGAGGCCGTCAGGATCGCCGCGTCGTCTTTCCTCAAGACGTCACGGATAAGCACATTGACCGTCGTAGCATTCGTCGGAAGATGTGTCATGGAGCTCGCGTTCTTCGGGGTCCAGACGTTGGCCGCATGCATTCTGGCCCTCATACGGATGTTAGGTCCCTTCATTGTGGCGCTCTCCATTCCGGAAGTCTGGAAAGGCGGTGCCACCGGATGGGTGGCGAGATACATACAGGTATCCATGTGGGTTCCTACAGGATACTTCCTGATAGGAGTGTTCACGGCCTACTTCAGGGCCGTCTGCAGGGACATCACGAACGGCGGCCTGGAGGCCGGGATATTCATCATCGGCACAAGCCTGCTGGTGGTCACGACAGGCATGATGCTGTCCATTCCGAAGATAGCGTCATGGTTCATCAACTCGTCGGGCTCGAACAACGCCCAGTCCGGCCTAGAGCGCTCGCTCCAGAGCCTGGGAAGACATCTGATAAAATAAACAACACCAGATATGGAAAAGATAATCAAGGAATTAGTTACGATCAAATCCAGCGCGGAGAACATGAGGAAGATGACGACGGCGGCCCTGTGCATCGCCGGGCTGGTCTGCGTCGGCTCCGTAGCGGCGGCGCTTCATTTCACGGCATCACGGCTGTCGGACATCTACGTGCTTGACCACGGCAGCGCCTTCACCGCATCCGTCGGCGAGGAGGACAGCCAGCGCGAGCTGGAAGTGCAGGACCACGTGGCCCGCTTCCACGAGCTGCTGCTCAACCTCTCGCCGTCGAGCGAGGCGATAAGGACGAACATCGACAGGGCGCTCACCATGAGCGACCGCTCCGCATACAACTACTGGCAGGACCTCTCCGAGCAGGGGTTCTACCAGAGGCTCGTCTCCGCGAACATCAGCCAGCAGTTCTCAGTCGACTCGCTGGTGACGGACATGGGCGTCTATCCGTACCGGACCAGGACCTACGGGAAGATATACCTTCTCAGGGAGTCCAACATCACGGCATACGACGTCTGCACGTCATGCAGCGTCGTTGACGTGGGGCGTTCGAAGGGCAATCCGCACGGACTGATGATCGAGCAGTTCAAGATCGAGTCGAACGAGAAGATAGGGACACGCAAGAGGAACTGACATGAGACGGACCAGGAATCTTGCACGCATCGTCTCGGAGAAGATTGATGCCGTCCGCGGCAACGGGAGCCGTCTGGCGACGGCGCTTGCCGGAGGATGCCTCGTCGTGGCGCTCGTCAAACTGATCTCCATTCTGACAAAGTGATTATGATACGGAACATCAAGCTCAAGCTTACGGAAAGACAGAAACTGGGGCTCCTGATAATAGGGCTGGCGGTGATACTGTCCGTCTCCATACTCCCGGTGCTGAAAAGGAAAAAGCCGGCCGGGAACGGGCCGGAGACCACAGGCGTCGAGATCCAGGACCCAGAGACCGTCGCCCCCGAGTCGTCGAAGATAAAGGCATACCGGTCCTCGTCCAACGGCAACGCAGAGCGCATGTGGAGCGACCTGCAGGACAGCCAGGAGGACCCGTACCGGGAGCCTGCGGAAGAAAGCAGCACGCAGGCCGCAAGGGGCACCACCGCCGACGCGATGTACGGAGACATAACATCGCAGCCGCGGCGCTCTCCGGAGCGGGAAACGACGCAGACGCGGGCATCCTCCCGGGGAGGAGAGCCTGGCCCCGGAGACCCCGGCTATCGCGAATACAGGATGAAGCAGTACTATGACAACACCGATGCGACCGTGAGGCGCGGCGAGGCCGTGAAGGACAGCATCATGAGGGCATCATCAAGGGAAGACGTGCCGCAGCCGCAGGACGATGCGGCCACGGTCATCGGGGACAGCGCCCCGGTAAGGCGGTCCTCAGCAATGTCAACCCTCGACACCAATCCCGGGCAGGGGTTCTCGTCACTCTCGACGGACGACGACAAGGTGTCGACCGACGAGAAGTATCCTTTCGAGTGCATGTTCGTGAGGGCAGAGAAGGTCCGCAACGGGTCGAGGGTATCCGTACGCCTTCTTGAGGACATGGTGGTGGGAGGCACCCTCATCCCGAAGAACACACACCTGATGGCCATGTGCGCCATCAGCGAAAGACTTAACCTGACCGTCTCCAGCGTGGAGATGAACTCGAAGATCTACCAGCTGGGATATGAGGCTTACGACACTGACGGTGGCAAGGGCATCTACTGCCCTGACCTCGGCGGGGATACCCGCCGGAGCGTCAGGAGCAGGGGGTTCTCCGCCATCGGGCAGGTCATCGGCGGCCGCATGGCGCGGCTCGCTTCGGAGGCGGTCCAGACGGGGGTCTCGGTGGCCCAGTCGAAGAGCGGCGAGGTCACCGTGTCCGTCCCGTCAGGCTACCGGTTCTTCATAGTAAGGAAACAACGATAAAATACAATGACATGAGAAAGACAGCACTGTTCATCATTTCAATGCTATGGGCGACACTTGCCCATGCGCAGCAGGATACGCTGAAGGTGTCGGCAAGGTTCACCACCCACGTCATCTTCTCCACGGACATAACGTATGCGGACATGTCCGACAGCCGCAGCATTGCGGCCAAGGTCGTTGAGCAGAACAAGAACATGATCGCCCTGAAGGCGCGCGGCGCCTTCGGCGAGCCCTGTTCGGTGTCGGCGCTCGAGTCCAACGGAAGGATGTGGACGTTCATCGTGGAGTACGAGGACAGTCCACGGAGCCTCATCGTGGACACCAGGAACCACGGGAAGGAGGACCCCGTGCAGCCGTCCGCACAAGGGCAGGACGGGGGAAGAAGAAGGAAGAGGGACGCCGGTGAAAGGCAGGCCACGGCGAGCACGTGGAAGAGCGGCGACGCCCCCATGCTCGATGAGGTCGGCGGCATGGAAAGGGAGCTGTATCACATCGGCACGTCAGGATACGGGATCACTCTCCTGTGCGAGAACATATACTCGTACTCGGACATCACGTACATGGTATTTTCCGTCGACAACAGGTCGGGGATCAGCTACCAGGTGACTGACGCGACGTTCGTCGTCGAAAGCCGCAGGCAGTCCAAGAGGACGGTCGCATACGACCAGACCGTGTTCCCGAAGAGCAGGTACGGAAACATATCCGCAGGACCAGGGGCGAAGGGAAGGCTGGTCTATTCGTTCGACAAGATGACGCTCTCCAAGGATCAGGTGCTGAGGGTGTACTTCTACGAGAACGGCGGGCAGCGCAACCTCGTGATGACCGTCAGCCCTAATGACATCAACAAGGCCAAGAGCCTGGCAGGAAAGAGATGACAGATGAAGAAGAGCACCAAATATGAGCTGCCGCATGACAAGCCGCTGCTGACGGTGACGGTCGGCGAGTTCGCCGCACTTATGGCCGCCATCCTCAATGAGGGGAAGGCGGTTCAGGATACGGGAACCACGGCGAGAGGGCTTGGGGAACTGGCCGACAGGCTGGGATGCGGACGGTCGAAGGTCTCCGAGCTCAGGCGGCTGGGAGTCCTTGACGGAGCCGTCGTCTCCAATGTGGGCCGCAAGGCCATATTTGACGTCGAGACGGCGATGCGTCTTGTGTCGGAATACAAAATGAACAAATAACTTAATAAATCAGGTAGGATTATGGCAAAGAAAAATGACAATGAGTATTTTGAATACTCAATTGAGGACATTCTCAAGAGTCTTTCAGGACTAAAAAAAGAAATGAAACAACTTCGTCAAGGAATAATTCACGAGAGCAAGCTGGCGTATACAAATCAGGATTTGATGGATATGTTCGCTGTAGGAACAAAGACTCTCAAGAAATGGCGAGATTGCGGGGAACTGACATTTACACAGAGAGGAAGCATATATCTATACTCAAGAGATGATATTAATGAGTTCCTTAGACGAAACCATTTTGATTTTCTGGAACTAAATAAGGAGATCAGCAATAGTAGAGGTCTTTGATAGGATTCATGAACAAACGACATCCCTCTCCTGATTGGAGATGGGATGTCGTTTGTTTAGTTGTTTATATGTTATTTATATGATATCAGAATTCCTCATTCATCACAAGTATATCATTGGAAACCTTCTCTTGAAGGAATTGCGCGTATGTCTTCTCAGTTGCCGCAATACTGCTGTGCCCAAGCAGTTTCGAAAGCATATATATGGACATTCCTTTATTGATAGACTTGACCGCGAAACTATGTCTGGCCACATGCATTGTGACTGTTATGGGAAGTTTTGCGTTCCTGCCGACAGTAGCCAAGACTCTATTCACTCCTTTGTCTTGAGCATTCCTGGTTATAAATAGTTTATACTGGTTATTTAAGTCAAAGTCATCCGGAAGCCGATTGAACACAAAACGGTCGTTCAGCCTATAATTCTTCCACCGTTCAAGAATCTCCATAGCACTACTATTCAGAGGTATGTCTACGGCTGCTTTTCTTTTCGTCTTTACCTGTACCTTTGATAGCAATCTTTTTTCGAAGTCAATATGCTTCCACTCAAGTGTAATCACATCTGACAATCTTAGTCCGCAGGCAAAATATGAGAAGAAAAACATGTCAAGGATGATTCTTGCATTCTTGCTTTTTACTTTCTTACAATAATCATAGAAATACTTCATCTGTTCCGGTGTAAGATATCTTGTCTTTTCTTCCTCAGACGGTTCTGATTGGTATTTAGTGTTCCTGGTTATCAGAAAATTACCTAAAATTGGCGCTACCACACTTTTCTTTACAATGCCATTCTTTTCTCCGTAATCTAGCGCAAGATACAGAGGGACCAATGTCTTGTTTATACCTTCTTTGCTGGTATTCTTCTTTATGTTTACACGATAGTTTACATATTCATCGAACATTGAAAGTTTCATCTCACTCATGTGTGGTGAAGGCGTATCTGTGAAATTGGCCAGAAAGAACTCAAATGCTATGATACTTCTCTTTTTATTGTACCAAGCCGTATAGCCATATTTTTCCATCTTATAATGGAGGTCATTCACCTTATGCGCATACTCCACGAATATCGGGTCTCTAGAGTCCATGTCGGTTGTCTTTAACCCCAGAATCTCTTGGATTGTACAGATAGCAATCGGCGGTTCCAACTTTAGTATCTTGGAACGGATTGGAGCTAGCGCCAGAGATAGTTTATTATTGATTACTTCATAATTCTCGTTTGATGGAAGTACGATTTGTTGTTTTTCATCCCAATCCTTAGGAAGTATCCATAGATTTGTAGACTTTTTCAAGTACCTATCGGAAAATGGTACCCTAATGTAGATGCATTTCTCACCATTAGGGTTTGGAGAGTTAAGCATTGCAAGCTTAACCTTCGGAATTTTCATCACAATGTTACTCATAACTATCTTATTATCACAAAGTTAATATATTAATTTTGCATAAAAAAGCAAAGCCATGAGATACCGCGAGATACCACGAAATGCCAATAATCTCCCTAATTTTGCAGCACGCTTCAATGAGTTTTCTTTTGCTATGCGCCATTATATTCCCAAAAACGCCAATTTTCCGCCCCTCACTATGCTGCAAGGCATATTCCTGAAAAGTGTCCTTTTTTTCTTTAGGCAGATTTTTAGGCAGATTTTAAGGTAGATTTTCATTCCGCCATATGCCCTCAGAGGCCTGTAAGGCATATAAAAAATGACACTAAGAGAAGAAAATCTGCTTAGCGTCATTTTGTAATTAACTGATATTCAGCGCATTAAAACCTTTAATGCTCCTCCTCGTTAAAGAAAAAGTCATCCTTAGTAGGATAATCCGGCCAAATATCCTCTATACTTTCATAAACCTCGCCGTCATCCTCGAGCTCCTGGAGGTTCTCTATAACCTCTTCAGGAGCACCGGAGCGGTTTGCATAGTCGATAAGTTCATCCTTTGATGCAGGCCATGGAGCATCGTCCAAACTGCTTGCCAGTTCAAGTGTCCAAAACATATTCTCAAATCTCCATTTAATCGGGAAAACAGCCTCTACCGCACAAAATACCCCAAACAGAGCATTTCCAACAAATAAAACGCGATTCTCCCCGTTAATATCAATGTTATACGCACGTAATTCCCGTACGGGCCGCAAATATATGGAAAAAATCAATATAATGAACTTTTTTTCAGTAATTTTGCAGCATTGATTAAAAACGTTCCTCACAAAAAACAGAAAACAGCCGAAAGTAAGGAACCGGAAAGTTGAACATTACAGAACTGATAACATTTTTATGGGATACGTATCTGAAGACATATACGACAAAGACGCAACGGAACAAATTGCGGTGCATGTGAAAGAGATCCTCAGACTTCTGGGCGAGAACCCGGAAAGAGAAGGACTGCTGAAGACACCTGAACGCGTTGCGAAATCACTGCAATTCCTGACAAAAGGATACACGCAAAATGGCGTTGAACTGGTAAAATCAGCCATATTCGACGAAGAATACCAGCAAATGGTATTGGTCAAAGACATTGAACTCTACTCAATGTGCGAGCACCACATGCTCCCGTTCATCGGCAAAGCGCACATCGCATACATTCCTAACGGCAAGATCACCGGACTCAGCAAGATAGCCAGAGTCGTAGAGACATACGCCAGACGACTCCAGGTACAGGAAAGACTGACAGTAGAAATACGCGACTGCATCCAGGAAGCACTACACCCGCTCGGAGTCGCAGTCGTGATAGAAGCATCACACACCTGCATGCAGATCAGAGGCATACAGAAAGCCAATGCAGTAACTACGACTTCGGCATTCTCCGGAGCATTCATGACATCAGCCAGAACCAGAAACGAATTCCTGAACCTGATCAAGTAACCTTCATTTTTTCAAGTTACTGAATAGTTGCGATTTCATGCATGGAATTTGCAGCAACTGAATCCTGTGCCGGACAGAGACAAACTGACCGGCACAGGGTTAATTTTACGGAATATGAAAAAATTGAACATCGCACTCGTAGCGCATGACGGAAGAAAAGACGAACTTCTTTCTTGGGTAAAATTCAATGCTGCAATGCTTTCAAAGCATAATCTGTTCGCCACTGGAACCACCGGAAGACTGATCAGCGAACTGTCATTGGAAAAAGACGGCACAGAGTATTTCCCTTTCAAAGACAAGGTCACAAGACTCTTGTCAGGCCCTCTCGGCGGAGACCAGCAGATAGGAGCCATGATTGCAGAACGGAAAATAGACATGCTTATCTTCTTCTGTGACAACCTCATAGTACAGGGACACCAGAATGACGTTTCTGCACTGTCACGACTGGCATCCCTGTATAATATTGCCTTTGCGACCAACCGCACGACTGCGGACTTGCTTCTGACATCGCCGCTTATTGACGACCCGGACTACCAGATCCAGATTCCGGACTGCATCGCGAACTACGCGAACCGCAAGCTGTAGAGTAAAATCCTCAGGAGCACATCTAAAAGCCGCCTCAAGTTACGCAAAGGCGGCACCCGAAAACCCGTTCAGTCCGGCGTGTATTCAAGAATATCACCCGGCTGACAATCCAGAGCACGGCAAAGCGCATCCAAAGTAGAGAAGCGTATTGCCTTGGCTTTTCCTGTCTTGAGAATCGAAAGATTCGTGGCGGAGATACCCACCTTCTCAGCAAGTTCCCCGCTCGACATCTTCCGAAGTGCCAGCATGACATCAATGTTTACTATTATAGACATATCCGTACCGGTAGAGTTTCTTATTTACCATCCTTCACATCCGAAGACTCACACTTCTGCTCCTCAACACCCTTCAGATAACTAGGAAGATTCATTCCTGCCATCTTGAAAAGTTCGTCCAGAGGCGGCACGGACTGCATCATACCTGAAATGAAATTGGCGGTAGAAGTCTTGCCGTCACCCTTTCCATTGCCGTCCCAGACAGTAACCTTATCTATCTTGATACCCTTGACAGCCTCGACCTGAGTCTTGACAAGTTCAGGAAGTTTGTCAGCGATAAGCATGAGAACAGCCTTCTGGGCATCCCCCTCAGCAGCATTGACAAGTCTCTGAAAACCTTGAGCCTGCTTCGTGAGAATCTCCTCGATACCCTTCGCCTGCGCAGCCATCTTCGCATAAATCGCATCAGCCTCACCCTGCGCCGTCCTGCGCAGTTTTTCAGCCTCGGCCTCCGCATCAATGATAGCCTTCTCCTTCTCGATCTGGGCCGGAACCACGATATTGGCCTGCTGGGTAGCCTGCTCCCTGGCAGCACGTGCAAGCTCGGCACTCTGCTCAGCCTGGTAAGCCTCCTCCATCGCCTTTGCAGCCTGAACCTTCTCGGCGGCAATCGCAATCCTTGAAGCCTCAGCCTCCTTCTCACGCCTTATCGCATCAGAATTCGCAATGGCAATCTTGGAATTGTTCTCTCCTTCAACAGCCTTTGCATTGGCATCAGCAGTCGAAATCCTGGTATCTCTCACAGTCTCGGCAATACGGATATCCTTGTCCCTGTCCGCCTCAGCCTTACCGATTTCACCGAAACGATTCTGCTCGGCAACACTCTTCTTGGCATCATTGATAGCCTTTGCTGCAGCCTCCTTTCCGAGAGCCTCGATATAGCCGGACTCATCGCGGATATCAGTAACATTGACATTGATAAGCTTCAATCCGATTTTGCGGAGCTCCGCCTCGACGTTAGTACTGACATTGGCAAGGAACTTGTCGCGGTCAGAGTTGATTTCCTCGATATCCATCGTCGCGATGACAAGCCTCAGCTGACCGAAAAGGATATCAGTCGCGATATTCTGGATATTCTCGATAGTCAGCCCGAGAAGTCGCTCAGCCGCATTGGTCATATTGTCAGGCTCCGTAGAGATTCCAACGGTAAATCGGCACGGCACATCCACACGGATATTCTGCTTGCTGAGCGCATTGGTCAGATTGCACTCGATAGAAATAGGAGTAAGATCCAGAAAAGCATAGCTCTGGAACACCGGCCAGATGAAAGAAGCACCTCCGTGGATACACTTTGCAGAGGACGCTCCCCCGCTCTTGTTCTTTCCCGTCTTTCCGTAAATCACGAGAACTTTATCAGAAGGACAACGCTTGTAGCGTCTCAAAATAGCGGCGAGCGTCACTATCAGCACCACCACCGCAATGGCGATAAGAATTATAACTTCCATATCTATAATGTATTATGGTTTTGTCAATGTTAAATTATTGTTCTCCGCAAGTCATCCGACCCACTGAGCACCTGCGCAAATGAAGGTTCATCACTTGCACGAAAGTACTCCAAAAGCGGCGTTTCCTCGAAACTCGAATTATATAATCAATGATTCCAGAGGTTCGACAAGAAGAGTATTCGGGTCAATGACTTCGATGACCTTCACCGGTGTTCCTGTCCTGATGGAATCGCCATCCGTCACAGCGTCATACTCACGCACAGATTCATTGATAGAAATCTGCACCTTTCCGGCACCCTTCCTCTCCTCAGGGACAGTCAGATAAACCTTCCCCTGGCAGCCGACAGCCGACTTATAGACATTGATATTTCCGGACTGCTGCATTCCGGAGAGCCACTTGAACATACACATGACCACCAGAACGAGGCCGGCGCCCACGAGTACGGCCAATGTCAATGCCAGTGCTTCCGACGCGAACTTTCCGTGCAGGAGAATCGCCGTCCAGCTGAAGCCGAGGAAAAAATTGATGAGATTCCGGAAAGTGAAGAGATTCATCGAAGAATCCCCTTCAAAAGTAGGATGAGAGTCGAGGGCACTGTCAAAGTTCGTGTCAATGTCAGTGTCGAAATCACCGCCGGAGTCCACCCCGATAAAGGTCAGGATACTCTGAAGAACAAAAGTCAATGAAGTGGCTATGGCGATGCACCATAGAATTTTCATGTAAATGTCAAGTGAGGTCCACCATTCTGTCATCATAGTCATGATATTTTGCGGGCATTGCCCAGGTTTGTTGCCGTAAATATAATAACTTTTTACGAATATCGATAAATATTTTTCAAATTTCGTTAATATAACGTTAATTTTTTATCGCATAGAACAGGACTGTCGGAGTCTGAATTACGGCTGGATTTGCACCGGGTCCATAATCTTCCGTCAAGCGGAAAACCTCATATCCACGCAAGTACCCGGCAAATTTGACAACTTACGAAACTTGAGTTATATTTGCAAGTCCGGACATTCTAAAGACGTTTCCACACCACATCCGTGACAGACACGACAATATGCAGAACAGATACATTGACAGAGAAAGATATTTCAACGAACTGGCAGAGACATCGGCCGGTTACTACATTGATTATATAAAAAGATTCAAAGACATTGACAAGAAAAGCAGAATCATGGAAATCGGCTGCGGCGAAGGCGGGAACCTGCTTCCTTTCGCCAAGATGGGCTGCTTCGTGGCAGGTCTGGATCTCGCGCCAGGAAAGATTGACAATGCCAGAAAGTTCTTTGCCGCAAATGGCGCCGATGGCGTATTCTCATGCGCTGACTTCCTGAAAACCAATCCGTTCGAAGGAGAGGACAAATTCGATGTCATACTGATCCACGATGTCATTGAACATATCGAACCCGAAGGCAAGGATGCATTTTTCGCACGCCTGCGCTTCTATCTGAAACAAGACGGAATAGTATTTTTCGGATTTCCGGCCTGGCAGATGCCTTTCGGCGGACACCAGCAGATCTGCAGGAGCAAAATGTGCTCGAAAGTGCCATTCTACCATGTCCTGCCGGCATGTATATACAAAGGCTGGCTAAGGTTGTTCGGAGAGGACAAGGCCAAGATAGATGAACTGATGAGCATCAAGAGGTCCCGCATGTCCCCGGAGAAATTCGAAACACTCTGCACAAGACACGATTACAAGATCATTGACAGGACATTCTGGTTCATCAGTCCGCATTATAAAGCAAAATTCCACCTCCGTCCGCGACTCCTCTGGAACTGGCTCGGACACATCCCATACCTTAGGAACTGGTTCACGACATCATGTTTCTATGTAATCGGAAACAGATGATTGTCAATGATATACGGCTATCAGGAAAACAACTTAAACAAACCTATAAATATGGCTTCTAAATACGAATGGCAGTATTGTTCCCTCGGAGGAGCAATCAGAGTGAAAATAGGCTCCGGAGAGGATATCGCCCACCTCGGAGAACTTGACCAGAAACTTTGGACAGTGCTGAGCTGCCCGGTGGAGGGACTTGAATTCGACAAGCAGACTCTGGAATACCTTGATACAGAAAAGGATGGAAAGATTATGGTCAATGAAGTCGTGCAGGCTGCACAATGGCTTACCTCAGTAATCAAAGACAAGGACAGCATACTGAACGGAGACAGCGTCCTCCAACTCAATAACATTGACACTTCCACCGCAGCCGGAAAGGGACTTTACAATTCCGCCAGGCAGATTTTGAAGAATCTTGGCATTGACAAGGATGAAATTTCCCTCGCCGACGCGTCAGACTCGAAGGCTATTTTTGCCGGCACGAAGCTGAATGGCGACGGTATCATCACAGCTCTTTCCACTTCGGATGATGCTCAGAAACAGATTATCGCAGACATTATCGCGACTGTCGGCTCTGTGGAGGACAGAAGCGGAGAGAAGGGTGTCAATGCTGAACTGATAGAGAAATTCTATGCATCTTGCGCTGACTGGGCCGCATGGAAATCCAGCGCTCCTGTCATGCCTTACGGTGAACGTACAGCAGCCGCTTTCGATGCATATAATGCATTGAAAGACAAGATGAACGACTATTTCACCCGCTGTCGTCTCGTGGCTTTCGACACTGAGGTAGCGAAGGCTGTCAATGTCGCCGTGACCGACATCAATGACATTGACTCCTGCCCTATCGCCGCTCCGAAGGCAGCAAGGACATTGGACCTGGCCGCCATCAACCCTGCATGGCAAAAGAGGTTTGACGCTCTTGCCTCTCTCATCGGATTTTCCGGCAAGACGGAAATGACGGAGGCTGATTGGAGATCTGTCGAGACCACTTTCAATGATTATGCTGCCTGGCTGGGCGCAAAAAAAGGCGCTGAGGTCGAGCCGCTCGGAGAGGTCAGGATCAATGCCATTCTGATTGCCGGAGAAAAGGAAGCGCTTCTCGCACTAGTTGAGCGGGACAAGGCCCTCGCTGCTGAGTCCAGTTCCATCGACGACGTCAAGAAACTGATGTACTATTACAGGGATTTCTACAGGCTTCTGAAGAATTTCGTCCTGTTCACGGATTTCTATTCCCGTGCTCCAGGCGTCAGGGCAATGTTCGAGTTGGGCCAGTTGTATATTGACCAGAGGTGCTGCGACTTGTGTATCCGTATTTCTGACATGAGCAAACATGCGGATATGGCTGCCCAGAGCGGCATTTTCCTCATATATTTCAAGGCAACATCCAAAGTACTCGGGAAGTCAATGGATGCCGTGGCAGTCATGACCGACGGTGACATTTTCGACCTCCGTCCGGGCAAGAACGGTATCTTCTATGACCTTCAGGGAAACAACTGGGACGCTGTCATAACCAAGGTGGTGGACAACCCTGTAAGTATCAGCCAGGCTTTCTGGGCTCCGTATCGCAAAGCCTGGGAGTTCTGTGTGGGAATAATCAACAAGTCCGCCGCCGACAAGGATGCCAAGATCAATGCCGACTTGCAGGCCAAGGTCCAGACTGCTGCAGCCAAGACCCCAGGCGCTGCCGATGCTGCCAAGACAGACAAGCAACAGGCTTTCGACATCGCCAAGTTTGCCGGTATCTTTGCCGCATTGGGTATGGCCATTGGCTACATAGGCTCGGCCTTCACCAAAATTATCGCAGGTATCCAGAAAACACCGCTTCGTGACCAGATCCTGATTCTTCTGGGTCTGATGCTAGTAATTTCCGGCCCGTCATGTTTCATCGCGTGGACAAAACTCCGCAAGCGCAATCTGGGTCCTATCCTCAATGCCAATGGCTGGGCTATCAACTCCAAGGTACTGGTCACCATTCTCTTCGGCGGCAAGCTTACGACAGTCGCCAAGTATCCGAAACTCAAGCTGGCTGACCCATATGGCCAGAAGACTCCAGCCTGGAAGATATGGCTGCCGACCGTTCTCATCATCCTGGCCATAGCATTCCTGGCCTTGTATTTCACAGGCAACCTCGAGTTTATCGGCCTGTCGTCTCCGATTCACAAGGCAGGAGCGGCATGTGAAGCCGCCAAGGCCGCAGCAGATTCGCTGTCAGTAAAATAGCAGACCGGTCCCGCATCCCGGGACAGACAAATACACACGCCGGGCTGTCTTAAAAGTCCTCGCGAGACTAAGTAACCTCCAAAATAAATAACCTGCCTCATCTTAAGGAATCTTTTCGGTCTATATCTGTTTTCTCATCAGTCATGTGCCACCGGCACACTCCTTCTTCGAAAATAGATCTATCCTCGAAAATCTTCTCCTAATCTTAGGCAGGTTATTTTTTTTCACGTTACCAAAATACTCCGTACCCCTTTACAAGGGCCAGAAGCGGATTCTCTATTCTCACTGAGGGATGTTTGACTTTTAAGACAGTCTCCTCCGGGAGACCAGGTATCGCACATGGCCACCCGGATGTTTTTATGTTGCACCGACGAATGGGCACCGACGGCCCCAGCAGAAACTGGCCATATGAATGGGCACAGTAAGCACCGGCAGAAACTGGACAAACCACTGAAGCACATTATTTTTCGACCCTCTTGGCAGGATATCAGCAAGCTGCAAACAGACATAACTCATTCTATAGCAATATGTTACATAAGCAGAAGGACATTCCAGCCCCTGCCAAGACCCCCTTTTGAAAGCACCTCTTGACATTACAAAAACACAGTAAACGTCTATCTTCCAAGCATTTATCAAACATACATACTGTCAAGAGGGTCGAAAGTTCGGAACCACTGGCAACGCGTCAAGACGTAACTCAGGAAACGCTTACCGAAAGTCAGACAGATAGATTTCGGGGGTTCATGTTGCAATACGTAACTGCTGAGACCAGAAGCGGTTATGTCAATGTAAGGATGCACAAATGGTTCATATTGCAAAAAATAACTGCTGAGACGCTTACCGAAGAACAGCAATCATCCCTCAACTGCAACATGTTACACAAACAAAGGTGCATTCCAGCACCGGCAGAAACTGGACAAACCACTAAAGCACAATATTTTTCGACCCTCTTGGCAGGATATCAGCAAGCCACAAACAGACATAACTCATTCCACAGCAACATGTTACATAAGCAGAAGGACATTCCAGCCCCTGCCAAGACCCCCTTTTGAAAGCACCTCTTGACATCACAAGAACACAGTAAACATCTGGTTACCAAGCATTTAGCGAATTAATATGCTGTCAAGAGGGTCGAAAAAAATACGTAGCCTCCTAAAGAAGGATGCGAAGGCCAGAACAGGTTGTTGTCAAGAGGGTCGAAAGTTCGGAACCACTGGCAACGCGTCAAGACGTAACTCAGGACACGCTTACCGAAAGTCAGACAGATAGATTTCGGGGTTCATGTTACAATACGTAACTGCTGAGACCAGGAGCGGTTATGTCAATGTAAGGATGCACAAATGGTTCATATTGCAAAAAAATAACTGCTGAGACGCTTACCGAGAAACAGTAATCAGCCATTAACTGCAACATTTTTCCGTCTAATGTCATTGACAAAACCCATATACAAGCACCCCCGACGCATTTTTTATAGAAAAACCAATTTCATTTTTTGAAAATGGTTTACAACAGCTTACTTTGTACAAAAACGACATGCTCTATCATTTCTGTACAAACGGCCTTAAAAAAGGACTCATTTTCACGTCTGACCAGGACTTCACTTATGGAATGAATGCTATCGGACTTTGCAAATTAAAATTCGACAATATCCGGATTCTCGCTTTCTGTCTGATGGGAAACCACGTTCACTTTGTCATTGACAGTTCGGAAGAAGAAGGCATCTCATTCATGCGATATTACAAACTTCTGATCGGCAATTATCTGAAAATCACATATGGAAAAGAACGAAGCCTTAAAGGAGCTGACATTGGATTCAAGTGTATGTCAGATGCAGAGTATTGCGTCAATGCCATTGCATATGTGCTTAGAAATCCGATATCCGCCGGATTGCTTATCTCTCCGACAGAATATAGATGGAGCTCTGCCTGTCTGTATTTCGGTTCCAGAATATTCAGGCAAGAAGTCTGGGACATCGTAAAGAATATTGGAAGAGAGAGGCTCAGCTCAATAACTCACAGTCATGGATCATTCCCGGACGATTGGCGAATAAACAACAACGGGCTGATCTTTCCCGGAGAATACACTGACTATAAGGATGTCGAAATTATATTCGGAAAACCTGCCAAACTTATATACCACATAACTAAGAACAATGATTTGATAATCGAACAAGATACAGGTATCCTGTCCAAATTCCATTACTCTGACGAAGAACTGTGCGAATCAAGGAACACACTCATCCTCAACCACTTTCGCAAGAAGCAGCTTACAGAACTGTCCATAGAAGAAAAAATATCGCTTGCGTCTATGATGAAAAAACGATACCGGCTGTCATTTCCTACGTTATCCCGCCTTGTCGGAATAAACAGACAAATCCTTCGCCAACTTCTATAGTTTTCGACCCTCTTGGCAGGGCACCAGCAGGCAGCAACTAGGCATAACTCATTCTACAGCAACACGTTACACAAACAAAAGAGCATTCCAACCCCTGCCAAGACCTCCTTTTGAAAGCACCTCTTGGCATTACAGAAACATAGTAAATATTTAATTACCAAGCATTTATCAAATCAATCTACTGTCAAGAGGGTCAAAAAAAAATACGTAGTCTCCTAAAGAAGGATGCGAAGACCAGAACAGGCTGCTGTCAAGAGGGGCAAAAAAAAGCACATAGCCTCCGAAAACGTGTCATGTGGCTATTTCACACTACTCGTCCAGCATGAATTCGCCGGGGGTCTTGCCGACAGATGTGCGGAAGAAACGGGTGAAGAAGGAATGATTCTGGAAACCTAGCATTTCAGAGACCTGCTTGATGGAATACTTGCCGGAGAGGAGAAGACTCTTGGCATCCAGAATGACATAATCACGAATAAGGTCCAGAGGCTTGCATCCTGAGGCCTTCTTGACAAGACGGGAAAAATGCTTCTCGGAAATGCATTGACGACGGGCATAGAAACCCACGGAACGGTCCTTGCGGGAAAAATTATGGATGTCCGACTGGAAACGGAAAAGGACTTCCCGCTCACGGGTATAGACCAGACCGCCGTCCGGCAAAGAGTCATCATGGGCGCAATCCTCAGTGGACCTCTTGCGCCACTTCAGAAGCAGACTTGCGAAAAAATAGGTAAAACCGGACAGAATACCGTCGGAAGTCTCAGAATCAGAATTCTTTACAATAAACTTGAGAGACTGGCACAATTTCTCGAAATTCAGAGCCTCATCCTCATCAATACTGACAAGAGTCGGCTCCTGATTATGCAATACCCACTGTCTGAGACTACGCCCGTGAGGACCGCGGATCTCAGTCATGATATATTCCGAATCCACAGCCACAAAAATGACAATGCAGTCCTCAGAAAGCTCCACATTCTCCAGAATCTGCCCGCTGAAAATGATAAGGAGACTTCCCGCCTCCGCGACATAATCCCGCTGCTGGATCCTCGAGGAAATGCGCCCGCGCTTGCAGAAAATACAGAAGGTCAATGTTACCTTCACCGGAAACCTAAGTCTGGGCATATCAATGACATCGGGTTCATTACTTTCCCCGTTATCCTCCAGATTGTCCAGCAGACAGAACTTCTCCCCCACCCACACCTTGGAAATCTCACCTTTGAGATAATTGACCCCGAATGCTGAAATTATATCCTCGTACTTCATTCCAATCCTAAAAAAATCCATATATCCAAGTTCCTCAAGTGGTCGGATATTCCGGGCACTTGCGAAACCCATGTTACATATAACACACAAAAATAGACAAAATTTATCATATAGATGCCGGTTTTTGTCTGTTTTAGAACATCCATCCCCCTTTTTGTGGCATGAAACATCCCGACATTATCCTTACCTTTGCGCCCAAATTATGTACAGGGTGAAAGTCAATGAACGCCAGACTCTCACCAAATTAAAGACACAGCATGAAATTCTACAAGAAAAGCAATTCATTCAGAGAATCTTACATCGACACTCTAGGAAAGCTTTACGATTATTCCACAATAAGGTACGCGAACAACAGAGTCTCCAAAGTCATTGACACAGACAAGGAACACACCTATGCCGGCTTCAAGGCGCAATGCGACAGCCTGTCCAAACGACTCACCCAATTCGGAATCGGAGCCTCGGATAAAGTCGCCATATTGTCACAGAACATGCCCGAGTGGGCCGTCGCTTTCTTCGCCACAGTTCCCTTCGGCAGAATCGCAATTCCTATTCTGCCAGAATCATCAGCAAACGAGGTGACGAACATACTGAACCATTCAGAATCCAAGGTTCTGTTCGTTTCCAAAAAACTGCTGCCGAATGTAAGCCGTGAATGCATTGACAAACTCACCCTTGTCATTGACATAGAAACATTTGAATTCATAAAGCAGGACAATGACAAATTCACCTGCGACGGAAAAGTTGCCATGCCGATGCCAGATGATATCGCCACGATAATCTACACTTCAGGCACGACAGGAAACGCAAAAGGAGTGGTCCTGAGCCACAGGAACCTCACATCCTGCGTCGCATCCTGCTTCCACGCGCAGCCGAGAAACGAAAAAGACCGCTGGCTTTCGATTCTGCCGATGTCACACACACTGGAATTGACATTGGGAGTACTCTACCCTATGTATGTCGGCGCCTGCGTCTATTACATGTCCAAGCCGCCGGTACCGGCACTGCTTCTGAAAGCCATCCAGGCAGTGAAGCCGACCACGATGCTCTCGGTCCCGCTCATCATTGAAAAAATCTACAGAAGCAGCATCGTCCCGACCATCAAGAAGAGCCGTGTACTCAGCTGGATGAATACACACATGAACTTGCTGATGTGCAAGATCATAGGATTAAAACTTAAAAAGACATTCGGAGGCCATCTTTCATTCTTCGGAATCGGAGGCGCCAAACTTGACACAGAGGTAGAGACCTTCCTCCTCAGAGCAGGTTTCCCATATGCAGTCGGATACGGATTGACAGAGACATCCCCGCTGCTCAGTTTTACAGTAGGAAAGACAAGAGCCCCAGGCTCAATCGGTTACACCGTAAAGAATGTAGAACTCAGACTCGACAACATCAATCCTGAGACAGGAGAAGGTGAAATCGTGGCCAAAGGGCCGAACGTGATGCTCGGTTACTACAAAGACCCGGAACGTACCAGGAAAGCCTTCACTGCAGACGGCTGGTTCAGGACCAATGACCTGGCCTGCATTGACGAAAAGGGTAGATATTACATCAAGGGACGTCTCAGCAACATGATTCTCGGCTCTTCAGGAGAGAACATCTATCCCGAAGAAATCGAACAGGTAATCAATGGCATTGACGATGTGGACGAGTCGATCATTGTTCCTAGGGACGGCAAACTCGTAGCCCTCGTCACTTTCAATGAAAATGTCATCGACTGGAACCAGGAGGGTGAAGACGAGTTCTTCCGCAAGATAGAGGAATACAAGGCCAGGATTCTCGGAATCGTGAACAAGAACGTTAACAGGACTTCCAAGGTCAGTGCAGTACAAATCTTGCGCGAGCCATTCGAGAAAACAGCAACGCGCAAGATCCGAAGGTTCAAATATCTCCACAAGGAAGGCCTATAGACCACCCATAAACTTAGCAAGAACAGAGAGCACAGACTCTACGACATTTTTACCGGGGACAGGGATTCTGATTTCAGAATTTCCAGTCTCCGGATTCTCATATACGATGGAGTCGATCAGTTTCGCTGTCTTTTCCGGAGACCTTAGGGTTTCGGCAAGACCTGCAATAAAGGCCACACCATGCTTTACAAGTTCGCCTGCATTGTCAGAAGTCTCCGCCGAGTCCTGCACCGGGGAAGCATTGGAAAAAACGTCCGCATTGCCATGAACTTCCTCCCCATATCCCGACTCGGACACACTGTCATTGACAATTTCCGAATCAAAAGAATCGGCATCGGCAGCTGCTTCCGGAAGGTCCTCGACATAACCGGCCACGGATTCCAGAACCTTGTTCATCCGGTTGTCATCCAGAATCACGGTATCGTCGCCTCCATCCAGAAGGCCCTCGAACAAGGAAGACTTCACCTCCAGCGTAGAAAGCATCCTCTCCTCGAAGGAGTCTTTCGATATCATATTGACTACCTGAATCTTACGTTCCTGACCGATACGATATATACGTCCGATTCTCTGCTCCAGTACGGCAGGATTCCACGGAATATCCAGATTTATGATAAGGGATGCAGTCTGCAAGTTCAGACCGGTACTTCCTGTATCAGTCGAGACAAAGACCCTGCAATCCGGATTCTCCCAGAAATCACTTATGAGAACATTGCGCTTTTCAGAAGGCACCGTTCCGCTAAGAGACGAATAGCCGATTCCAGCCTTATCCAGTTCAGAGGCGACAAGACGTGTCATCCTCTCCCACTGGCTGAACACCACTACTTTCTCATTTCCGCTCTCGACCACATTCCTGATGATGTTCATCGTCTCATCCACCTTGGTATCGTATCTTGTTTCCTGGTCCAGAATGTACGTACTGTCGCAAACCATCCGTATCTGACTAAGCAGCAGGAGCATACGTTTCCTGTCCTTGTCACTCAGAAAATGCATGCGCCGCCATTTGGAAACCAGTTGGGCCACAGACACGCGGAAACCGTCATGCAGTTCCCTCTGCTGAGGGGTCATAGGCACGAACAGATTCTGGTCAGTTCTGGCAGGCAGCTGAATCTCCACGTCAGCCTTCCTGCGCCTTATCAGACGCTGCTTCAACCTCTCCCCCACGACATTGAGATTCTTGTAAGACACGATTTTGCCGCTTTCGTCCTTGACCGTAGTCTCCTCGATGAACTTGTAATATGGTCCGAGACAGAACTGGTCCACGAACTCCATCACGGAATAAAGCTCTTCCAGTTTGTTTTCCAGCGGAGTTCCGGACAACACTATGGAATAATCCGACTGAATACGCCTGGCCGACTTGGAAATCTGCGTGTTCCAGTTCTTGAGTCGCTGAACCTCATCCATTATGACACACTCAGCATATTGGTCGCCAGACTGCTTCACATCATTGCTCAACGCATGATAAGAAACAATCTTATAAAACGTATCGGACTCATAAAGTTCCTTGCGCTTCGCAGGAGTGCCCTCCACTATCACGGCCTCCGAGTCGGTAAACCTCTCTATCTCCTTCTTCCACTGATACTTAAGCGACGCCGGGCACAGCACCATGACAGACGAAATCAGACCTGCCTTCTTCATCAGTTCAGCCGTACCGATTGCCTGCACAGTCTTTCCGAGCCCCATCTCATCAGCGATAATGTACTTGCCCTTCCCGAACGCGAACCGGATGCCCTCCTTCTGATAAGGGTACAATTTCGTATGAAGCAGACTGTCGAAATCGGTATCTGTCAATGACTTGAGGTATTGCTCCCTATACTGGGCGTCCTTCAGTTCAGCCAAATAATCCGTCACATCCGGGTAACAGCGGAAATCCGGATCCGCGACCTTCGCTTTCGCGATAAACTCCGCCATCACCGGAAGTGATTCTGTCAACGCCTTTCCGTCCGGAGAGAAATAGCCCTTTGCCAATGCCGACATTTCGGTCCAATGGGCGCTTCCTATACGGAGGCACACGGAACGTCCGTTCCTGTAAGAAAGATACAATGAAGAATACGGAGGATTCACGACAGGGACCTTCTTGTGTCTGGTCTCAAGCCATTGGCGCACAGCCTCAATATGCTTGCACGTACCTATCTGTGTAGTCTTGAAATCCATACAGGAACAGAAGTTCCACCGGCTTTCATTTCCCCGATAGACCACCTTGTAACTGCTCTTCGTCTTGGGATTGCGCACATCGAACACGCCATAGGCCGCCTCGTCTCCTCTCGGCACGACTGAAAGCACCTCTCTGGCAGCAAACTGCTTCCTCAACGTTTTCTGCCACTCCTCCGGACTCATTCCCTCCGGCTTGACAACATTAGATAATTTCTTCCCCATACGTTCTGATTCTACAATTCATGTTTCGCACCGAGTGTTTGCTCTAATTGGAGGCCTGTCCCCCATACGAAGGCAAAAATGCCCACGCACTCGCGGAACTTGAGTTCTACGACTTCCTTGCAGCACCGAGCCAGAGCATAACCTGCCCCGAATAATAAGGGACCATGACCAGCCAACGGCTTCCGTCCAGCGGTTCCACGAATCTATTATATGCCAAGAAAGTATCCGAAATCAGAAAAAGGAATGCTCCCAAGGCAAACAGCCACTTGCCCTGGAACTGCGCGAGCACTGTCATTACGCAGATAAGTGCCGCATAAATCACACAGCCACAACGTATTACCCCAGCAGGGGCATCAGGTATAATCCAGATCATCGCCGCCGTAAAGAACAGCAGGAACACCAGCGAGACCAATGAAACCTTTCTCACCCCGGGCCTCCCTACGGCCCCCGAAATGAGATTCCCGCCGAAAAAGGATATGAGCATGACATGGGCCAATGCAAAAAAGCCCATCTGACCGATGAAACTGCCGTAGGCCCCCATCCAGTCCCCGACGAGCGAAAAAGCCATCGCCAATGTCATCTGCCACGGAAGGAGAAAGATTCCGGCCAATGTCAATGTCGCCAGGGGCCCGACAATCCTGTATTTGACGGCTGCCGCCGGAAGGATTCCTGTCAATGCCTTTGTCGGCACAAAATATATCGCAGCCAGCACGGCAACTGCGGCCAGCGCAGCCAATGTAATCTTTTTCCTGTCCATAACCCACTGAATTGCTACAGAAGTGACTTCACCATCTTGAAGAACTTGTAAGGCATGTACCTGAACGGCAGGTCAATCGAAGTCGGAGTCACGATGTTTGACCTGTAATGAGTGAACGCGTCGAAACTCAGTTTGCCATGGTAACTGCCCATTCCTGACATGCCGACGCCTCCGAAAGGGACATGCTCGTTTGCAATATGCAATATGGTATCATTCAGACAAGATCCGCCTGACGAAGTGTGCTTCAGGACATAATCCCCGTTCTTTCCGAAATAATACAATGCCAGAGGCTTCTCCCTGGACGTGACAAACTCCGTCACCTCAGATATATTTCTGAAAGTCAATACTGGGAATATCGGTCCGAATATCTCTTCCTGCATCACAGGAGAATCCGGGCTGACATTGTCCAGAACAGTAGGCTCGATGTATCTTTCCGCCTTGTCAGTATGACCTCCGAACACGATGTTTCCGTCCTTGAAATATCCCGTAAGTCTCTCGAAGGCAGCATCATTCACGACACGGACGAAGTGTCCGCTCTCCTGAGGATTACTACCAAGCAACTCGGCAAACGCTTTTCCGAGCGCCTCCAGGAACCTGTCCTTCACCTCTTCATGGACCATCAGATAATCAGGCGCAATGCACGTCTGTCCCGCATTGAGAGTCTTACCCCAAGCCACGCGCTTCGCGGCAACATTGATATCGGCATCCTTGTCAATGATGCAAGGGCTCTTGCCTCCGAGTTCAAGCACGACGGGTGTCAGATATTTGGCGGCTGCAGTCATCACACGGCGTCCCAGTGACGGGCTTCCGGTAAAGAATATGATATCCCACCTTTCTTCGAGCAAGGCAGCATTGACATCCCTATGTCCCTGAGTCACTGCAATATAGTCCTCAGGAAAGGTATCGGCAATCATATCCTCTATGACCTTCGACACATTCGGCACGTAAGGCGACGGCTTCAGCACGGCGGTACATCCTGCAGAAATTGCACCGACAAGCGGAGTAAGCAGCAGCTGGACCGGATAATTCCACGGGGATATTATCAATGCAGTACCGAGCGGCTCGCTGATGATTCTGCTCCTGGAAGGGAACATCTTCAATGGTGTCGGCACACATGTCCGACGGGTCCACTTCCCTATCTTGCGTATATGAGTACGGATTTCCCCGAGCAGGATACTGATTTCCGTCATGTACGCCTCCTCGTAAGATTTGTGCAAATCTGCCCACAGGGCATCGCAAAGAGGCTTTTCCCATTTCAGGACAGCCTTCTCGAATGCCTTCAGATTTGATTTCCTCACAGCCACGTCCAATGTGGCTCCGGAATGAAAATATCTGGCCTGTTTCCCGCGGATTTCGCGGATGCGCTCAGGCGTTGTACTTGTCAATGTCATAGTCCAAATTTAACTAAAATACCCCATTATCACAAGACTTTCGTGAAGGATTACCGTCTTCCCGTGAAATGGTCCATCACTGAATAAACGCCAAACACCTTTCCGAAAACAAAGTCAAACAGCCAGTTGGGGAGCAGGCCCTGCCATATTCTGATGAAGTGGTATGCAAACGGAATTCCGCGGAACGATTTCCCGTCCTCTATAGCCCTGATTATCTTCCTGGATGTCTTCTCCGGCTTCAATATCGGGAACACCTTGGAGTTCACTCCGTCGAACATTCCCGTATTTATGAAATATGGCGCCACAGACGTCACGCGGACATTGCTTCCGGCCTGCTTCAGTTCCACCCGCATTGACTCTGTCCATCCTATCACCGCCCATTTGCTGGCGCAGTAAACTGACAGTTTCGGAACACCGAGCATTCCGGCTGCCGAGGCTATGTTGCAGATGTGCCCGCTGTCCCGTTTCAGCATATCGGGAAGTACAGCCAATGCCACATACATCGGAGCATTTGCATTGATATCCATCGTCAGGTCAATGTCCTGGATTGTCTGCTTGTCGAAGGTCCTGTTTCCCCTGACTATTCCGGCGCAGTTTATAAGGATATCCACCTGACCGACTTCTTTCTTGACATTTTCGTAGGTCAATGCTATCTCCTCCGGCGAGGCAACATTGACAATATAACTGCTGATATGCCCCTGCGCGGCAGCTTTCACCTTCGGGCGCACATGCCCGAGTTCAGTCTCGGTTATGTCAATGTTAGCCCTGTTGATGTCCCAAATGATCAGATTTGCGGCTCCTTTTTCGAGGCAGATCCGCCCCATGATGCGTCCGATTCCGGAAGCACCTCCGGTAATCAGGACATTTTTTCCGATAATGTTCATATTTTCGTACACGTTCGTTTCGATTCGGTCTGACATAGCATTTGCCTGCCATCCCCGTCGGCAATCCCGCCGATGCGGCTGCAAATTTACAAAAAATGCGACATTTATGTATAAAAATTAGACCAAACGACATAAAACAACCATGAATGGGCAAATTAAAGTGACAATGCGAACTCCCGGGACAAAAAAAGGACGGATTGCTCCGCCCTTCGACATGTATTTCCGAACTGATTATTCAGCGCTTTCAGCCGACTCTTCAGCCGCAGCCTCTTCCTGTCCGCTCTCAGAGAGTTCCGTCCTCTTGAGTTTCAGAACAGTCTTGCCGTCCTTGGAAAGCACTGAAGCATTGTCATTGTCAGTAAACTCCACCTTGGCCGCAGAATCAAGTCCTTCGAGCACCGCAGTTTCAACTTCCGGTGTAGGTCCCATCATCTTGGTCACTCCCATTTCTCCGAATTTGATGGCATCACCCTCTACCTCATAATTTCCGAAGAAACCATTGATGCTGGTATTTCCGTGTACGCCACCTTTGTCATCAAATGAAACCGTAGGCTTCTCGAATCCCGCCTCTACGGCAGCACCTCCTGCCTCCACGATTTCCCAATCTCCGACCAAAGCTTTCGCCACATCGTTCTTCTTTCCGGCCCCGCAGCTGCAAATCGCCGCAACAGCCATAACCATAAGAATCGCCTTTTTCATAATTAATTGATATTTATTGATTTATACAATAATTGATCACACAACACAAATAATGGAACATTTCCAGTCCAAGAGTCAGTCCACTCCCACCATTCCTCCCAGCAGCAATATCATTTTCCACAGGAGTTTAAACAATTCCCAAAGATAACTCATTTTCCTCAAACCCCAGCAATATTCGCACTTCTCAATAATCGGTGCCTTGTTTCCAACATGAATGACCGGCAAAGCATATCGGGCGCCAAATCAAAAATCAGTCGAAGCAGTCCAGAAGTCAGTACGACATAAATAAGTACCAAGAATTCGTCTCCGTTCTTCGATGTCATACGAGGAGCGGAGACGATTACATTACAAACTTCAAGGATGTCGCACTATGAATCTTTCTGTAACTTCAGGACATCTTCCATAGACAGACCTGTAACATCACAGATAATTTGAACAGGCAGATTATTCTGCAGCATCTTCAGTACGATGCTGTTCCTCTCTTCTTCGCGTCCTTCCTCACGACTTGTCTTCTTCGCATATTCAATCTGATTGAAAGTGTCACGTGCTGTAGTCATAGCCTTAATGTAATTTATTCTGTCAATGTTGTTGAGACCCGCTATCTCCGCGACGTCAAAAATTCTCTTGAATATTTTGTTCCGCAGTGCTGCCGGCCTTTCCAGAAGCATTGACAAGTTCTTCAAAATGTAAAGCCACTTGTCTAGGTCGGAGTCCAACTCATCCTCTTTCTTATTAAACTTCGCGACCTCGATAAAGACAAACTTCAATTTGTCGGTCATCGTCTTGCCAGTTGTAGCCTCCCGGAGCCAATACCTGTGCTCGATAAGGTCGTCATCCTCGTACTTGAAGTTCAGAATCCCGAGGAAATACACCCCGTCCAGTTCATAGTTCCACTCCTTCTTGACCCCAGTCACTTCATCTGTATGCGCCTTCCTGCCCTGCTTCATTATCGGAAATGAAGTGTAATACAATGCCCTCTCGAAAAAGTGTTCCTGAGTAGCGTGCTGCATTTCGACAAGGAAATCCTTCCCGTCTTTTGCTCTGCAAATAACATCAAACACAGCCTTTCTGTCCTCTTCCATCAGTCCCAACTGCTCAGCAGGAATATAAGTTATGTCTTCAATCTCATATTCCGGAAAGATAACTTTCAGAAATTCAATGAGGATGTCTTTATTCACTTCACTCCCGAAGAGGCGTTTGAATCCCCAATCAATAAGAGGATTGATGTATCTCGCCTTGACGATTTCGCCCATAAAGTTAGTTTTTTTATAATTATTAAACAAAAATCCAGGCACGAACTCCTGAGTATGATATGAGGATGTCCATGTCATTCAAGGCTGCAATAGTATGCAAAAAAATTCCGAAAAGTGAACAAAAGTGGCTCAAGAAGTCTTAAGCAGCTAAGATTTTTATGATTTTTAAACTTTGAAGATGATTTTTTTAACAATTCCATTGGGGAGGACAACAGAAAACGGTGCCTTGACATCCAAGACACCGCCAAAAACCATATATCTCCGCGACTAATACACAAATGAAAACTCGTCGAGATAGAGTACAGTACCGTTGCCGCCGGTGAAATAGTCGCCGTAACGGCTGGACGCGGAAACGATGGCAACCACTGTCGGGGTACGGTCACTGCGATAAGTGATAGGAATGTCAAACTCCTCATAGTTGTCCATCCATTTACTGAACTCGAAATTGCCATATCCGATGATTGCCGGGTCATTGTCATAATCTACGAACTGATAGTCAGAGTTAACTACATGGAAACGGCCTTTGTCATCTATGGCACCATCCGGATAGCCGGACCACTTGTTCTTGTCCCAGTCGGCCAGAATAATCTGGACCTGACCTATATCCATCTTGCCGAGCAGATCCTTATGCGAATCATCCGCATTGTCGATGGTTACAGGCTGATAGCAATAATAGCCGTGAAGTGATTTCGGCCTCTCGGTGAAAGGAATACCCCAGGCCAGATCGGCGCCCTTGGTACCCTTAAGGCCACAGAACTCCCCAGTATAGATATTTCCTGAAGCGAACTTGATAAGAATCCACTGGCTGCTCAGTTTGGCTGCATATTTTCCGGGACCGGGAACAGCAACAAAAGACTCCTCAGGGGTCGTGGTGTTCCTGTTCAGAAGGTCAGCAGTACCCTTGTTCGCGGTAGTCCATATCGACTTTTCATTATCAGAAGCGTCAGCGGCATAAGGATACCATCCCTTGCCGGCCATCGCCCAATTGTCAAAACTCATATTATAGAGCTGACGGCCCTCGACAGGAGCACCCGGATCAGCATTTACCGCAATCAGTTTCCACTCGAATTCGCGGAACGCCATAAGCCTTACTCGCAGAGTATCAGACAAATCCACATGATCACCGACAGCCAGCTGAGACTCCTTGAATCGGGTCGGAACGGTATATTTGACCTTGGAAATCGTCAACGAATGCAAGTCATAATCCGCCGGCATCGTGACAGTCACAGTCAGCTTGGAAGTATTGACAGAGGAACTTACCTGATCCTCAACTTCGAAAGACTCGTATCCCGCCACATCCTTCGGAATCATCATATCATTTTCCATCTCGCACCCTGTCAATGCCAGAATGACAGATGCGACAACTAAAATCCTATTCCTCATATCCGCTACTTATCGCTACGTCTTCCAACCTGGAAATAATACATAATGGAAAAGCCCACACCCAGAAGGTTCGGCTTGAAAGTCGTTCCGAAGTGAGACAGCGAGCTGGTATATACCTGGTTCTTAGTCTGTTTCGTATATGAATAGTTACACTCCAACACGCTGAGAGACAGCTCGAAAGAAAGATTATTCGTAAGAAACGCTGTCAATCCCGGATAGACACCGATATTTAGAGCGTAAGAATCCGAAAAAGTTCCATCCTTCTCATCACCGTCCATCTGGTAAGACTTGCCCCGGCCCTTGCTTCCTCCGATTCTGATTTCATTGAACATGGCGAAGACGCGGCTGCCGAAAAGCGGCACATAGTTCCTGACCGCAAACTGGCCCAGATACTTCTGGCTCTCGAAATAATGGTTTGAGAAATCGAAATTGTTGTCAGAATCCAGACTGATCGAAGCCTTGTCCATATCCATTGACGTGTAAGAGTATCCGAAACGGGCACCTACAGCAGTATTCTTGCCGATGAAATAGAACGCGGCAGGAGAAATCTTGACTGTGGAAAGAGTACCCTCCAGTCCGGTTATAAGAGACATCAGTTCATATCCCACATCACCATTTCCGGCCGAATACCTGTTGTACGAAATGGATGTTCCCAATGTCATCATTCCCTTGGGAATAAAAACGGTGCTCGCGTCTCCAAGCCCCCTGTCAAACTTCTTTTCAGGAGTTTTTGCGAAAGACATTGAGCCAACTGTCAGCAGCAAGGCTGCAAATAAAAATTTTCTCATACAAATAGTTTACTATGAGGCACTCCGCGTATGCGTTCACCTCAGTTACGGACTCCGGAATACGGCATTGAAAGTTCGCCGAACCGGTATTCCGCCGCCCAAAAGGCTTCAATAAAAGGTATATATTCCAATATTACAAACTGCGAAAATATCATAATTTTTCGAACTATCAAAACTCATCGACAAACTCGAGTCCTGTCAAAGAATGGCGAAAATCCGTTTTTTTTCGTAATTTTGCACATATATGCGTTATCGGCAGCAGTTGACAAACACAGTTCCGCAGAGAGGACGCAAATGCGGCCGGAAACACCCACGCACAAAACAGCATTGACTTAAAGACATATGGCAGAAGAAGTACAGTACAATAACGACTCGATCAGGACGCTGGAATGGAACAAGCATATCCGCCAGCGCTCAGGAATGTATATCGGAAGACTGGGCAACGGAAACAACCCTGACGACGGTATCTACATACTCCTGAAGGAAATTGTCGACAACTCCATTGACGAATTCGCGATGGGGCACGGCAAGCAGATTCAGATAACAATCGAGGATAATACTGTAACCGTGAGAGACTTCGGACGAGGAATTCCGCTGGATTCAGTCGTAAAGGCTACAAACAACCTGAATACAGGAGGAAAGTTCGACGACAAGAGTTTCAAGAAGTCTGTCGGAATGAACGGTGTCGGAAGCAAGGCTGTCAATGCATTGTCATCTGAGTTCTATATCGAGTCCTTCAGGGACGGCGAAAGTTCATGGGCGAGATACGAGCGGGGAGAACTCCAAGATTCAGGAAAAAAGACAGGCGTTACCGAAAAGAACGGAACATTCGTGAAATTCACACCGGATTCCCAGATGTTCGGCAACTACGCGTACAACATGGATTTTGTCGAGACAATGATAAAGAACTACTCTTATCTCAAGAGAGGTCTTACACTTGTCCTGAACGGCACATCCTACAAATCTGACAATGGTCTGCTGGACCTTGTCAATGAAAGAATGACGGAGGAGCCGAAATATCCGCCGATTCACCTCGAGGGAGAAGACATTGAAATAGTCCTCACCCACGGCGACAGCTACGGCGAGAACATCTACTCTTTTGTCAATGGACAATATACCCGCGACGGAGGCACCCACCTCGCAGCATACAGGGAGGCTATCGCAAAGACATTCAAGGATTTCTTCAAGAAAGACTACGAGCCGCAGGACTGCCGTCAGGGCATCGTCGGAGCCATAAGCATCCTCATCCAGGAGCCTCAGTTCGAAGGCCAGACCAAGACCAAACTCGGTTCCACATACATGTGGGAGAAGCAGGAGCGCGACGAGAACGGAAACCCGGTGAAAGGCGCAGACGGAGCGATCAAAATCGACAGGGGCCCTACCATCAGGACTTTTGTCAATGACTTCGTATCCAGAAACCTTGACAATTACCTCTACAAACACAAGGACATCGTTCCTATCATTGAGGAAAAAATCAAGGACTCCAAGAAAGAAAGGGAGGATATCGCCGGCATCCAGAAAAAGACAAGGGAAAAGAACAAGAAGGCCAATGTCTATAACAAGAAGCTCCGCGACTGCCGCTTCCATTATTGCGACAAGCCTGTAAAAGGAAAAGAAGACGAAGGCGAGAAGTCAAGCATCTTCATAACCGAGGGAGACTCAGCGAGCGGAACCATCACAAAAGTCCGCAACGCGAACAATCAAGCCGTGTTCTCACTCAGGGGAAAGCCTATCAACAGTTACAAGGAGAGTCACAGGAAAGTAGCTGAGAATGAAGAGCTTAACCTTCTTATCTCCGCACTTGGCGTGGAAGAGGACCTCAAGAATCTGAGATACAACAACATCATTGTCGCAACCGATGCCGATGATGATGGAATGCATATCCGTATGCTGGTCCTCACATTCTTCATGAAGTATTACCCTGACCTCATCAGAAGAAATCACGTCTATATACTCCAGACTCCTCTTTTCCGCGTCAGGAACAAAAAAGAGACAAGATACTGCTACAGCGATGACGAGAAGGCACAGGCGATCAAGGATCTCAAGACCGGCGTAGAAATCACACGATTCAAGGGTCTCGGAGAGATTTCACCTAACGAGTTTGTGGATTTCATCGGCGAGAACATGAGACTTGACGCCGTCAATCTGGCCAAGGACGAGTCCATCGCCAGCATCATGGAATTCTACATGGGTGACAATACCATTGACAGACAGAACTTTATCCGGAAAAATCTCCGCAGCGAGACAGAACTGGAAGATATAAACATTTAGTATCATCATTATGGAATACAAGATTACAAGATGGTCGAAATTCTGCGGTTGGCTCCTCAAGAGGATGGGCTGGAAAGCCGTAGGCGGACCTGCTCCCGAAAATAAATGCATACTGCTTGGAGTTCCACACACATCGGCTTGGGACTTCGTCATCTCATACCTGTTCTACACCCAATTCGGAGCGATAGCGCACGTGATGATAAAGAAGGAATTCTTCAAAGGCCCCGTCGGCTGGTTCCTGCGTAAAGTAGGCTGCATCCCTGTGGACCGCTCAAGCGCAAGTTCAATGCTTTTCAGTCTTATCAATGAAATGGAGAAAGTGGATACTTTCCACCTTGCTATAGCACCTGAAGGAACCAGACACGCAACAAAGAAATGGAAAACCGGCTATCACATGATTGCAAGGAAAGTCGGATGTCCGGTTTACATGGGTTATTTCGACTGGGGAACCAAGTGCGTCGGCATCGGAAAGAAGGTTGAAATTACCGATGACGCACGTGCCGATACAGACAGGATCCAGGCCCTCTATGAAGAAATGCATCTGAAGGGCAAGCATCCTGAAGGTTATGTAACACACTAATATTCGACAATCATGAGGAATAGCCTATACAGAAAGTTAACCACTAACAGGGAGAATTACATCACTACCCTATCAAGACTTTTCGACTATGCAACCACTGCATACGCCAAAAGACCGGCTCTGACTTTCGTTGACGGTAGCCAAAAATACACATACGGCGAGTTCAGGGCAAAGAGTCTCGAACTTATGCATCTGTTCTCGAGATATGGTCTGAACGCAGGAGACAGGATTGCCATCCTCTCACAGAACATGCCGAACTGGACAGTTTCCCTGTTCTCCATCGTATCATTCGGAAGGGTTGCAGTACCTATTCTGCCGGACTCTTCAGAAAACGAGGTGACAAACATCCTGAACCACTCGGAATGCAAGGCGATTTTCATCTCGCAGCGCATGCTCCCGAAACTGAACGAGGAGGTCAAAAAGAAGATGACACTTGTCATTGACATTGACACTCTGGAAATTATTTATAAGGACAGTTCCGCATTCACTTGCGACGGCTGGGGCAAGGAGCCTTCACCTGATGACCTCGCTATGATCATCTATACGTCAGGAACTTCCGGAAAGGCAAAGGGCGTCATGCTCAGCCACAGGAACTTCTGTCACAACGTAATAGAGGCATGGCATGCGCAGAAGGCGAACAAGAAGGACAGATGGCTGTCAATCCTGCCGATGTCACACACTTACGAGATGAGTTTCAGCGTTCTCTATCCACTGTATGTCGGAGGATGCGTATATCACATCAAGAAGCTCCCTACACCGACAATCCTCATTGAGACGATGAAGAAGGTCCGTCCTACAATCATGTGCTCAGTGCCTCTCATCATCGAAAAAGTCTATAAATCCAGCGTAGTTCCGACCATCGCGCACAGCCGCGTGCTGTCATGGATGAAAGAACACACGCCAAAGATTCTCTACTTCCTCATCGGCAAGAGACTTTACACCACATTCGGAGGAAGGCTCAAGTTCTTCGGAATCGGCGGTTCCAAACTGGACCCGGCAGTAGAGGATTTCCTTATAAAGGCCAAGTTCCCTTATGCCATCGGATACGGACTTACTGAAACCGCACCGCTTATCACCAATGCCTGCGTCGGCAAGACCAAAGTCGGCTCGATAGGAGTTCCGGCCTATAACGTTCAGGTGAAACTGGACAATGTCAATCCGGAAACCGGTGAGGGTGAAATCATTGCGAAGGGTGACAATGTCATGCTTGGCTACTACAAGGATCCGGAGCGTACCCGTCAGGTGCTTTCAGATGACGGCTGGTTCAGGACCAATGACCTGGCCTGCATGGATGAGAAAGGACGTTTCTATATAAAAGGTCGTCTGAACAACATGATTCTGGGACCTTCCGGCGAAAACATCTATCCAGAGGAAATCGAGCAGGTCATCAACCACTTCGGCGGAGTGAACGAGTCTCTGGTCATGGAGAGGGACGGCAAGCTCATCGCCCTCGTGAAATTCGACGACAACGTCCTCAACTGGGACCAGGCTACAGAGGACAAGTTCTTCGAAAACCTCCAGGCCAAGAAGAAGGCCGTGCTGGACTACGTGAACAAGCATGTGGGCAAATCGTCCAAGGTCAATACTGTAGAGGTCGTCAAAGACAATTTCGAAAAAACGGCTACACAGAAGATCCGCCGGTTCAAGTACACCGGCGTCCATGGTGATGAACCGAAGGAGACTGAAACGCCAACAACAGAAACAAAAGAAGACCAAAAGGACAACTAGATAAAGTTTCCGACTTGCGGAATTCCGGCAAATCAGGGACTTACGGAATCTGATCCAACAGCGTAAAAAACTCCGCCTTGCAGATTTGCGAGACGGAGTTTTTCTAAAGCACGAACATCGGGGAAGGTGTCTGCCGAGGCAAAGCCCTCAGGTTCACCACCCCATCGCCGACACCTGCCGAGGTCAATGCTGACTTGGCGGCATTGTATGCGAGTTCAGGAGTATTGTTATGCTCACTGAGATGGCACAGGAATATGTTCTTCAGCCCCGGATGCCAGAAACGGCGTATGGCAGCAGCACACTCGTCATTGCTCAAATGTCCATGTCCCTGGCAGATACGCATCTTCAGTTCATGTGTATATGGACCGGCGATAAGCATATCCATGTCATAATTGGCCTCGATAACGACGGTATCAGCCTCGGAAGAGTACAAGACAGCTTCTTCTGTCATCCTACCTATATCGGTCATAATCACGAACTTATGTTCAGCTGTCTGAATATAGTATCCCACAGTCTGAGTCGCATCGTGAGGAACGATGAAATACTTGACACGGAAACCGGCAATATCATTCCATTCACCCTCGACAAGTTCTTTCCTGCAGTGACCCAAAAACGGAGAGCCGAATGCATGGGCCGACAATGCGGCATGCAGTTCCGGAGTCGCATAAACAGGTTTCCTGAGTTTCTTGCAATAAGAAGCAAGACTACGTATATGATCCATGTGGTCATGGGTCACGAGCACGGCACTGAAACTGTTTTCATCCAGCCCGTTGGCCGACAAAATGGTCTTCAGCCGTCTCAGACTGACGCCGGCGTCTATAAGAACCGCATGCCTCTGCCCGGCACCTTCCTGCGATTCGAGATAATAGCAGTTGCCGCAGCTACCGCTTGAAAGACTCATGAATCTGAGCATTGTATAATAACACTTTAAAAATTTCTCCTACTGCTGAGCTTCCTGCTCGCAGTATTTCTTGATTACTCCGTACGCGTCAGAAACTCCTAGTTCACCTGCACGGGACAAGTCAATGCAGCCTTTCTCCTTATCCTTCAGATATATAAGGACAAGCCCCCTGTTGAAATAGGCATCGCCCATGTACGGATACAGACTAAGGGCTTTCGTATAGTTTCCTATCGCCTCGACATAAGACGCGGAAAGGCATTGGAGATTCGCGAGATTGAACCAGATGTAAGGAATGTCGCCCACGATTTCCGCAGCGCTCTTCATATCCTGAACGGCATCCGAATAATCATAGCTTCGGCTGACCTGATCGGTCACACGTGCCCTGGTAGTACCCTGGTCATCCATCGTCAGCGTCTGGACATTGTTCTCTATAGACGAGATGAAATCTATCATATCGGCACGGAGCACGCCCCTGTTCATCTGGTAGAAGGCCTTGTACAGTTTCTTGTATTTGTCCCCTGTCTCCACTTCAATTGCATTGTCGTAATGTGCCAATGCCGAATTGAACTGCTTGTCAGCGACATCGTAGAGGGCCTTCAGGAATTCACCCTCAGCATCACCCGGAGGAACCGACCAAATCGCATCCGAGACTGCCGATGAAGAAGTGAAACGCACTGTATCAGAATTGGATATGACGACAGGAACCGGCGACTCGGCCTTGAACTTGTCTATAAGCGCATTCTCATAACGGGTTTTCAACGCATACTGCACATTGTCCCTCTCATCCGAAAGCTTGAACCTGTAAAGGGGACGCAACCTGATATCGACATCCCTGTGCTGAAGCATCTCATCATCGAAGTCTTTCTTCGCGAAATCAGCATCCAGAGCCAGAAGCGAACTGTACTTCCGGGTCGTGTCGGCAAAAGAGACCTCCCCGCTGCCCGTCTTCTCACGATACTCGGAAATCTTCTTCTGGGCAGTCTCATAGTCCTTCTTCGAAGCCGACTTCATGCCAAGCATATTCTCCACATACGACCTGTTCATATAGGCCTTGGCAAAATCAGGATAAAGGTCAATGGCCTTGTCATAATCCTCCAGAGCATCCCGCCATCTCTCCATATTAACGAAATAAGATGCCCTGTTGTAATAGGCAAGCACATTTCCCGGATTGATGTTGATTACCCGGTCCATATCCTGGAGCGCATCCTCGTAATTCCCGACCTGGGCATGGATGAGACTCCTGTTGTAGAGTGTCAATGCATTGCCCGGTTCATCCTTCAGCACCCTGTCCAAGTCAGCCATGGCGGCATTGTAATTATTTTGTTCATAATACATTATGGCCCTGTTGAAATACGCGAATGTACTCGTACTGTCCAGACTTATGGCCATGTCCATATCAGCAATCGCATCTTCATACTTATGCTGTGACGCATACAGACGTCCCCTCCTGATGAATCCCTCCGGCTCGAAACGGTCCAGAGATATCGCCTTGTTGTAATCCGAAAAAGCCTTGGTCGTATCCCGCAGGAAAAGCCAGCTGGCACCCCTGTTCAGATACGCAGACGGGTCCTTCGGCTCCTTCCTTATGTACCTGTCGAAGTCCGCTACCGCCTTGTCGAACTGCTGCGCAAGAAAATACGTCACACCGCGGCTGAAATAAAGGCCAATGTAACCTGGGCGCAGGTCAATGGCAGTCTGGAGGTCTCCCAACGCCTTGTCATAGTCACCGAAACGGCTTTCGGTTATCGCCTTATAATGGTATCCTGAAGTGAAAACGGGATTCAGTCTCACGGAATTGTTGAAGTCCTTCTGGGCGCCACGCAAATCCCCGAGATTATATTTCGCGATTCCTCTGTAAAAATAAGTCCAATAATCAGTACTGTCAATGCGCGCAAGCACATTGAAATTTTCGATAGCCTTGGAGAATTTCCCGTCGGCAAGGGCGCTTCTTCCCCTGAAGAAGAACACATCCTTGTCATATTGCGCAAAGGCCCCCACCGAAAACAGCAGAAGCAAAGCCAATGAAAGGAACCAATATTCAAAATTTCCTGAATTCATCAGAAATTCCTAATTTTGAAGTCATTTTCCAAAAAGGCTGGCTCTCCATGCAAGAAACAGCCGACATAAAAGCCCAGGGAAGGGCTGCGAAAGATTACAAAGATAATCAATTATCCTGCTCCATTAGTCGAAATGAAGAAAAAATTGCTCAATATAGTCCTGCTGGCTCTGCTGGCATTGCCGGCACTTGCGCAGACAGTGCCGAACATCGGTGCCATCAGCAGCACCCAGGCCCACAATGTCGTATGGGAGACCAAGATTTTCCGTCAAATAGAATTCCTTTCCGACTCTCTGTGCGGAGGAAGGGCAACAGGAACACGTGGAAGCACAGAAGCGGCAGCATGGATCATGAGAAGATTCAGTTCCATCGGACTTATGCCGTGCGGAGACGCCTGGACCCACCATTTCTATGAACCATTCGGAAGGAACGTCATCGGTTTTCTTCCGGGCTCATTCAAACGCCACAGAGACTCATATGTAATCGTAATGGCCCACTATGACGGCCTTGGCACCCTGAACGGAGTGCTCTATCCGGGAGCGGACAGCAACGCCTCAGGAGTAGTGTCTATGATAAGCATCGCTGAAATGTTCTCTTCCATGAGACATCTCGGACGGGCATACGACAGCAACTTGATATTCGTCGCACTGGATGCCAAATCCGGCAGCATGAAAGGCTCCAGAGCATTGTGGAAGATGATTTCCGAAGGCCTGCTGCAAGACCCCGTATCAGGCAAGGCAATAGCTCCGGCCCAGATCGGCATGGTCGTCAACATTGACCAGATCGGAGGCACTATGAGCACATTGAAATCAGGTAGGAAAGACTTCATCATAATGCTCGGACGCGAAGCGGCAGGTCAGGAGAATTCAGGACTCCTCAGCCTCTGCAACCTGAAATACGGGTCTGGACTCGAACTGAGCTATGACTACTACGGAAGCAAGGACTTCACGAATGTCTTCTACCACAGGGTAAGCGACCAGAAAGTATTCCTGGAGAACAAGATACCGGCTGTCATGTTCACGTCGGGAATCACGATGAACAACAACAAGCCTTACGACAACCCTGCTTCCATTGACCTGAACATTCTGAAAAGGCGCATCTGGCTCATGTTCCACTGGATCGAAAGGATATTGTAGCCCTGCAGAAATTTCGTTTTTCAGTTCAATGTTCTTTCACTATCTTTGTAGGTTGTATTATAATATAAGAAGAAAGATAATAGATGAAAGAATTCTGGCAGGTACTGGTAAAGTACGTTAAACCATACAAGGGATACCTCGGAGGCTCCATTGTACTCAACATCCTCTCCGCGATACTTAACATATTCTCATTTTCATTGATAATACCTATCCTTCAGATATTGTTCAAAATGAACGATACCGTATATTCCTTCATTCCGTGGGATACGGCCGGGATGGGTCTGAAAGATATTGTCATCAACAATGCCTACTACGGCATCACTCTGCTCATCCAGACCAAGGGAGCGGCCATCACATTGTTCCTCCTCTGCCTCTGGCTCAGCATCATGACCTTGCTCAAGACTGCCTGCTATTTCGGTTCTTCCGCCATAATGATTCCTATTCGCACAAGCGTGGTAAGGGACATGAGGCGCGAACTCTACAACAAGATTCTCTCCCTCCCTCTCGGATTCTTTTCCGAAGAAAGGAAGGGTGACATCATAGCCAGAATGAGCGGCGATATCAATGAAGTGGAGAATTCCATCATGAGCACACTCGACATGCTGCTCAAGAACCCTATCCTCATCATTTTCTACATTGGCACTCTGATAGTTACCAGCTGGCAGCTCACAGTCTTCACCATCGTCGTAGCCCCGGTCCTCATCTGGCTCATGAGCGCACTCGGAAGGACTCTGAAAAAGAGATCGCTCCAGGCCCAGGCTCTCTGGAGCGACACCATGTCACAGCTTGAAGAAACCCTCGGCGGCCTCCGCGTCATCAAGGCTTTCGTAGCTGAAGACAAGATGCAGGCAAGGTTCAACAATGTCACAGAGGCGGTCAAGAAGAAGACCGGCCGTGTAGCCACCAGACAGGCATTGGCACATCCTATGAGTGAATTCCTCGGTACAGTCCTCATCGCGATTGTCCTCGGATTCGGCGGAGTTATCATCCTCAGCGAAAAGGCATGGTTCGACGCTCCGACATTCATATTCTACATGGTTATCCTCTACAGTGTCATCAACCCGTTGAAAGACTTCGCGAAAGCAGGCTACAACATCCCGAAAGGCATGGCATCAATGGAACGTATCGAAGCCATCCTCAATTCAGAGAGCACCGTCAAGGAAAAGGCTGACGCCAAACTTACGGACGGGTTCAATGATTCCATCACTTTCGAGCATGTGGATTTCGCCTACAGTCCTGACAGAAAGATACTTGACGATATCAGCCTGACAGTGAAGAAAGGCAGCACAGTGGCTATTGTAGGTGAGTCCGGTGCAGGAAAATCAACGCTGGTTGACCTCATTCCACGATTCTATGATGTCTCCGGAGGATGCATACGAATTGACGGCACCGACATCCGTGACCTCAAGATACATAGCCTCAGAAGTCTGATGGGAAATGTGAACCAGGAACCTATCCTCTTCAATGACACCATCTTCAACAACATCGCGTTCGGTGTGGAAAATGCCACAATGGAAGAGGTGATTGCCGCAGCCAAGATCGCCAATGCACATGAGTTCATCATGGAGAAGGAAGAAGGCTATGACACCAATATCGGAGACCGCGGAATGAAGCTTTCAGGCGGACAGAGACAGAGGCTCAGCATCGCCAGGGCCATTCTGAAGAACCCTCCGATCCTGATTCTCGACGAGGCTACGGCATCTCTTGACACGGAGTCCGAAAGACTCGTCCAGGAAGCTCTTGACAGGCTTATGTCCACAAGGACCACAATAGCAATCGCCCACAGGCTCTCGACAATCAAGAACTCAGATGAGATTATCGTGATGCATGAAGGCAAGATCGTAGAAAGAGGCAAGCACGAGGAACTCCTCGCGCTGAAAGGATATTACAAGAAACTGACTGATATGCAAAGTCTTTAAGGAGGTATTCAAATGGAATCCAAGAAACTTGTACTCCCTTACGTAGAGGGACTTGACAACGCTGCGAGCCTTGAAGAGTTTTCATCAATGCTGTGCAACGCGACTGCCGCGACAAAAGTCGCTACTCTAAACTGGCCGGATGATTTTCCATACAGCCCGGAATGTAACGTCAGGGCTGCATGGTGCGATAAGGGTCTAGGCATTCTCTATAATGTCAAAGGTCTGGATCTCAGAGCATTGGCAATGTCAGACAACGGTTCTGTATGGCAGGACAGTTGCTGCGAATTCTTCGTTTCCGACCCATGCGACGGAACGTATTACAATTTCGAGATAAACTGCATCGGAACCTTGCTCGTATCCAAAAGGAAGAGCCGGGAAGACTGCGTCCATTATACCGCCGACAAACTGAAGAAGGTCAAGAGGTTCACCTCTCTTGAGCGCAAACAGGTGGAAATCAATGACAAGGAATTCAGCTGGAGCGTGGGAATGTTCATCCCGTTCAGCCTCATCGGCATTGACAAGCACCATATTCCTACTTCGCTGAAAGCGAATTTCTACAAATGCGGCGACCTCACTGCGCACACGCACTTCCTGAGCTGGTCTCCGATTGACGTACCCAAGCCGGACTTCCACAGGCCGGACTTTTTCGGGACTCTGGAACTTGCGCCAAAGCCGGCACAGTCATTCGCCAGGATTATCTTCCCGCTGATGTTCATCTGCTACATCTGCGCTGTGGGTTTCCTGTGTTTCGGACACTTCGAGGACATGCCTGACGTAGCGACGACAATCTTCGGCATTCCGACAGACAAGGTCGTGCACTTCTCGATGTTCTTCCCTTTCCCGCTGCTGGCATACGCGACATTCGGAAGAAAGACCAAAGGAAGATGGAACTCCATACTGTTCATACTCGCCATCTTCCTTGTCGGCTGCATTCTCGGAATCGCCACGGAACTCGGCCAGGGACTGACTGACTACAGAAGCTGCGACATCAATGATTTCAGGGCTGATTCCCTCGGAATGGCTCTCAGTTCCGTATGCGCACTAATTATCGACTCGATAAGACATTCATCAAAACGATGACCAGAAATATATTTACCACCCTTGTACTCTGTCTCTCTCTCGCAATGCCGATGAAGGGGCAGAGTCTTGTCCTTGCACAATACAAGAACAGATGCGACACGCTTAAGACACTTATCCAACAAAGGACTTCCGTCCTTGCCAATATCCAGCTCAAATCCGTCGCCAGGAAAAACGGCAGTCTGGATTTCTATTTTTCATCGGGAATCAGCGACATTCCATGGAGAAAAGGCGACATCGAATGGCTCAGGCAGACCTTGCATGAGATTTCACCTGAAGCCTACGCCCATTATAAGATAGGAACCATCTACAGCGGCAGCTCCAGACTTTCCGACATCGCATTTCCGGAAGCCGGAAATGACGGACACCCTGCCGAGCACAAGTGGAGATACAAGGATCCTGTCAATGAAAACGGGCCGTCCATCGTCAGGAAAGAATACGGTCAGACCTTCAGCAAGGGATTGACAGGAAGGAATATAGCTCTCTGGCAGAGTCACGGAAGATATTATGAGGAGGCAACACGCAGATGGGAGTGGCAGAGGGCACCTCTGATGACGACCGTAGAGGACATGTACACCCAGAGCTATGTCCTGCCTTTCCTCATTCCGATGCTGGAGAACGCCGGAGCCTATGTCATGACTCCACGTGAACGCGACACCCAGAAATATGAGGTCATCACTGACAATGACCCGGCATTCACAACTCCGAGGGAGGGTCTTCTCAGACGCAGAGGAAAATACAGCGAGGCAGGCAAATGGAGCGATGCCGGAATCGGATTTGCAGACTACAAAGAAGTTTACAGCGGCAATGACAATCCGTTTGCCAATGGTACCGTCAGGAAGGCTTCATGCATAAAAGAGGTCAAAGGAAACGCATTCGCAAGCTGGACGCCTGACATCCCTGAACGTGGGGAATATGCAGTCTATATATCATACAAATCCCTTCCCAATAGTTCAGAATCAGCACATTACATCGTAAAGCATCTTGGAGGCACGACTGATTTTCTGGTAAACCAGAAGATGGGAGGCGGCACATGGATTTATCTCGGCACCTTCGAATTCGCGGAAGGCACCGAGGGTAAGGTCATGCTGGACAACGGCACCAGAAAGGGTACCCAGTTTGTTCCTGGCTCCGTCATCACTGCCGATGCTGTCAAAATCGGTGGAGGTATGGGCAAAATAGCCAGAGGAAACAAGGATATGTCCCCTGAGGAATACACCACCTCTGGTCTTCCTTCTTTCACGGAAGGAGCACTGTACTGGATGCAATGGGCCGGCATTGACACCACCGTCACGAGACGATTCAACAATGATTACACAAATGACTACGGTGACCGCGGCGCATGGGTTTCAGACATGAGCGGCGGCTCCAGAGTGAATCCGAAAAAACAGGGCAAAGGTATTCCCATCGATATGTCATTCGCTTTCCATACTGATGCCGGAACCACTCCAAATGATTCTACAGTAGGCACTTTGGCGATTTACACTCTGATATCGGAAGGTAGCAGGAAGTACCCTGACGGTGAGGACCGCATTCTGGGACGTCTCCTTGCCGACAATGTCCAGTCACAGATCGTTTCCGATGTCCGCGCCCAGTATGATCCGAAATGGAGCAGACGTCAGCTTTCTGACAGGTCATACAGCGAAAGCCGGACAGGAGATGTTCCGGCACTGCTGCTGGAACTCCTTTCCCACCAGAACTTTGCGGACATGAAATATGGCCTGGATCCGGGATTCCGTTTCACGGTCAGCCGCGCTGTCTATAAAGGCATGCTCAAGTTCATGAGCAGCAGATACGGATACAAATATGCCGTCCAGCCTCTGCCGGTAAGGTCATTCGCGGCAATCCTGGATGGCGACACTGCGGAGCTAAGCTGGAAGGAGACAGCTGATACACTGGAGCCTACAGCTATTTCCGAGGGCTTTATCCTCTATACCAGGACAGATGACGGCGGATTTGACAATGGCGTAATCCTGAACAATGTCAGGAAGTCCGGCGACAGGTACTGCATCAATGTTCCTATAAGGAAAGGCCATCTTTACGATTTCAAGATTGTCGCTTTCAATGCCGGCGGACGCAGTTTCCCTTCCGAGGTTCTGAGTGTCGGCATACCTGAGACAGAGAAGGGCAAGACAGTGCTCGTAGTCAACAACTTCGACCGCATCGCACCTCCTGCATGGTTCGACACCCCGACTTATGCAGGTTTCGATTCCCGTCTCGACGGAGGTGTAGCCTACAAAAAGGAAATCAATTTCATAGGCGAGATGTATCAATGCCGCAGGGAGCTTCAGTGGCTCGATGATGACAATCCCGGTTTCGGTGCATCCTACGCCGACCAGGCAGGAAAGCTCGTCAATGGAAACTCTTTCGACTACCCTTCCCGTCACGGAAAGGCGCTCATGGCTGCCGGCTACAGTTTCTGCTCTGCCAGCGCGGACGCTTTCGCAAGCTGCGGCCTGGACAGTTTCTGGGCCACCGACATCATCTGCGGCAAACAGATTTCCACCCCTGCCGGAACGGGCAAAGTCAATGCCGCAAGATTCCAGATCCTTCCTGAGCCGATGCGCAAGGCTATTTCCGCCTGCACTTCCAAAGGAGGAAACATCCTCATTTCCGGAGCCAATATCGGCACAGACCTTTGTGACAATATCTATCCGACAGTGGCTGACAGCGCCTATAGGGTTGACTCTCAAAAGTTTGCCAAGGATGTTCTCGGTTACAAATGGCTGACCAATTATGCGTCCAGATCGGGCAAAGTGCAGAATCTTGGAAAAAGAAAGGAGACAATCTCTTTTTATCAGAAACAAAATGACTATATTTACCAAGTTGAGACGCCTGACGGACTGATGCCGGCTTCAGACAAAGCCTCCATCTTCCTGCGTTATACAGACACGGATATTCCGGCGGGAATCTTCAACGAAGGCAAAGGATACAGGACGGTGAGCCTCGGTTTTCCGATTGAAACCATAACCGACATGTCGGAAATGGAATCATTGTTCCGTATGGCATTTGACTTCTTTTACGAAGGAGAGAGAAACTGATAACCTTTATAATTATGACTAATAGAGAAGCTGAAATCATTGGACTTGTCCATAAGGAGGTAAAGCCGGCCTTGGGGTGTACTGAGCCGGTTGCCGTCGCTCTTGCAACTGCGCGCGCAATAGAAATCATGATGAGCAATGTCAATGGTTTCTCCCCGGCTGAATCATCTTTTAAAATCAATGTTGAAGTAAGCGGAAACATCCTGAAGAACGGTATGGGTGTCGGCATTCCGGGTACCGGTATGATCGGTCTCAGGGTCGCCGCCGCATTGGGAGCCGTCTGCGGCAAATCTTCATACGGGCTGGAAGTCCTCAAGGATCTCGACAAGGATTCCATATCGGCAGCCAAGAAAATGGTCGCTGAGGACGGGGTCTGCATAAGCATTGCCCACGATTGTCCTAAACTGTATGTCAAGGCGATTATTGTCATTGACAATCACAAGGCCTGGGCTGTCATTGAAAATGAGCATGACAAATTTGTCGAGACCGGTTTCGACGACAAGACTGAGGTTCTGGCGAAAAGGGGTGAAAGTCAATGCGAGAGCGCGGATGACAAGGAAACCCGGGATTATCATCTGACAGTCAAGGAGATCTTCGAGTTTGCGAACACTGTCGATTTTCATGACATCGAGTTTATTCTGGATGACAGGAAACTGAATCTGGCTCTTGCAGAGGAAGGTCTGAAAGGTAATTACGGCCTCATGGTCGGAAAGACTATCCTGGCATGCAAGGACGAGGTCTTCGGGGATGATTTCCTTTCTTATGCAATGGCATTGACAGCGGCAGCTTCTGATGCCCGCATGGCTGGCTGCACTTTGCCGGCGATGAGCAATTCCGGCAGCGGCAACCAGGGTATCACTGTCAGCATGCCTATCATCGCCTATGCTCTCAAGCACAACATTTCGGATGAAAAACTTGCACGTGCATTGATTCTGAGCAATCTTATTGCCATACATATCAAGGGGTACCTCGGACGTCTTTCTGCCCTGTGCGGATGCGTGGTCGCTTCTACTGGTTCTTCTTGCGGTCTTGTCTGGATTAAAGGTGGCGGATATGAAGAGGTTTGCTATGCCATCAAGAATATGATCGGAAACATTACTGGTATGGTCTGCGATGGCGCCAAGGTAGGTTGTGCAATGAAAGTTGCTTCCGGTGTTTCCAGTTCGATTCAGTCGGCTGTGCTGGCTCTCCAGGGAATCCATGCTTGCGAAACTGACGGTATCATTGACAAGGATATTGAGAAAACCATTGCGAATCTCGGCAGCATCGGTTCTACCGGCATGGAGCTCGCGGATGAGTTGATTCAGAGGATTATGGTCTGCAAATAAAACTTAGAAGGACATGATGGATATTGATTTCGTTGTCACTTGGGTTGATATGGATGACCCTGAATGGAAGAAGAGTTTTGCAAAAGCCAAGGGTACCATTGACAATTCCCAAAATCAGTTTTCGGAGGCGCGTTTCAGGGATTATGGTTTCCTGAAGTACTGGTTCAGGGGTGTGGAGAAGTTTGCTCCTTGGGTGAGGAAAATTCATTTTGTCACTTGCGGGCAGAAACCTGAGTGGCTGGACACGTCGAATCCCAAGCTAAATCTCGTGAATCATACTGACTATATTCCCGAGAAGTTCCTTCCTACGTTCAATTCGACCGTTCTGGAGTTTTATCTTGACAGGATTCCGGGCCTCGCCGAGCATTTTGTTTATTTCAATGATGATTTTTATCTGACCAGTCCTACTGGCCCGGAGCGTTTCTTTGCGCCCAATGGCCTGCCACACGACATTGCCGTTTTCCGTATGAATACGGGACTGAGTCTGTGGTCGAAGACTTTGCGTAATAATGTCAGGCTTATCAATAAACATTTCGACAAGAAGGATGTGCTCAGGCGCGATCATGACAAATGGTTCTCTCCAGAATACGGCAGCAAGGCTAACTTGACGAGGTTGCTTTTTGCATACAACAAGTTCCTGACTATCAGGATTCCGCATAATGCCCAGCCGTATCTGAAATCGACTTTTGCCAGTGTCTGGAATTCTTGCAGGGCTGAACTTGAGGAGGCTTCAACTCATACGTTCAGAAGCGAGACTGACCTGACTCCTGAGCTTTTCCGTACATGGCAGATTTGCGAGTCGAATTTCGAGCCGTATAACACGTACAAGGATACAAAGATGTTTCCGCTGATGGTGAAGCCGAAGCAGGCTGTGAAGGCTATCCGTGATCAGAAATACAAGCTGGTATGCATCAATGACAGTGTGCATATCCGCAATTATGATGAGGTGATGTCCAATCTGGAGGCCGCTTTCAATAGTATCCTTCCTGAAAAGTCTTCGTTTGAGTTGTAGGTGAACAATGTCTTAGGTAGGATTGATGACTGCCTGCTTGAGAGGTGCAAATCCAAATAACCGAATCAGATAGATAAGTCTGTAAAGAGTTTTTCTTTGCGGACTTTTTTTATGTCCATGTCAGGAATCATTTGCTGGTCACGATATCGTTTGTTGTCAGGTAACGCAGTACGGCGGAACTCACTCCGCTGCGCTCCGTTCGGCCCTCCTACCGTTTCC